>OQWM01001811.1_pt1 | contig 14637 bp, 16 predicted proteins | sample 1691531 | NCBI WGS metagenome assembly OQWM01 (sample SAMN03418257, study PRJEB22391) | human gut metagenome | biome: human-gut; feature: organic feature; material: feces | host: Homo sapiens | place: Tanzania | collected 2013-01
TTTGAAAGTATTATAAAATCTTTCCCTATAACATCCCATGCATACTAAGAAGAGTGCTCATTGTTTCTGCTGAATTCAAGGTACTCAAGGGAGGCAAAACCGATCTTTCATATTTCATCTCGGATATGTACGGCGATGATATGACATATCTCAAATCATATAAAATCACCTGCAAGCTTTGGGTGAACGGTAAAGAGGTAGAGGATAGTGCCGTTCCGATAGTAAATAATGATACGGCAAATTCCGAAAAAATTCAGGGCGATTTTGTAAACTACATTGACGGAATGGGCGAGGAAAACTCACCTAACAAAGACGACCATAAGTCGGTAGTTGTTGAGAAAAAGTACATTTCAACTCAGCAGAATAGTCAGGTTGTAGATGTTACAAAGGTTGTTGAGAGCTCTGCAAACGGTTCGGGTTCAAACACGACATTAATTATTATAATTGCAATTGTTGTTGTTTTGATTGCCGCAGGTGCAATCATTTTCGTAAAGAAAAAGGACGAAAAGAAGAACAAAGCTGCGGACATTAACGGAATGTCGGACGACGCAGATGCGGATAAATAAAACAGATAAATATCTTTTATAGGAAAATTTTTTATAATACAAGCTAAATACACAAAATTGCGATTGCAATTTTGTGTATTTTTTTGTTTTAAGCTTTTTGAAAAAGATTGCAATTTTGAAAATTTTGTTATATAATGATTTCATACCGATAGAAATCGGAAATTTTTTTGGAGGAGATTCAAATGTCAAAAAAACTTATCAGTATCATAGTGTCATGCGCTCTCGTTCTTTCACTTGCTCTTGTAGGTGTAATCGGCGTTTCCGCAGCTATAGATACAGACGGTCGTTATGTCCCGAGTGAGGGCGTAAAAGAAACACACAAAATTTACTTCCTTATGCCTGAGTCATGGAAGAGTGAAAAGTTCAATGCTGCTGATGCAGGTGCATACTGGTGGAATGGTACGGACGCATGCGGCTCTCTTGACGGTACAACAGTAGGTCCTGCTTGGCCGGGCTATAAGATGCAGGTTGAAAATGCTGAAAATAACATCTTCTATGTTGACCTTCCTACAGATGTTCCTAATATTATTTTCAACAACTACCTTAACGGCGGTGAAATAACTAAAGATGCAGAAACAGGTAAGGTAACTTACCAGTTTGGTGAGGAACAGTTTAAGGCTGCTAAACAGAGTACCGATATTCTTTGCCAGTACTATTCGGAAGGCGACAATGATTATTATGACGGATTGCTTGACGGTAAATTCTGGGCAAAGGCTCAGGAGGCTGTTGAGGGTAATGATAAGACTTTCCTTGGCAACTTCAAGGATAACTTCTTTATTGATACAGAGTATGACAACGGTATCTCAATGAACTTCAACAACATGATTTATGTTACAAACCCTAACAACACTTCTGTAAGCGTCACAGGTAAGGAAACATATGCCGGCGAGTTCTACTTCTTATATGGTCTTAACGAAGAAACAGGCAAGTACGAGTACGGTTCACTTCCTAACTATGATATGGCTAAGGAAGCCGGTCTTGTTCAGACTCTTGACAAGAATGCTGTGCCTGCTACTCCTGATCAGGCTGCAACAACAGCTCCGTCAAGTGACAAGAAAGATGACAACAAGACAGATTCTACAAAGAACACAGTTCCTACTGCAGGTCAGAACCCAACATCTTCTGCAAACGCAGTTTCAACTGCTGACACAGCAAAGAGCACAGACAACGGAACAGTTCAGACAGGTGCTACAACAGCAGCTGCAGTTCTCGCAGTTCTCCTCGTTGCAGGCGGTGCAGTTCTTTACACACGCAAGAGATTTGAATAATCTTAAATAATTATACATAATTATTTGATGCCCTCCGCTTTGGAGGGCATTTTTGCTTTTGTTGCAGGTAAAATTTGCAGTTTTTTTGCATTGATTTTGTTCGGAAAAGACCTAATAAAAGACCTAATAAAGAAATCTTATAAAACAGTACAGTGATTTTTGGTGATTATTACAATAGGTTTCAGACGCCAAAATGCCCTGTAACACTTGATTTTTTCTGAGTTTTATACTATAATAGTCATGCTGATACAAGTGTGGTGTCGGAAAAACATAAGGAGGAAATACAAATGTCCAAAAAAGTTATCAGTCTTTTATTGGCTGTTATGCTCACAGCATCAATGATAGTGGTTGCTGCAATAAGCGTTTCTGCCGATACGGACGATGAAGGCAGTTATGTGCCTTCTGAGGGCACTGAAACCTACCATATATATTTCTGCAAGCCTGATGACTGGGAAAACAAATATACATCTGATGCAGGTGTTTATTGGGAAAACGGTTCGGATACTCCTTCAGCGTGGCCGGGTTATTCAGCTCGCAATGCTGATATCAAAAATGTTTACTGTTCTGATGTACCGACCGATGTTGATAAAGTAATCTGGAACAACGCTCTTAAGGGTACAGACGATCCGACAAATCCTGAATATAAACTTGCTTATCGAACAACCGATATTAATTTTAAGGGTTATGAAAAAGGCGAGTCTGATTATTATCCCAACGGTGTTGAAAGCTTTGACAATATGATTTATATTATCAATCCTGAATTTACTTCCGAGAACGATAAGGATGAATTGATTTTTGCCGGTGAGTGGTTCTACTACTACGGTAACGGTGAATACGGCAATGCTCCTAAAAAGGCAGACCTCAAGGCCGGCGATTATTACGGCAAAGACGGTGTGTTCCCGACAGAGTACAATCCATCGGGTGAGGAAACAACAGCCGAATCAACAACAGAGGTTGTAACAGAATCGGAAACAACCGAGTCTGCAACTGATGGTGCTGCTGCAACAGAGGGTACAACATCATCTGCTGAATCTTCGCTTGCTCTTACAGTAAATGCAACATCAAATTACTTCCCAATGGCAAGTGCAAAGTATAATGCAGTTACAAATCAGGTAACGGTTACATATATTATGCAGTCTCCAAAGAATGTGCTCGACACGCAGTGGCACATTTCTTATGACCCTTCAATCCTTTCGGTTGCTGATGTGAATACTGCTAAGTCGGTTTGTCCGACAATGGACGGCAGAGGTGTATATGTAAACTTCAAGAATAAGTCGGAAGGCGTTGGTTATGTAAGATTCGGTGCAAGTAATCTCGGTCTTTATGACTTTAGCGAAAAGACGCTTTTTGCAACAGTTGTTTTTGATGTTAAAGACATTTCAAAGGTTGCACCGGTTTCGACGACGGTTGACCTTGTTGTTGAGGTGCTTCGTGTTTCGGAAGTAAATCCGGACACAGAAATGACTGACGGTTCAAAAGAAGTTATTCTTGTTGATAAAGAAGTAGTTAAGAAAGATCCTGTTGCTGTGGCAGCAAAAAATGGTCTTTCAACTGAGCTTACTCCTTCAACCTATGCAGAACCGACAACAGCCGGGCCTACAACCGTAGAGTCATCTACTGAGGCTACTAAGGCTGCAGAGGAAACGCAGGAATCAACTAAGGTTACAATTGCTCCTGTAACTTCACAGGATGCAACATCTGTAACACAGCCTGTAACAAAGAAAATCAGCTCAACATCCGACACTCCGGATACATCTTACAACGGCAACAATAACAATGCAAATGCTGCTGTTCAGACAGGTGAAGCTCCTCTGGCTGTTGTAATTCTTACACTTCTCATCGGCTCAACTTGTGTAATGTTCGTTCTTCGTAAGAAGGAAGAAATCCTTTAACGGCTGATAAAGACTAATAATTAAGAGGGCTGACCAAACAAAGGTCAGCCCTCTTTCTGTGCTGTGATTGGGGTTTAAAATTCTGATAAACATACAAAAAAACAGCTCCACCGTAAATAGTGGAGCTGTTTCGTAATCTGTAAAATCAGTTAGCTCTGGTAACCTTACCTGAACGCAAACAACGGGTGCAAGCATATACACGCTTTGGTGAACCGTCAACAATAGCCTTAACACGCTGTACGTTGGGCTTCCATGTTCTGTTTGATCTTCTGTGTGAGTGAGATACCTTAATACCGAACTTTACATCCTTACCGCAGAATTCACATTTTGCCATGCGTCTGCACCTCCTTAAAGAAAACTAATTCTATTTCTAACTTTGTTATAATAACAGAAAATGAGAGAAAATGCAAGTGTTTTTTGAAAATTTCTTAACTTGTTTTTTGCTCTTGTAATTTTTGACGATATATTATATAATTAGGAAAAAATATAGTTACACGATTGTTACCTAAAAATTCAGATTTCAGGAGGCTCTTATGCTCTCATTATTACTTAACGGCATCAGAAACGGCAACCTTGATTTCGGCTCGGTAATTGCCGAAATATTGGCTGTACTCGTTATTATATTTTTAATTCTCCCGTTTCATGAATGGGCGCACGCTTTTACTGCGTCCCTTCTCGGTGATAAGGCGGTAAAGGGCAGAGGCAGACTTTCGATTAATCCGCTCAGCCACATTGACCCTATGGGTGCTTTGTGTATGCTTTTGTTCGGATTCGGTTGGGCAAAGCCTGTTCCGATTGATCCGAGGAATTTTAAAAATCCAAAGGTCGGTATGGCAATCACCGCAATTATGGGACCGATTGCAAATATCGTTGCCGCATTGGCAGGACTTCTCATTTACTATCCGATTATCCTTTTTACAGGCGCATTTCCGCTTTCAACAATCGGAGGATATGTTGTTCAATTCTTGAGCTTCTACATTTCGTGCAATGTCGGACTTGCTGTGTTCAACCTTATCCCGATTCCGCCTCTTGACGGCTCAAAGGTTCTGTTCGTATTTTTACCCGACAAGGCTGTTGAATTCTTTTACAGATATCAGATGTACTTTTTTATCGGTCTTTTTGTTCTCTTGTATGTAGGAATTCTCAACACCCCGATTAACTGGCTCAGCAATCAGATTCTTAACTTCATCAGCTGGCTTGCAAGCCTGCCGTATATGCCGTTTGTCGGTTGATTTCAAAATCATTCGTAACATCAAATCATAACTGAAACTTATTTATGGAAACACAACAACTTCAATATAAGCTGTCGGCATTTGAAGGCCCTCTTGACCTTTTGCTGACGCTGATTTCTAAAAACAAAATAGATATTTACGACATCAGCATTTCCGAATTGCTCGACCAGTACATGGAGCAGATTAATATGATGCAGGAAAATCAGATGGATATCGCATCTGAATTTCTGACAATGGCGTCAAGGCTTGTTTATATCAAGTCTGTAATGCTCCTGCCAAAATATGAGGAAGAGGCTGAAGAACTCAAGAAAGAACTTTCGGGACAACTTCTTGAATATGCCGTTTGCCGTGAAATGGCGGCAAAGCTGGGCGATATTTATGACTTTGACAGCTTTTACCGAGATGCATCTCCTGTTGAATTTGACCTGACATATAACCGAATTCATCCGAGTGAGGATATCGCAAAGGCATATGTCAGCGCAGTCGGACGAGGCAAGCGTAAGCTTCCGCCGTCAAAAGACGCATTTTCGGGTATTGTGTCACATAAAATCGTGTCGGTAAACAGTAAGATTATCCATCTTATGAGAAGGCTCTGGCACGGCAAAAGGCTTGAATATCACGAAATTTTTGAGGTGTGCGAGGGCAAAAGCGACCTTGTGGCAACATTTCTTGCAACGCTGGAGCTGGTAAAGGGCAAGCGTATCAGAATTGATGGCAGCGGTGAAAATGCCGTTGTTCATATGATTGAGGATAAAAACGCAATGCCTTTGCCGCAGGTTGACGAGGACGAAAACAATGAAAATGAGGAGGTGCAGTAATGGCTGTTGAAAATATTCGTGGTGCAATTGAGGCGATTTTGTTCGCGAACGGTGCGTCGGTTGAATTTTCCCGAATAGCGCAGGCGCTTGAAATTTCCGAAAAAAAGGTTAAAGAGCATATTTCTGCACTGATTGATGATTATGAGGCGTCAGGACGGGGCATAACTATAATATTGCTTGACAATTCCTGTCAGATGGTTTCAAAAAAGGAATTTGCTCCCCAGATTCGTACCGTTATGGATTTGAGAAGAAACACTCCGCTTTCACAGGCGGCTCTTGAGGTTCTTGCAGTTGTTGCGTACAATCAGCCTGTTACAAAGGCTTTTGTCGAGCAGGTGCGTGGTGTTGACTGCAGTGGTGTAATCGGCAGTTTGACAACAAAGGGACTTGTTGAAGAAAAGGGCAGACTTGAGCTACCCGGCAGACCGTTGCTTTACGGCACAACCGAAAACTTTTTGCGTTGCTTTAACATTTCAAGTCTTGACGAACTTCCTCCGCTCCCCGAGAATGATGAGGACAAGGAGTCCGAAGAAAACGGTGAAGAACAGGAAAAGGCTGAAAACGGCAATGAGCAGATTGATTTGCTTGCCGATCAGCCTGTTGACAGGCAGTAAAATTTAGGGGGAATTCCCTTTGCTTTGGCTATATATCCTACTCGGAATTGTGCTGTTTATTGCGCTTGTGATGTTTATTCCGATTACTTTGCGTGCATCATATAAAGAGGAGTTTTGGTGTGCCGTGTATATCGGATTTGTAAAGCTTCAGCTTGTGCCGGCAAAACCCAAAAAGGAAAAGAAGAAGAAAAAAGCAAAAAAACAAACTCAGAAAACCGAACAACCTAAAAAAGCGACAGAAAAAAAGCCGAGCCTTATAAAAAAATACGGTATTGAGTGGCTTTTGAACCTGATAAAAAAAGTTGCAGAGCTTGCAGTATCGGCATTGCAGGACTTTTTCAGCCACATACTGGTTAAAAAATTGTCGCTGAGTATCAGCGTTGCAGGTGACGATGCGGCTGACACGGCTATAAAATACGGCAAATACTGTGCCGTTGTTTATCCGGCAGTAGGCACAATTGTCCGTGTTGTAAAATGCAAAGGCTACGGAGTTGACATAAATCCGAATTTTTCGGAAAAAGCAGAAACAGAAATTAACTTTGACTTTGCCGCAAGAATTTTCGCATTCCGACTTATCGGTCTTGCCGTTAAGCACGGAATCAAGGGGATTAAACTTCTTGCAGAAGTTAAAAATGATTGATATAAATATTGTTGAAAAAGGAGAATGGCTATGGAACATCCTATCGGCAGTTTAATGGATACCACAATGGAAAAAATCAAGGAAATGATTGATGTCAATACTATTATCGGCGAGCCTATAACTTCGCCTGACGGCACACTCATCATTCCTGTTTCAAAGGTAAGCTACGGCTTTGCGGCAGGCGGTTCGGATCTGCCTACCAAAAAGGAAAACAAAGACTGCTTTGGCGGCGGCAGCGGTGCAGGTGTGACAATTCAGCCTGTTGCATTTCTTACCGTTTATCAGGGCGATGTAAGGCTTGTTTCCGTTGACAGGGAAGAAGGTACAGCCGACAAGCTCGTTAATATGATTCCCGATGTTCTTAAAAAAGTAAAGGGAGTTTTCAAAAAGGATAAGAGCGAATCCGCAGACGATTTTTCCGAAATCACACAGGACGATATTGACGGCTGATTCGTAATATTGCAACACCCCTCGGCATAGATTTATGCAGGGGGTGTCCTTATGAAAAAAATAATCTCGCTTGCGGTGTGCTTTGTTATGCCGTTTGTGCTTATGGGCGCAAAAATTGCGGAGGATACTCCTCCAACAACTTCTGCACAGGCATTTGTCCTTTATTGTCCCGATAACAACACAGTTATCTGTTCAAAAAATGCAGATGAAAGGATGAAGCCTGCAAGTACCACAAAGATTATGACATCTCTCATAACGCTTGAGGAGGCGGCATCCTGTAACAGCGAAGTAACCTTCAAACAGGAAATGGTTGCCGAGGGCAGTTCGATGTATCTTAAAGTCGGTGAAAAAGTCCGACTTTCGGACCTTGCGTCAGGAATGATGATGGCGTCGGGTAATGATGCGGCGAATGCGGCGGCATATACGATTTCGGGCAGTCCCGAAAAGTTTTCACAACGAATGAATGAAAAGGCAAAGCAAATCGGTATGACGAATACCAATTTTGTAACGCCGAGCGGACTTGACGATGACAACCATTACTCAAGTGCAAAGGATATGGCTCTGCTTATGTCATATGCACTTGAAAATGACGATTTTGCAAATCTTACGGCTAAGAAGAGCGTGACCGTTGAATTTCTTGAACCGAAATCAAAGAAAACCGCATATGCAAATCATAACAGGCTTTTGTCGCTTTATCCCTACTGTACAGGCGGAAAAACAGGCTATACAACGGTGGCAGGGCGGTGCCTTGTTTCCTCTGCAAAAAAAGACGGTGTAACGCTTGTGTGCGTCACTCTGAATGACCGCAACGATTGGAATGACCATATTTCTCTTTATGATTACGCTTTTGAAAAGTACAGGGGAGTTGACTGCAAGGACGCTGACTTTTGTGCCGATATTCCGTGCGTGGGCGGTGATAAGGACAGCGTAACGGTTACAGGCGAGAAGAACAGCACAATCGTTTTAAAGCGTGAGGACTGCGATAAAATCAAGAAAAAAATTTTCATAGACAGCTTTTTGTATGCTCCGATTGAAAAGAACGAATCGGTCGGCAGAATTGAATACACACTCGGCGGAAAACTGCTTTATAAATGCAACATTGTTGCAGGTGAAAAGATTAAATCGGATAAAAAGAGTGTGTCAATATTTTCGGCAATAGGAAATCTGTTTTCGTGACAGCTTAAATATACAGAAAATTTTAATAAAAAGGAATTTACATATGGCTAAAATTGAACCTATAAGACTTCAGAAATTCATAGCGCAATGCGGTATTGCATCAAGGCGAAAGGCCGAGGAGCTTATTCTCGGCGGTCATGTCAAGGTGAACGGCAAAACCGCAATTCTCGGCGATAAGGTTCTTCCTACAGACAAGGTGTTTGTAAGAGGCAAGAGAATTGTTGTGCCGAAGGGCGGTAATTACCGATATATTATGCTCAACAAGCCCCGTGGATTCATTACCACAATGAATGATGAGCGTGGCAGAAAGTGTGTTGCACAGCTTGTTGAGAATGTCGGCGAGCGAGTTTATCCGATAGGCAGACTTGACAAAGACAGCGAGGGTATGCTTGTTTTTACAAATGACGGTGAATTTGCAAACAAGGTTATGCACCCGAAAAACAATGTTTACAAGATTTACAGAGTAACCGTTCGACCGTCAATTGACGAGGATCAGCTTGTAAAGCTTGAAACAGGCGTTGAGCTTGACGGCAGGAAAACTGCTCCGGCATATGTCCGTGTAATTCACAAGGAGCAGGGCAGAGTAGTTCTCGAAATGATTCTTCACGAGGGTAAGAACCGTGAAATCAGACGAATGTGTGAGGCTGTCGGGCTTGAGGTTGCAAGACTCAAACGCACCCAGATCGGCGGAGTAAAAATGGGTATGCTCAAACAGGGCGACTGGAGAGATTTGACCGAACAAGAGGTTAAAAAACTGCTTGCAAACCCGTTTTTAAACGGCAAACAGCTTTAATTTTCCGTTTTTGAAAAATACTTCCGAAACGGTCAATCAAACTATTTGTTAATTTGACAATAAATTAAAGGTTTTCACGGAATAACTATTAAATGTGTTCAAAATTGAAATAGTACAGCGTGTTTTTCTTGTACTTTTGAAGATTATAGAGTATAATGTATGTGTAGAAAATTAGTATGCACGCTCAGTTTTCGTGCATATTCAATACATGGTATTGGAGGATTTTAAGATGAGTATTGAAAAGATCAATCAGGCAAAGGCTGAAATTGCCGCAACTTCCGCTTATAAGACAATTACGGCGTTTTTTGATGCAGACAGCTTTTGTGAAATTGATGCCTTTGCAAAATCCGGTGAAGGTTTTGCCGAGGTTGTTGCAGGCTTTGGAACAGTAGAAGGTATGCCTGTTTATGCGTTTGCACAGAACAGCGACATTTGCGGCGGTGCCATGAGTAAGGCACAGGCTGCTAAGCTTAAAAAGCTGTATGGTCTTGCACTCAAGACAGGCGCTCCTGTTGTAGGTTTCTATGACAGCGTTGGCGGCAGACTTAATCAGGGTACAGAGCTTCTCGCAGGTTGCGGTGATGTTCTCAATGCGGCTGCGTCACTTTCCGGTGTTGTACCGCAGATCTCGGTTGTTCTCGGCACTTGCCTCGGAACAAACGCTCTTAACGCCGCAAGCGCAGACATCGTTATCATGAGCAAAGACGCACAGCTTTCACTTTCGGTAACAGGCAAGCATTCCGATGCCGCTTACAATGCTGAAAACGGTATTGCCTCAATCGTTTGTGACGATGCAGACAAGGCAATCAAGGCTGCAAAGGAACTTATCCTTTATCTTCCGTCAAATAACCTCACAATGGCTCCTCAGTCATTTGAAGAAGCTCCCGCAGAGGACGGTTGCGGTTGTGTTGTCAGCAGAACTGTTGACGGCAACAGCATTGTAAAACTCTTCAATGACTACGGCAAGGAAGCAAATGTTCGTTTTGCAAGACTTGGCGGACAGGTTGTAGGTATTGTTGTTACAAAGGGCAAGGAGCTTGGTTGCAAGTCTGCAAACAAGGTAGCAAAGTTTGTTCGTTTCTGCGACGCTTTCTCACTCCCTGTTGTAACATTCGTAAACTGCCCGGGCTTTGAGTCAATCAAGTCGGCAACAAAGGCGTCAGCCGCTTATGCTGAGGCAACAACAGTTAAGATTTCTGTTGTTACAGGCAAGGCAATCGGTTCAGGCTATGTTGCTCTTGCAGGCACAGGCGCTAATGCAGATGTTGTTTACGCGCTTCCCGATGCAGTTATTTCACCTGTTAATGTTGAGGCTGCCGCATTCATTATGGCTCCCGAAGTTATGAATGTTGCCACAGATAAGCAGGCTGAGGTTGCTCAGAAGTTTGCTGACGAGAATCTTTCTGCTTACAATGCCGCTCAGAACGGCTATGTTGACGGTATTGTTGAAGAAGCTCAGCTCCGTCAGACTCTTATTTCTGCTCTTGATATGCTCTCGGGCAAGCGTGTTTCAACACTTTCAAAGAAGCATTCAACTATCTGATAAATGATTACTTGTTAAAATAAAAGGGGATACTAAAAATGAAGAATTTAAGAATTACAGTTAACGGCACAGCATATGATGTTCAGGTTGAAGAACTCGGTGGCTCTTCAGCTCCCGCAGCAGCCGCTCCTGCTCCGGCAGCCGCTCCCGCTCCTGCAGCAAAGCCGGCAGCTCCCGCAGGCGCTCAGGGTTCTGTTGTTGTAAAGGCTCCTATGCCCGGTACAGTTGTTAATGTTGTTGTTTCGGCAGGACAGGCTGTTAAGGCCGGAGATGACCTCGTATTCATCGAGGCTATGAAGATGGAAACTCCCGTTAAGGCTCCGCAGGATGGCACAGTTGCAACAGTTGATGTTGCAAAGGGTGAGTCAGTTGACTCAGGTAAGGTTCTCGTAACACTTAACTAATCAATAATTCGGAGAAAGGGATGCTGTAAAATGGCAAAAAAAATCAGAGTTACCGAAACTGCTCTGCGTGACGCTCATCAGTCACTCATTGCAACAAGAATGACAACAGAGGAAATGCTCCCTGTTCTTGACAAACTCGATAAAATCGGTTATTACTCACTCGAATGCTGGGGCGGTGCAACATATGACTCATGCCTCAGATTCTTAAACGAAGATCCGTGGGACAGACTCCGCACAATCAGAGAGCATTGCCCTAACACAAAGCTCCAGATGCTTTTCAGAGGACAGAATATGCTCGGTTATCGTCACTATGCCGATGACTGCGTTGAGTACCTTGTTCAGCGTTCAATCGCAAACGGTATTGACATTATCCGTATTTTTGATGCTCTTAACGACATCAAGAATCTTAAAACAGCTATCAAGGCCGCTAACAAAGAAGGCGGTCATGCACAGGTTGCTATCAGCTACACAACAGGTCCTGTATTCACAGATGAATACTATGTTGAGTATGCTAAGAGAATTGCAGACGCAGGTGCAGATTCAATCTGTATCAAGGATATGGCTGCACTTCTTACTCCGACAAGAACCGAAAGCCTTGTAAAGGCTATCAAAGCCGCTGTTCCCGAACTTCCGCTTCAGCTCCACACCCACTACACATCAGGTCTTGCATCAATGTGTCTTTTAAAGGGTGTTGAGGCAGGTGCCGACGGCATTGACACAGCAATCAGCCCACTCGCTCTCGGTACATCACACGCACCTACAGAGTCAATGGTTGCCGCTCTTTCAGGCACAGAGTTCGACACAGGTCTTGACCTTAAACAGTTCTCTGATATCCGTGCTTACTTCATGACTCTCCGTGAGAAGTACATCAAGTCAGGACTTCTTGATCCTAAGATGCTCGCAACAGATGCTAACGCTCTTATCTATCAGGTTCCGGGCGGTATGCTTTCCAACCTTCTTTCACAGCTTAAGCAGGCAGGCAAAGAGGACAAGCTTGACGAAGTTCTTGCAGAAGTACCCCGTGTTCGTAAGGATTCAGGTTATCCTCCGCTTGTTACTCCGACATCACAGATTGTCGGCACACAGGCTGTATTCAATGTAATCACAGGCAAGCGTTATTCAATGTGTACAAACGAGTTCAAGGGACTTGTTGCAGGTGAGTACGGTACAACTCCAATGCCGATTGATCCTGAGTTTCAGAAGAAGATTATCGGTGACAAGAAGATTATCAAAGGTCGTCCAGCAGATCAGCTTGAGCCTGAGCTTGATAAGCTCCGTGGCGAGATTGAGCAGTGGATTGAACAGCCTGAAGATGTTCTTTCTTATGCACAGTTCCCGAAGGTTGCCCTTGACTTCTTTGAAAAGAGAAGAAATGCCAAGATTGGCATTAACGGCGACAAGCTTGACAAGAAAAATATGGTTCACCCTGTTTGATTTGATAACAAAAATTAACATTTATGCCACTTTCGCTATGAAAGTGGCATTTTTATTGATAGTTAGAATACGAAATATGTGAAGTAGGTACTGCTTTTTATAAGTAAACACTACTGACAAAATTAATAATTAATTTTCAAATGAATATGAAGTTTTTATTGAAAGTGAAAGTAATATGTGCTATAGTAGTGATAGAAAATCACAATAGTAAGGTTGGTGACGATAATGTAATATTATAAAAATGTAAATAATAAAAAGTAATTTAGGAATAGGAGTTTATGTATGAAAAAATTAAAATTATTGACAGGACTATTTTTCTCTGCTATACTTATAGTAAATGCTACTGTAGCTTATGGAGCAGTAACTGCGGGTGCTAATTATAATACTCTAAAAACTGATTGTAATGATATTAGTTTGGATGAGAATTTTTGTGACGATTCTGTAATTGTAGTACTTAAAAATGAGAAAAGTATGGAATTGGACACATATCATGTGTCTGATTTTAGTGAAATTAATCCAAAATATATTAGGGATTTAACGAGTGATACGGTAGATACTATTCAGAACGAATATATTTCTGTTCATAATGAATTTGTTAGCATAGTGTCAGACAATGATACAGTATTTTTGTCTGATGAACTAGGACAGCAGGCACTTGACAGTATTGATGAAAATATTAAGGATGAATATTCAGATTTTCATCAAACCTTGTGTATAACATTAAATAAACACGATAAACAAAATGTTTTAGATGCTATAGAAACTCTTCAAAAGAGAAATGACGTACTGTATGCTGAACCTAATTATTGTATTACATTAGATTCAACTGATGTGACTAATGACGAATATGTTAGTGAACAATGGGCTTTAGACAAGATTAATTTACCTGATGCATGGAAAATAACTACCGGTAGCAAAAGCGTTAAGGTAGGTGTTATTGATAGTGGAATAAAAGCGGATCATCCAGATTTAAAAGATAATGTTGATTCTGAATTGAGTAAATCTTTTGTTGAGGGAACTGATGATTCGTATGCATTAGAAGATGTTTTTGGTCATGGTACACATGTAGCCGGAATAATCGGTGCGGTTGGAAATAATGGTACTGGTGTTTCAGGAACTTGTTGGAATGTAGATTTAGTAAGTCTGAAGGTTTTTAATGATAATGGCAGTAGTGGAGATAGTAAAAACAAACTTAGTGGTGTAATTAATGCTATAAATTACGCAAAAGCTAATGACATAAGAATATTAAATTTAAGTGCAAGTTTTGAGGGACATATTTCAAAATCTTTTGAAGAGACCATAAGTAACTATAGTGGATTATTGGTATGTTCAGCAGGTAATCGTAATTTAAATATAGAAACAGCAAATAAATATAGCAAGATATATCCATCTATATATACTAGTGACAATATTATATCCGTTGCAGCTTCAAATGTTGATGATAAAATTTGGAAAACTGATGACTATGAAGGTAGCAACTATGGTTTGGTAAGTGTTGATTTGGCTGCACCTGGAGCGAGTATATATTCTACATACGCTGCAGAAAATAAAGCATATACCAATATGTCTGGTACATCTATGGCAACACCATATGTTACAGGTGTTGCGGCATTGATTCAGAGTAAATATCAGAATATTTCTACTAAGGCAACCAAAAAGGCGATTCTTGACGGTGTTGATAAATCATCATATTGGTCTAAATATGTAAAAACCGGTGGCAGATTAAATGCTTATAATGCACTTAAATCAGCAGGTGATTGCAAATTTACAATTCAGTATGATAAAAATGGTGGTAGCGGAAGTAATA
>OQWM01001813.1_pt1 | contig 14633 bp, 15 predicted proteins | sample 1691531 | NCBI WGS metagenome assembly OQWM01 (sample SAMN03418257, study PRJEB22391) | human gut metagenome | biome: human-gut; feature: organic feature; material: feces | host: Homo sapiens | place: Tanzania | collected 2013-01
GGCGCTAGACGGAGCAAAAAGTTTTCTAAGCCATCCCCATAAGGTCTTTGCGGCTTCGACAATAGGATCAAATGCTTTGCGTAATCTTTGTAAAGCAGCTTTTAATTGGACAAAATTTCCAGAGACGCCCTTAAAATATCCTGTAAAGAGCGTTTTTATTGGCGCCCAGAACTTATATATTAGCCCCAAAGCAGTTGCAATACCTAGCAAGGCAGCAGTAGCGCCACCAATTCCTGCCAAACTTAGTGGCTTAGCTAAAAATGTCAATATGGGAGTAAAGCTGGAATTAAACTTAGGCATTTTCGCCAAAAACTTTCCAATATCGCCAAAGCTTTCGCCAACAACTCTTATAGTTTTGGTTACAGCCACCATAGAGGTAAGAGCGCTGCCAATACCTACCAAAGTCGTGCCTATTCCAGCCAGGGTTACAGCTAGCGTTTTTGCGTCCTCGATCCATTGCTTGATCTTTTTATCGTTCTTTGGATCGTTAAGCCACTCGTTAAGCTTGTCTAATTTGTCGATGGCTTTGTCGAAGAGCTCATCCAGTTTAATGTGCTCGGAAATCTTTTTGCCAATAGTGGAAATAGAAGTCTCTATGCCACCTTGGAGAGTCTCCCACTTCATAGCGCCGGTGCCCATGATGTTTTTAATAGACTCATCCATGCCTTTTTGACCCATGATTTCACGTTGCATTGCATGCATTCCGGGGACATCTTCTTGCATGGCGGCCATCATCACGCGACCAGCTTCATCGCCCAGCAAAGCATTAGTTAAGTTCATTACTTGCTGATCGTTTAGCTTGTTCTTTAAATCAGCAAACTGAGCTATAGCATTGGTTAAACCTATAAATTCGCCTTTGCGATCGAATAAAGTAAATCGGATCTTATGCTTGGCTATTAAATCAGCGTATTTAAACTTATCGCTATTGATGATCTCGTTGATCTTGGATAAGCGCATTAACATTTGCGCAGTTCCAGTACCAGCGCTGGAACCTTCTATGCCCTTCTTAGCTAGGATACCAAAGAAAGAGAAGATCTCATCGATCGCATATTCTTTACCAGGGCCGGTTACTTTTAGAGCAGACAAGCTCGGGCCCACGTATTTCATGGTCTCGAAAAGCTGATCCTCAGTCAAACCGGAGGCGTTGCGCAATTGGTTAAGTTTGCCGATCATCTCGGTAGTTTTGGCGGCGCTTACTCCCAAGGCTTCTTGAAATTTAGCCACATAAACAGCCGAAGTCTGGAAATCGCGTCCGCAAAGTGTGGCGAAAGTGGCCGTAGCTTTACCCAAGCCGCCTTCACCATTGCCCAAAATGTTTTTGACGGAAATGCCTTGCTGGCGTAAAGCTACAAACATTTCCGTCATATCTTTAGTGGAGCCAGGTAACTCTACGCCTAACTTCTGAGCTTCACGATATAAAGCTTGAAGCTGCTGGGCAGACTCAGCCTCGCCACCAGTTAAAGTATTTTTGAGCGCCGCTTCACTGGTTTCTACTTCCATAGCTTTTTTGACAGCATAAAGACCAGCTCCGGCGATACCGCCGCCAGCTGCCAAGAAGCCTTTGCCTAAGGAAGTAGATAAGCCGCCCAGATTTTCAAAAGCGTCGCTCAGGGATTGAGCCTCAGCACGAGAAGCTGCGGCAGCACGTTGAATAGTGCCTAAAGAAGCGCTTAAGCTGGCCGCACTGGTTGCGCTGCTGCTTAAGCTTGACTCTACGCCACTTAAAGTGCCGCGCAAAGTGACTAGCTGGCTATTGGATGAGCTGACGGCGCCATCTAAAGCTGAGACGGAGCCTCTCATCAGGTTAGCCTGATTGGCTGCGTCCCTAAGCTTATCGGCGACAGCGCCTAAGATGTCGCGAACTCGGCGGCTACTGCGCAAAAAGCGAGGCAGATCGCGGCTGAACCCCTGAAGAGAACGGACAATAGAATTGCCATGGCGCACCACGCCGGGCATTTGCGAAGCCATATCTCTTAAGGCGCGAGGCAAAGCGGCTAGCGAAGACGATAAAGTGCGAATTGAACCAGCCGAAGCGTTTAAGCTGCGGAAGGAGGCTGCCGCTGCGGCAGCTCGGCTACCGGCGGTAGTTAAGCTGGCAGAAGCTGTACTCAGAGCAGAAGCAGAAGATCCGAGCGAAGTAAATACATTACCGGCGTTGCGCTTAAAGGCGGTGAGCTTATTGCTCAAAGTCTCTACGGCATTGCCAATAGTGCCCAGCCGAGAACTAATCTCGTCTTTAAGCGAAATTGTTACATTGGCTTGCATGTCGCTCATGCTCTTTTACTCCTCTTCGATAGTATTTAGCTTCTTATAAAGCTCCAGCGCTTCGGCTGTCCAAAAGTTCAGTTCATCTACGTCTAGCGAATCGAGTTCGCTCAAGCTCCAGTGGCTTACATGAGCCAACATTAGGTAGCAGGCACTGTCGTAGGTGTAAAATTTCCCGCCTGGGCTTGAAGTATAGCCATGTAATCGTCAGAATCGAGCTCATCCAACATATCGATAGTTAAGGGCCTGTCGTTGATAGTGGTACTCTTCAAAGCGGCAGCCTCTTCCACATCGATCAAAACTGAGTCTTTCTCTTTTTGGGCCATGCGAATAAAGTCACGCACGTCTCGGCCTTTGAGGCGATAGACTTTTGCTTTGCCAGCTCGCAAGTCAAGCTCTTGCAATAATGTACGTCCTGTAGTTGCCATAATTATTGTCGCTCCTTAGTAAGGGAAAATAGTAGAGAAAACGTCTTGGCCGCCAATTTTGTAGGTATTGGTAGAGACATCGTAGTTGTAGATCTCTTTGCCATCGATAACTAACTTGGCGCGAGTTACTGCAATAGTAGTTTCAAGCTTCACCGGCTCGCCATTTTTGATGGTGGTGCCGCTGCTATTGTCGGTAATGACGCCGCCAAAGGTAGCCGTTACCTGAGAGGTGCTCTCTAGACCGTTAGAGCCATAGTTCTCTCGAAAACCTCGCACTTGGAAATCAACCACGCGATATGGTGTAAACAGAAACTCACTAATGTCTGAATAAAAGCAAGTCCAGGAGATCTTAACTTCAGTCTGTTCCAAGTTGGACGGAAGCTTGATGCCGGAAATCATGCCTATAGCGTCAAAATCGGCAGTTTTTACTTTAGGGGCACCTATACCGCTAACTTCGGCAGCCTTGCCGACAAGATCGGTGCCATTTAGGTAAACTCTAGCATTAACGATCTGGGCGATACTAATGCCACCTCCGGTGAGCGTGCTGGTGGCAGTGCCAACAAGGGAGCCGACAGCGCTATCTTTATTTGCTAAGGCTGAGCCGACATTTTTGAGAGTATTGCCGATATTGCTTATGGAAGAAAAAATACTAGCCAAATTATTTCACCTCCTAACCGTAATAACTGCTGGTTAAAGTAATCTGGTTGGTAATACGCTCCAAAGCTGCTGGAGGCGTAAACTCGTAGTCAATAATTAACTTGCCATCGGATAAGCTCTCGGTAGTGTTATCAGCAGAGACCCAACAGCTGCCGCCTACAATAGCGTTGCGACTGCGTAAAGTCTCTAAGAAATTGCTACCTAAGCGCACTATCTCATCAACAATAGGGCCATCGAGTGGCAAGTCAACAAAAGGAGCTTGGGCATTCTCCAGACTCTCGGCAATCATATCGGAAATGCGGCGCGAGCTAATAAAAGTGGGCAATCCATTGCTTTCTGGGAAGTTTGCCAAGCGGTTGCCAAAGCTCTTATAACCAGTGCCGTAAGCGTTCATTACTGAAGTTATGCCCTTAGCGTTAAGTTGCTGGACTTCAGAATCTTCATCGGTATAGCTGGCCGTAATTTTTACTTGCGTACCGGTAACACCAATAAAGTTCTTATTGCTAGGGCTGTACCAGTAGCCATTTTGCTTATCATTCCAAGCCATTAAACCAGCCATAACAGAACTATAAGGAATAGGCTGATCCTGGTTGGTTTCTTGATCGTAATATTTTAAGTAAGGATACAATAAATAAACACGATCGGAAGTGGTTTGCCAATTGAAGCTACCTTCGGGGCCGCGAGCTTTAAGGCAATCATCGACAGTAACGCCTTTAGGGGCATCCACTAAACAGATAGCGCGTACTTTATTGGCGATAGAAATCATCGCCTCGCGCACGCCAGCTTCATGGCTAAATTCAGGGCAGACAATAATTTTAGGATTATATCCATACTGGTTAAAGACGTCTTTAAGGGCTTGTAAACCGGTGCGCTCGCCTTGTTCGGAAGTAGATCCAATAATGTCGGCAGCAGTAATGTCTTTTACATTATTGTCTGTTTTTATTGTCTCTACATATTTGTAGCTAGCTTTTACTGAATCTACTTCAGCCAAAGCGCCTTCGGCAACCTTAGCTACTGCGCCGGTTTCGGCGTCGAAAGTATAGTCGGTAGTCAGCTCGTAAGTAGTTGCGCCATCGGTGGAAGTCAACACTAAATTGCTAACTTTTTCTGGATGGGCTAAAGTGGCGCTACCTTCAGCAAAGGTAAGATTTTCATCGGCAACAGTTTTTTCAGTTTCAGAAGTTTCTGAAGGCGTGAAAACGTTTACTACCACGATAGTGCCAGTGCCGTAAGCTTGAATAGCGTTAATAGTGTAAGGAATGGTAAATCCGCTGGTGAGGCCATATTCAGCAAAAGTGCCAAACTGGGCGGCGTCTTTGGCGTTATTAACTATAGTAACTTTATTGACAGGCCCTTTAGGAGCTGTGCCAACAATAGCAATTACTGCAGTTTTTACTTCGGTAACAGAAGTAGTAGCCGAAGTAGATTCTATAGTCTCTACGCCGTGTAACCATGTAACAGGCATTAAATTGTCGCCTCCTTTCTATTGATAGAAGGGATCTTGAGCGCGATAATTAGCTGCGCCCTGGAGTTCTAAAGTGCGGACGGAAAAGGTTTGCATATAAGTCCAGACGCCTTCGTCTTCATCAACAAACTCTTCCGAGTCGATTTTTATCTGGTCAAAGCCGAGCATTTTGAAGCCGAGCAGCGCTTCTCTAATGCGATCAAGCACTTCGTAGCAACCACAATGGCTGCGGAGGCTGCGGGTTAAAGATACGACCATAAACTTCATGCGCTTAGGCTGAGCGGTCATAGATAAACCGGCGTCACCTTCAAAAGTAGAAGAGTCGTATTTAACTAAAACGCTACCTAAAGGGTGGATAAAATCGTATTCAGCAGCTCGATCAGGATACGGAATCACTTCCAACTCGGGAAAAGCCTCTTGAAGCTTGGCCACAATGGCGTCTTCGGCAGGTTTTATCTTCATTAGTACCGCTCCCAAACGTCATCGGAAAACATGCGGCTAGACTTGCGTTTGTTGGAAAGGTATTCCACCGGCTGGGCGGCTTCTTGTTGGGGCGGATGGACTTGGCCAAGCTTAATGTAATCGAGCTCTTTTATAGCTTCCTCGTAGCGCTTGCGAATATTCTCAATATCTCCCTTGTTGCGGCGGCTATATAAATAGTAGGCAACAATATCGAGACAGATCCTTTTGAGCAATGGCGTGGGCTTCAAGGAGCTCAAGTCGGAATAGCGTCCACCTAAGCGGCCCATGATTACTTCCGAAGCTTCAGCTATAGCCGCTTGGCAGCGCTCTTGATTGATGGCTACTGGCGGCGTGCTGTCGTCGGTTAATTGAATGAGGGCTCGCTCAGTTAAGTTGTTAGCTAAGTCGGCAACCGTACAAAAAAGCATAGCTAGTAAAGTACCTTTCCAAGGTCAGAACGCGCCGCAGAACTTAGGGTAAATACATGCAGTAGTATAAAATCATTACTTTGCCATTTACCCCCATTCAAAATGCATTTTAAACGGCTCTACGGCGGTTTTATGTTATAAGGCTAGTTCACTGCGTCCTTAATCAAGTAGCCCAGGTCGGGAGCCATGACCAGCTCTTTCAGTCGCTCAGTCACGCGAATGCGATAGGCACCTTCTACGCCAGTATTTTGCTCGGCAATAAGCATAGTTTGGCGAGTACCATACTCGGCGGTCATACCAAAGCTTGGCATATCATTCAGACCTGCGCCGGGTGCGATGTAAAGCAAAGCAATATGTTTGCCCCAGGCGCTGACAATATTGGCCGACTTGCCACGGTTGGCAGAGTTGATGCGAGCTTTACCAATTAAAAGCTTATCTACGCCCAAAATGTTGGCTAATTGCTGAGCGCTAACTACGCCGCCAGCATCGGCATAAGGGTACACAGTGCGAATAATCTTGGGATGGAACTTGAGCACATCGAAGACCTGTTCGCCCATAACGATAACGTTAGGCCTAAAGAAAGGCACTTTTAAGCCGTCATCAATAACTTTAAGCGGATCGGAATTGGCGGCGCTAAAGTTGCTATTGGTCGCCAAAGCGTTGACATTACTGTTGGCGTAGGAGCTGGCGTTAAAGATTAAATCGGCCATACGGCGCTCGCGGCCCAAAGTCATAAGCTCAGTAAGGTAAGCGGTAGTCTTGCTCTGCAGGTCAAAGCCATCTAAAGCAGTGGCCTTAATATCAGCTACAGGAATAACTTCACTTAAGCCATAGCCTTCCACGGAAGCGGTTTCAGTAGTAAAGCTGAGCTCGACTTCGTTGGGTACGCCTTTGCGGCCGATCTTGGTTTCGGGGATGGTTAAATACAGCTCTTTAGGGAAGACGCGATACTTGAAACTTTCGGCCGGAGCTTGCACGCGAGGCAAAATCTGGTCGGCAATGTAGGCGTCATTTTTGTAGGCCAGGCTAACGGCGGTCAGCTTGGCATCTATCGGAAAAGGATAGTTATAGCTCATCTATTTCTCCTTAGCGCAGAAGTACGCTGACATACTCGCCAGCGGAAGAGGTAGTGCTGACCGCTAAACCGACAGCTACAGAAGCCGCAGCGGCGGGAGTTGAAGAGCTGCCGCTAGCGTCGCCGCCTTCAGCTTGGCCTTGGGCGTCACCATCGGCAGATTGGGTGGATGCTTCAGAAGCAGCAGAAACGGCTACAGCCTGGCCGTGCTCGTTGACGGTAACTTCGGCTCCGGCGCTGATAGCTTCAGCCGCTTCTACCTCGACAACGCCCAGCAAAACAACGTCTACAGTTTGGCCAGCCGAAGCGGCGTTGCGATCGATGGCGCCTAAAATAGGCTTGCTGCCGTCGCTAGCTTGAGCCACAGTGCCGTCGGCTTTGGCTACCACAAAATGGTAAGCGCCGATGTCGGAGCTGGCTTCAAAGCTTTTAATTAAGACAGGATTGTGCATTAGCGTCCTCCTTCCATGACCATACGCACGGCACGGCCTAAATCCAGGCAACAACCTTTGGCGGCTTGCTCATCAACTAAGCCCCTGGCCTTGATGGCAACTTCTCTGGGAGTAAGCATCTCGGCGGAGTGGCCGCAATCGTCCGAAGGTGCGGCAAAGCCAATAAACAGGCTGGGGTTCCTAGGCAAAGCGATATTTAAAAAGCTTTTAAAGCTGTTTAAAACACTGTTTTCAGGGGCTGCGAAATTAGCTCGATCACTGGCAAACAGGCCTTCCATAGTACAAACCAACGGAGTCTTGGCTACAGGATTAAGTCGGCCCTCACGGATAAGCTCGTCAGCGTAGGCGGCGAACTCGGCTTTGCGATTCTTCTCTTGCTCCACGTTGAGCGCGTTTTCTAAGCTCTTAATCTGGCTTTCCAGCTTCTTTACTGTATCCTGGAATTGCTTTTGCTGGCTCTCCAAGTCGGATAAAGATACTTCCGGCTCAGTCTTTTGCGCTGCATCGGCGCGTGAACTCTGCATCTCAGCTTCACTTTCAGCAGTTTTGGCCTCAGCTTCAGGCTCAACCTGAACTTCCTCAGCTTGCTCTTGAGCGGTAGCCTGTTCGGTCTGGACGGTTTCGGCGGTGTCCATAGTGATAAATTCTCCTTTATCGGCAAATTGAATATCTTCCAAGCCCTTAACAGCCGGTGCAGCGGCTCCTAAGAAGCCGACATGGCGAAAAGTGCCGTCAGAATTGAAAGAAATAGAGCGATTCTTGTAGAGCCCACGCTTTACGAGGTCGGCAAATTCGTCGGCCACTCGGGAGCAGCGGGCTTGTAAGGTCGGCCCCTGGCGGCGGAATTGTTGGATCCAGCCGAAAGCCGGGGCGTTTAGGGTGGGATGGCCGACAACGATAGGCGCCGAGTCGCTTTGGTAGCTGGCAATAGCCTTGTCGATGTCGGCTTCCGTAAAAGTGCGCCACTTGCCAGAGTGGTCAAGGTGAGTGCCGCAGCGGAAAACGTCAAACCAATCGGTTAATCCTGGCATAAATAGCTAACCTCCAAGGGCAGCCGCTTTTGCTTCTTAAGCAATTGGCTTAAAACGGTGTGCAAAGCGTCAAAATCACGGCCTACTACGCCGATGCAACCGGCGGTGCCGACCGCTCCAGCGTCTCTATGTAAGCCAATTTCGGTGCGGCGGCCTTTGCCATTAGGCGCGTAAATAGGATCGGGCAAAATGTGGTAAAACTGGCCTTCGATGCCTTTAGTAGCTACAAAATAACTTTGCAAATCGATTTCATAGGAGCCAGGCGGAATAGGTGCGCACTGGTCAAAGTAGCGCCCATATACTTGGCGGCCAGGAGATCCGGAAGTGGCTTTATACTCGCGTCCATTCAAAATAAAGACGCCGTCAATAATGTTGGATTGAGCCTTTTTAGGCAAGCGCAGAACAAAATAAGCTTTTAAGTCTTTTTCCTGCGGCCCGAAGTACACCTTATCGCGAGTTTTATCGTAGTTAAACGCAAAATCCACGCGCTTGGCGACTTCCTTTAAGATAGGCACGACGTCTTCGCTCGCTTCGATGGGCTCTCGCCAGTTGTTGGTTGGGCAAATTATTCTAGTCAAATTTTACTGCCTCCATCGCGCCGCCAGCTTAGCTTTGGGTAATTTAGGAGGAAGAAACCCCAGAGCTCAGCCGACGGCTGCCGGAGCCCTTTATCGTTGCGATGAGTTTCGGCTCCGCAGCCAGTGTACTCAAATAGAAAAAGCCGTTCTCCTAAACTTCTTTAGGAAAGTTCTTTAGGAGACGGCTTTTTGCGCCTTTAGCTATGTTCAAAAGAAAAATAGCGAGGCATACCCATGGATTCCAGTATCTTGCAAGACCTTAGTATGCTTGGCGGCGGTGGGTTGATGTTTATCGCTTACTATGTGCTGCTCCAAGCTACGTTCCGAGTAATTAAAAACTTGATGGATCGCTCTGTCGATTCTTTTACTGCAGCTATAAATCAGCAAAACCAAAGCTTTTCTGAAGTTATCAACCAGACGACCGGTTGGTTTGACCGTCTGACTACTCGCCAAGCCGTTATCGATGATCGCAATTATAAAGCCATCAGCCAGCAACTGGAAACGCTGCAATTTTTGGTCAACGCCGTCAGCCGTTTAGAAACCAAACTCGACAGCATAAAGGAGGATCACCATAAATGACTTCCTTAGAAAGATTGCAATTAAAAGGCGCTTTATTTGAAGCCAACCGCAAGGCCGAGGCTCTGCGCTTAAACGTTAAAGGCACGGCTGTACTGATCCGTAACGAGCTCAGCACTTACAAAATGCTTCATCTGGACGAAATCAGCTTGGAGCAATTGGACGCCAATTATTCCCTTTTTAAAGACTCGCTTCTTAAATTGCGCCAAGTTGAAGCTGAGATCGAGACCTTAAAGGAAGAACTCCAATGAAAAGTCCCGAGTTAGTTGAGCAAGCTAAAAGCCTTTACGTTCGTGAGCAACTCAGCTTCCGCGAAATTGGTAAACGCTTGGGAGTTAATGAGCGCACCGTACGAGTTTGGCGCAAAAATGCTAAAGACTGGGATAAAGAGCGCGAGGCTTTTTTGCAAAGCCAAAAAGGCTTTCACGAAGATCTTTACGAGTTCACCCGCGAGCTGATGGCCAGCATCCGCACTGATTTACGCAACGGCGAAAAGGTCGATCAGTGCCGACTTTATCTTTTTAAGGCCATACTGCCACTGGTTGTAAAGCCTCGCGACTACGAAGAGACCAAACAAGCCGAAGAAGAAGCCGCCGAAACTACCAGCAGCACTCCCGACCTGGCTGCCATTATTGCCGCCGCTATGAACATTACTCCCATGGGAGGTAAAGGCGATGGCTAACTTGGCTGACTTCCTTTTCCCATACCAAAAAGAATGGCTGGCCGATACTTCCCGATACAAAATATGGGAGAAAAGCCGCCGTATCGGCGCTACTTACGTCCAATCGCTTGAAGATGTGCTCGATTGCTTAAAAAAGCCCAGGTTGGCCGTCTGGTTCTCTTCGGCTGATGATTCTGCGGCCAAAGAGTACATTATTTATTGCGCCCACTGGGCTAAAGCCGCTAATGCCGTGGCCTCCAAAGTCAGCGAAGAAATTATGGATGAGCGCGACGACATCACCGTCTATAACATTAGCTTCAAAAACGGCAGCCGCATAAACGCCATGAGTTCCAACCCTAAAGCCTTCCGCTCTAAGGGCGGTAAAGTCGTGCTCGATGAGTTCGCTTGGCATAAAGACCAGCACGCTCTTTGGGCGGCAGCACGTCCGGTTATTACCTGGGGCTATGATGTACGCATTTTAAGCACCCATAACGGAAGGCAAAGCCTCTTTTACCAGTTTTTGCAAGAGAAAAAGGACGGCCAACAAGTTTGGAGTCGCCACAAAACCAGCATTTTTGACGCTGTCAATCAAGGCTTGGCTGATCGCTTAACGGAAAAGCACTTGACTGAGCAAGAGCGCCAACAATGGCTCACTAACGAGCGCTTAACTTGCGCTAATGAAGACGTTTGGCAACAAGAATACTGCTGCAATCCGCTGGATGAAACGAGCGCTTTCCTTACTTACGAAATGATTTTGGCGGCCGAACGTGCGCCAGAAGAAATATTGCAACCGCTTAACCAGCTTAAGGGCGATATATACGTGGGCTTTGACGTAGCTCGCAAGCAAGACCTCAGCGTTATTATTTTGGCCGAAAAAGCTTACAACGCCTTAATCGTGCGCCACATTATTACGCTTAAGAACACGCCCTTTTCCGAGCAAAAGCGCCTTCTTTTCGACATTTTGAAACTGCCCAGCATTAGGCGCTGCTGTATCGACGCTTCCGGTTTGGGCATGAATTTAGCCGAAGAAGCGCAGCAATATTTCGGCGCTTATCGCGTGGAGCCGGTTACTTTCAGCGCTCCAGTAAAAGCCGAGCTGGCTACCGATTTGCGCATCGCTTTTGAAGACCACGCCCTTTTTATTCCTGCCCAGCCTGAATTGCGGGCCGACCTCCACTCAATTAAGCGAGTTACCACTATCGCGGGCAATATTCGCTTTGACGCCGAGCGCAGCGAGACTGATGGCCACGCCGACCGCTTCTGGGCTTTAGCTTTGGCTACCCATGCCGCTAAGAGTGGTGAAGCGGGTACTCCTTGGGTAGTTAGCGGCAGTAGACGCGAGTGCAACAGCCTTTTAATGGGCTTTTAAGACCGATTTAAGGGAGTTTGAATATGGCTAAAAAGCAGAATAAACAAGCCGAAAAACAAGCTTTTCAAATAGCAAAAGCCCCAAAGCGCGATTTAGTACAAGAAATAGCCACAGCTTTGCAAGCTGGCTACGCTTACGATCTTAACGCTCTTTTGCTCGATCCTGATCCTATTTTGCAAAAGCTTGGCTACAGCTTCCGTATTTACGATGACGTGCGAGCTGATGCCAAGGTCTCGGCTTGCATCGAATCGCGCAAGGCTGGATGTTTGGCTATGCAGTGGGACTTATTCGGCACCAAAGAAAACGCCGCAGCTACCGAAACGATTAAGCAAGCCTTGCTCGACTTGGATATGCCGCGCCTAATTGGCGAAGTTCTAGACGCCTTCCTTTGGGGCTTTCAGCCGCTCGAAATTACTTGGAAATACGAGGGCGGTTTAATTCTGCCTAGCACTGTAGTTGGTAAGCCTCCGTACTGGTTCAAATTCGATAACGCCAACAATTTGCGCTTTATTTCCAAGGATAACCCTAACGGTCTGGAGTTGCCGCAGTACAAGTTCCTTTTGGCTCAACACCACGCTACTTATACCAACCCTTACGGCGAAAAGGTGCTTTCTAAGTGCTTTTGGCCGGTCGCTTTCAAAAAAGGCGGCTTGCGCTGGTGGGTTACAGCAACCGAAAAATACGGTACTCCGGCTATTTTAGGTAAACTCCCTCGCGGTACCGATCCTAAAGAAATCGCCCAATTCCTCGACAATTTAGAGCGCTTAGTACAAGACGCAGCCACCGTTATTCCCAACGATAGCGCCGTAGAAATTCTTGATGGCAACAGCGGCCGAGGCAGTTCTTCTACTAGTCCACATAAAGAGCTTATCGACCATTGCAACGCTGAAATCGCTCTAGCTATCGTGGGCCAAACTCTCAGCAGTGAAGTGGGCTCAACCGGTTCCTATGCCGCCGCCAAAACGCATAACGACGTGCGTGAAGAGATCGTAGCTTCTGATAAACGCATGATCGAGCGCGTTATCCAGTGCTTAGTAGAGTGGACTTTTAACTTCAATTGGCAAGGCCAGGCGCCGAGTTTTGAGCTTTTCCGTGAAAGCGATGTTGATAAAGTCTTAGCTGAAAGAGACAAAATTCTTTACGATAGCGGCCTAAAGTTCACTAAAGCCTATTTTATGAAGGCTTACGGCTTCTCGGAAGATGATATTGAGCTAGATAATGGCCCGGCCGTCAGTTTTGCTGCGCCTACTAAAAAGCTGACTTCCGAAAACTACATGCCTAAAGAGCAAAGCTTGCACGAATTGGCTGGCGACCTTATCCAGCCAGTTATTAACCTTATTGAGCAAGGGCAAAGCTTGGAAGAAGTGCGCCGCTCTATTATGGGCCTTTATCGGCAAATCGATACTAAAAAGTTGGAAGAGGCCCTGAGTCTGGCCTTTTACATGTGCAATGTAGGAGGAAGCGCCAGTGCCAGCCGATGAGTTTAGCTTTGACATAACGCCCCAGGACGCTATCGACTATCTGAAAAAGCGCCGTAAAACGGAGCTTTCTTGGCACTGGTCAGACGTACAAAAGCAAGAGCATATGCGAGCTTTTACAGTAGCCAAAATGACTTCGGCTACTTTGCTTGATGATGTCCGTAAAAGCTTGGATAAAGCCATGGCGGAAGGCCAAAGCTTCCAAGAGTGGCGCAAGGATATTATTCCCAAGCTGCAGGGCGTTTGGTTAGGCAAAACTTACGGCGATTTGTGGGACGGTATGACTCCAGCCGAGCAAGCTGGCAAAACTCCGCCCACGCCAGAAGAGCGAGACAGAGTTATCAAAGCTAGCCGCTTAGAGACCATCTTTCGCACTAATATGTTCAATGCATACGCCGCCGGTAGGTATCGCCAGCTTAAGGAAGATGCCGATATTTACCCTTATTGGCGCTATGTAACAGCTAAAGACAGAGCCGTCCGTCCGGCCCATCGAGCTTTGGAAGGCAAAGTGTTTAAGGCTGACGATCCCTTCTGGTCTACGCATTACCCGCCCAATGGCTTTAACTGCCGCTGTATTGTCGAGGCGGTGGATGAGTATGACTTGGAAATGCAAGATCTGAAAGTCCAGGAAGGCGGCAACACCTATTTTGACGAGGAAAGCGGCCAAACCGTCTACCGAGACGCCGAAGGCAAGGAATATCCTTGCGACAAGGGCTGGGATTACAACGTTGGCGAGGATACGACCGGTAAAAAGACTTTAGCTTCTAAGAAGTTCCCGCCGGAGCTGACTAAAGCTGTGCGCGAGGACTTAAAAGCCGAAGCTGAGCGCTTAAAATCTGAAGCCGAAGAGCTGGAAAAAGCTAGAAAGCAAGCTGAGGAAGAGTCTCGCCGCGCCGATGCAGCGCAAAAGGCTGCCGCAGAAGCTAAAAAGCAAGCCGAAACTGAGGCTAAACGCAAGGCCGAAGAGCAACGCAAGGCCCAAGCTGAAGCCGAGCGTAAAGCTGAAGAACAACGTAAAGCCCAGGCTGAAGCTGAGCGTAAAGCCAAAGAGCAAAGCAAAAAGGCCGAAACTGAGCAAAAACGTTTCGTGGTGGACGTTACTAGACCGAGCAAGCCCAGCAAGCATCCTGCCAAGAAGGCCACTACCGAAGAGCAGAAGCGCTTTGTCGTGGACGTTACCAGGCCGGATAAGCCCAGCAAGCAACCGACTAAGAAAGCGCCTGCTAACAATATCGTCGTAAAGTCTTTGCTTGAATCTGGTGACAAACGCACTCCAATGACGGAGGAGGAACACGAAAGGCATGTTTACGATGTAACTAGGGAATATCCGTTACCACAATGGCTTGGAAATGGGAATAGCATCCCGATTCCAGCTATATTAGATCACATTAAAGATTTTACGGTGGAAGTAGGAGTTATAGTCCATAAAAGTTTCTATCCTAAACAGGAAGATATAGTTCTCGCTTCTGCAATAGGTGCATATGACGGAGTTAATGTTCCTAAAATTCTCGCTCAAAAGTACAATATAGCTTCTGATGATACGCAAAAGCTACATGCATTTACTTTCGGTAAGGTATTTATTCACAACCATCCAGGCGAAGCTTTTGGCCTCTCGGCTAAAGATTTATCTACCGCAATAGAGCTACGCTTTTCTGAGATCATATCTATAACTGAGTCTGGACGTGTCTTATCATTTAAGCCAGATTAT
>OQWM01001815.1_pt1 | contig 14610 bp, 11 predicted proteins | sample 1691531 | NCBI WGS metagenome assembly OQWM01 (sample SAMN03418257, study PRJEB22391) | human gut metagenome | biome: human-gut; feature: organic feature; material: feces | host: Homo sapiens | place: Tanzania | collected 2013-01
CTTTCATTTTCCCCCGGTAGAACCGGGGGTTTACTTCCACGCATAAATGCACCAACCGAAAAGGACTGCAGCTAATCGCCGCAGTCCTTTAACTTATTTTTTCTTTTTAGCCGGCACTTTGTAGATCTGCTTCAATGTGCCGTCCTTATCAAGCATAACGGAATCGCCTTTTTCAATATTCCTTTCGTAGCAAAGCTTATCAGCCATCCTGATATGCTGTTCCTTACCCTCGGCATCTGTGACAACTACCGTCACCATAGCTTCGGCATCCTCCGAAACACCCTCACAGCCGAAATCATCTTCAATAATTTCAACAACGTTCAACGCCTTTTTATCAAGCGATGAGCCGTAAGAAAAGCCAAGCAGGAATCCTATGCCAATACCAAAGCACATACCGATACCAATGCTGTCAAAAATTACATTTCCCAGACACATGCCGATTCCTATACCGATACACATGCCGATTGACATATACATTGAGGCATATTTGCCTGTCGCTTTCTTATTTTCGGGGTTCTTTTTCATTAGAAATCATTCCTTATTTCAAAAAAATAACGTTAAGCTTTGCAAGATACGACATAACAAGCCGAAGATAGAATGTAATCTTTTCTGATAGACTGTCGAGATTTTCAACAATATTTGAAACATTAGTCTTGAAATTCACCGTGCCGTAGCCCTCGATAACGCCGTTGTTGTCATCTACCCCGTCGTTGTCACATGCAAACTTGTAAAGTATAGGCGATGCAACTGCAACAAGGAATATTTCAGCCTTGGTGTAAACGCCGAATTTGGATATGCAATACTTAGTAAGACTGTCGGCAATCGGACCGTAACCTAACTCACCGAGGAAGCTGTTAGCTGCCTTGAGAAGAACATCATCGGCAATGCCGGCAAAATCATTTCTGAGAATCGTTGCAACCGCTCTGAGAAGTGTCGTTACCTCAACGCTGTCCGTGTCAAAATGTTCGCCGCCCGAATAATGCCATGCGACCAAATCCGTCGCCAAATCCCAGCCTGTTTTATAGTCGGAATCGGGAATCTCAATGCCGTATTCCTTAGCAATGGATTGCAGACTGTTTTCACCGCAAAGCGGCATTCTGAGCAAGCTTATCAGCTTATCTACAGCATAGATTATCGGCTTTGAATAAGCGGATCCTTCGTCGATACCCATTTTTTCGGGTGAGAGAGAAAGCTCAAGTCTGTACTGAACACCTGCCTTGAGATAGCCTTTTGAAAAGGCTCTGAGGTCAGCTCTCATTGCCGCAATCTGCTCATCCGTATATCCCTTGGTGGTTGCGGTAAGAGCGTCATAATCAATTTTATCAACGGATCTTGTTTCATACTTGATTTCATTGTCATTGTACTTTACAACTCTGTATTCAAGCGGATACATTGCCAAAGATGTTGTTGCAAAGTCGTAAAGCTTGTTGCCAAGCACACTTGTGTAAACCGTTGCGTCCGAGCAATGCTCATGACCCGTAAACACCGTCTTAATACCCCAGTCGGCAAAAAGTTCGGCGGTCGTGAAATGGAACTTGACAATAAAGTTTCTGCTGAGAACCCTCTGAATCGGAAGATGATCAAGAAGATTATGATGCATCATAACAATCGGGTATCTTCCGTCCTCTTTTGCAAGCTCGGCCTGCTCTTTGACCCATTTAAGTCTGTCTGCTGTCATTCCATCCTCGGTTGATTTTGTTTCATGATTTGAATCAAGAGCGATAAGGCGGTATTTTTCTCCGAGATCGGCCGTATATGAGCAATCATCGGCTCTCGTGGTCAGAGCATGATCATAACCGAACTCTGCATAAATCTCTTTAAAACGAGCCAACGTTGTTGCCTGATCGTTGCTTGCGTCGTGGTTGCCGTTGATTACATATACCTCTTTACCGGATTTCTTTTCAAAATCACGAAGCTTCTGTGCAATAACGAGATGATCCTCGGGGCGAGAACGGCCTCTGTTTGCAAGGTCTCCCGATATAAGCACATATTCCACATCATCACTTTCTGCGCATTGATTCAGAAACTCATCAATGATAAGACCGGTTTCGTTTTCCATCTCACAGCGTCTTGTCGCATGCCAGAAAATCGGGTCGTCGTTTGTTTTTTCAAGCTCCTCTTCAGGCGCACTGTAATGCAAATCAGATGCAACAGCGAAGCTGAGATCATTCTTTTCCTCAGCACAAACGCCAACGCAAAGAACCGATGAAGCCATAATAACCGAGAGAATAATTGATAATACCTTTTTCATAAAAGCTCCTCAAACTTTTCCATATTAAAAAAAGGGGCAGTGAACAAATATATTCACTGTCCCCTTTCAAACTGTTTATCTAAGGCATACACCTCAATCGATGCGATATTGCCTTAGGTATTAAAGATACCAAATCCAACCGAAAAGAAGATAAATAATAATCCACTGAATGAGTGTATACTCAACAGTAACAGTCCTCGTTGCCTTAACCTTGCCGTCCTTTGTAGCGGCTGTGATAACAGCCGTACCTCTGCGCTTTGCGGTAATCGTTCCGTCATCTGAAACAGATACGACATTTGAATTTGATGAAGTCCATACTATATCTGCCGAATAAGCAGCCTCCTCGGGATATACTGTCGCCTGGAGACGGTCGGTCTTCTTACAAGGCATAGAGAAATCCTCTTCCGGAACAAGAACAATCTTCTGGACAGGAACGGCAATCATCGGAATCACCTGATCCTTATATGCTCCGCAAGCTCCGCAGGTTGATCTCTTGAGACCTTCCGAACGGTATGTTGCTTCCTTAACGACTTTCCATGATCCCCATGCGTGGCCGAGAGCCTTAATTACAGTCGTCTTTGTGCAGTACTTACATACAGAGCACTGATAACGCATATATCCGTCATCTGTACACGTTGCCTGCTTGATATCATTAACATACTTATGACCCTTTGCTTTAAGGATTGTTTCCTTTATGAGCGTTCCGCAATCTGTACAGGTCTCTCTGATATATCCGTCAGTTGTACATGTTGCGGCAAGGGTGTCGGTCTTCTTGTGCTGATGTCCCGTTGCCTTGATTACTTCGTTCTTGATAACAGTCTTACAAACGGAACAGGTCTCCTTATGATAACCATCCTTCGTACAGGTTGCTGCTTTATTATCGACAACGATCTTGTGACCGGTAGCCTTGAGGACAGTCTCGCTGATTACCTTCTTACAATCCTTACAATAAACACGGTCATAACCGTTCTCTGTACAGGTTGCATTCTTATGCTGCTTCTCTGTGTTCGCATGATTCGTAGCCGGAAGCACAGTGTTCTTGATATAAGTCTTACAATCATTACAGTAAATACGGTCATAGCCGTTCTCTGTACAGGTTGCATCCTTATGCTGATTAACCGTGTTTTTATGTCCCGTTGCCTTTATTACTTCATTCTTGATAACAGTCTTACAAACGGAACAGGTCTCCTTATGATAGCCGTTCTCCGTACACGTTGCGGCCTTATCCTCGGTAACAATCTTATGACCTGAAGCCTTGAGAACAGTCTCGCTGATTACCTTCTTACAATCGTTACAATATACACGATCGTATCCGTTCTCTGTACAGGTTGGATCCTTATGCTGACTAACCGTGTTTTTATGTCCTGTTTTCGGCAAAACGGTTCTGCTTATTTCCTGATTACAGGAAGAACATACTTCAGCAACGTAACCGTCCTTTTCGCAGGTTGCTTCAACTCTTACCGTTTTGAGAGTGTGATCCTTTTTAGCTATGCTCTCGGTTCTTGCAACCTCGCCGCATTCGGTACAATACATAACTCTCTCTCCGCCTTGCTGACAGGTTGCCGGAGTCGTCTCAACCCAAACGCCGGAAGCAACATGAGTATGCTCGGCAGGGATCTCGTTAACAACCGTAACATCAGCCAAGATGTCATCGCCGTTTTCACCGCTGAAATAGCAGGAATCAACGCTGACGCTTATGTCGGAGAGCTTAATTCCGGCAGCTGTGCTCTTGCTGTATGTAATCTCAACGATATCCATCGGAGCCGAAATCTCAACTGTGTTAACAAACGAGAACTTTCCGCTATTAATGTTAGAAGCAACAAAGCCGTTTTCATTATCATTACGGAAGTTTCTGACAGCTTCCGAGAACGTAATCGATGTGCAGGTCAATGTCTCGCTTGCCTGAGCCTGTGCGTCAAAGCAAAGTGTCTTTCCCTCGGTCAAAACGAACTTAACCGTGACGGTTTCCTTTGTTTCGCTGACCTTCTCCAGCTTAAAGATTACGGAATTGGCGTTGCCTTCAGCCTGCACAGCTTCGCCGGCAAAAGCCCATGCCGGTATAATCGGCAAAATCATACACATAGCAAGTATGACAGCGATTATCCTTAACGATATTTTTTTCAATTTAATTTCCTCCGTTTCTGAATTATAAAAATAATTTTATGAATATATAATAGTATATTTTTACGTCAAGGTCAATAGTGCATTTTGACGAAAAGTAATAAAATTGCGAATTTTTTATTTTCAGGAACAAAAACTCTTTATATATCCAAAAGAAAAGATGTGCTATAATTGGGAAACAGAATAATATGCGTTTTCACTGTGTTTTGCCTGATAATCGGTTGCTTGTGTTTGAGACTGTATGTCCTCGGCTCAAGCGGAACGGAAAGGGTTTCCTCCGGCTCCCACTATTCAAGTTTCACACTGAATGCCATTCGAGGTCAAATCCTCGATTGCAACGGTAAAGAGCTTACAGAGTCGGATTATACAAATTTCATAATTGCAAAGCCTACGCTCGGCTCGCTTGACACGCTTCGTGATCTGCTGGACAGCCGCACATATTCCTCCTTAAAGCAAAGAATGGAAAAGGGTTCTCCCGTCATGGTTAATATCGGCAAAGCAAAGGTTGAAACAAACGACGATATTCTTTGTGTACCGATATATAAAAGATATTCGGGTTCACAGCCGGCTATACACATTATCGGCTATCTTGACGAGCAAAGCCACGGCGTAACCGGAATCGAAAAAGCTTTTGACAATTTTTTATTTTCGGGCAAAAGCATTTCGGCAAGAGTTTCCGTCGATGCCTGCGGAAGAACTCTCGGCGGAGCAGGAATAGAGCTTCTTTCGCCAACGGTTGAAACAGGCAATGTTCGGCTTACGATTGATATTGATATTCAGACTGCTGTTGAAAATGCCCTTGACGAATCTGACGTGCAGCAGGGCTGTGCCGTTGTGGTTGACGCAAAAACCGGAGCGATAAGAGCCGCCGCCTCACGTCCAAGCTATGACCCATACAGAATATCAGATTATCTTGACTCGGAAAGTTCGCCTCTTTTAAACCGTGTGCTTGAAAGCTTCGCCGTAGGTTCAATTTACAAGGCAGCCGTTGCCGCATGTGCCTTAGAAAACGGATTGTCCGATTTTCAGTATACCTGCACGGGTTCCTGCAATGTAAAAAACGTCAAATTCGGATGCAGCAGCAACACTGCCCACGGGAAAGTTAATTTACAAAAAGCTCTTGAGGTATCCTGCAACACCTATTTTATCAACCTTGGTCAAAAACTCGGTGCCGAAAAGCTTATTGAAACTTCCTCCCTGTTAGGATTCGGTCAAAGCTGTAAGCTTGCCGACGAAATAATCTCCGAAAGCGGTATTCTCCCGACCGTTGACGAATTAAAAAATCCTGCCGCTCTTGCAAATTTTTCTTTCGGGCAAGGCAGCTTCACGGCAACACCTCTGCAAATCGCTCAGATGCTTTGTGCTGTTGCGAACGGCGGCAATTACTGCGAACCGTATCTCGTTGAATCCGTCACCGACCGCTTCGGCATTGAGAATAAACACAAGAAAAAATATCCGACAGTTGCCATGAGTGCAGAATCAAGTGAAACTATGCTGAGAATGCTCACGTCTGTCGTTGAAAAAGGAAATGCCTCCCCTGCCCGTCCCGAAAAGTTTTCCGCCGCAGGAAAAACGGCGACCGCACAGACCGGTATTTTTGATAAAAAAGGTAATGAAATCTGCAACACCTGGTTCGGCGGCTGCTTTCCTGCCGAAAATCCGCAATATGTTGCCGTAATTATGAAACAAGGCGGCTCTTCCGGTGCATACGACTGTGCTCCGATATTCAAAAAAATCGCCGACAGCATAAATTTTTTCGAAAATTCTTAAAAAATTGAAAAAAACACTTGAAATAGCCGTTCCCATGTGATATACTTTTACGGCAAAACGCATGTAAGGTGTTTTATTCGGAGTGCATTTCACATGAAATGTTCGGATATGAAGCCTTGCAGAGGCAAAACTAAGGAGGATTTATTTATGCCAGTAGTATCAATGAAACAGTTACTCGAAGCAGGTGTTCACTTCGGACATCAGACAAGAAGATGGAACCCGAAAATGGCTCAGTACATTTTCACAGAGCGTAACGGAATTTACATCATCGACCTTCAGAAGACAGTCAAGAAGCTTGAGGAAGCTTACCTCTTCGTTCGTGACGTAGCAGCTGACGGAAGCGATGTTCTTTTCGTAGGCACAAAGAAGCAGGCTCAGGATTCCGTTAAGGAAGAAGCTATCCGTTGCGGTATGCCGTACGTTAACGCACGTTGGCTCGGCGGTATGCTCACAAACTTCAACACAATCAAGAGAAGAATCAAGAGACTTGAGCAGCTCAAGAAGATGGAAGCTGACGGAACATTCGATCTTCTCCCGAAGAAGGAAGTTATTAAGCTTAAGCTCGAAATCGAGAAGCTCGAGAAGTTCATGGGCGGTATCGTTAACATGAAGAAGCAGCCGGCTGCTATGTTCATCGTTGACCCCCGCAAGGAGAGAATCGCAGTTCAGGAAGCTCATAAGCTCGGTATCCCAATCGTTGCTATTGTAGATACAAACTGTGATCCGGACGAGATCGACTATGTTATCCCCGGAAATGACGACGCTATCCGTGCCGTTCGCCTTATCGCAGGTGCTATGGCTGACGCTGTTATCGAGGGTCGTCAGGGCGAGCAGGAAGCTCCGGCAGAAGAAGCTGCCGAGGAAGCTGCTGCCGAATAATCAAAAAACTTTTGACGGCGGAATTCTATATTCCGCCGAACTTTAAATACAGGAGGAATTATCATGAATTTTACAGCTAAAGACGTTCAGGCTCTCCGTGAAAAGACCGGAGCAGGCATGATGGACTGTAAGAAGGCTCTTACAGAGACAGACGGCGACATGGACAAGGCAGTAGACGTACTTCGTGAGAAGGGTCTCGCTTCCGCAGCCAAGAAGGCAGGCCGTATCGCAGCCGAGGGCGTTGTTGTTGCATATTATGACGAGGCAGCTAAGGTTGCTTCAATGGTAGAAGTTAACTGTGAGACAGACTTCGTTGCAAAGAACGAGAAGTTTGTTGAGCTTGCAAACAAGATTGCAGTTACAGTTGCCGAGAAGAATCCGGCAGACGTTGACGCTCTCCTCGCTATGACTCTTTCAGGCAGCGACGAAACAGTTGCCGACGCTGTTCAGGAGCTTTTCCTTACAATCCGTGAGAACATGAAGGTTCGCCGTTTTGTAAGAGTTGAGGGTGACGTTGCTTCCTACATCCACGGTGCAGGTGCAGTCGGCGTTCTCGTAAGCTTTGATACAGACGTTGCCGACAAGGCAGAGTTTAAGGATATGGGCAAGAACGTTGCAATGCAGATTGCAGCAATGAATCCCGAGTATCTCAGCAAGAGCTGCATCTCTGACGATGAGCTTGCTAAGATGAAGTCCATCACAATCGACAGCTCACTCAATAAGCCCGAGTCTCTTCCGAAGCCGATTCTCAAGACACTCTTTGACAAGGCTGTTAACGACAAGCTCTTCAGCGACGAAGACCTTGCAGCATATGAGGAGCAGAAGAACAACAAGTTCCTCTTCAACTTCCTTTCCGATAAGGCTGTTGCAACACTTGTTGAGCTTGCAATGGCAAGCAAGGAAGATATCGTTGCAAACAAGATTTTTGCCGGTGCTGTTGAAGGACGTATGAAGAAGCAGCTTAAGGAAGTTTGCCTTCTTGAGCAGGCTTTTGTTCGTACAGACCTCTTTGACGGTGATGTTGCAGGTTATATCGCAGACGTAGCCAAGAAGCTCGGCGGTTCAATCAAAGCAACAGGCTTCGTTCGTTTTGAAAAGGGCGAAGGCATTGAGAAGAGAAACGATGACTTTGCTGCAGAAGTTGCAAGCATGATGTAATTAAACTAAACAGTAAATCCCCTGCTCCGGCGGGGGATTTTTTTATGCCATTTTTTGTGATCGATAAGGTAATCGTCCCCTCGTGAAACAAGTTGTTGCAGCTCATCACAGAATGTAACGTTCCGATTCATCAAAGTAAATTGAATATAAAAAACCGGCATGAAAATTCATACCGGTTAATTTATTTTATTCAGCCAATCACGGTAACTTTATATGCCTTGATTGTTTTGGGACTTTTCTTTGCAAGCTTGCCGTCATAAGAAATCTCAAGCGTCGCACCTGTAACGAGGTCGTCACGGGTCAATTCTTTGCCGTCGGCATCATAAATTTTATCCTTGCCACCGACAAACTTGACATACAATCCGTCCTTGTCGTAAAGATCCTTATAAACGCCTCCGAGATCCTGAACCTCAACAATAAAGTTCTTGTCGTCATCTGCATTCTTTATGCTGTAGTTTGCGATTATCGTGCTTGCGTTTTTCTCTTTATCGGCTGTTGCACCGCATGACGTAAGAAGAAGCAAACCCATTAATGCAATCAACAAGATTGAAACGATTTTTTTCATTATATCGCCTCTTATCTCCATGACATATAAACAGTCTTACCGTTCTCGGCAACTGCGTATTTTGCACTCTTTGTCGACTTCTCATAATCTGCAAGTGAGAGTCCTACGAACTTAATGCTTCTTGAACGTTTCGGAGCATTATGTTCAATCGTTGTTGTGTTCTCAAGTCCGTTGACGAAAACCTGCGCCTGCTCTGCGTTCTGGAAGTTGATTACATACTCCGCCTTAAGCTTCGCCGTTTCATCGGGACTTACAATATAGCTGCCCGCACTGAGTGTTCCGGGTGTGAATCCTGTGAGCCACCATGTAGTTGTCGGCGATCTGTGGAATAAAAGATTGTATTTGTTCTGATCGTTTGGATCCTGTCTGTAAACTTTAACGCTCATGTTTAGCTTTTCTGCATCGGTTACGCAGTCATAATATGTGCTGTTGGTCGCACCCGGGTCACGGTTATAAAGACCGAGTTCGGCACCGATGAGGACAAAACCGTACTGACCCTTCCAGTACTGCATCATCCATTCCTTGTTGTTATAATTAAATTTAACACGCATCGTATCATAGGAAATTGCACCGGCACCCGAAACATTATCATATGTCTCCTCAAAGCCAAAGTTTCTCTGCCATGCATCCTCCGCGGTATAGAATACCTGATCCTTCATGCTGTATTTGAAACCGAAAAGTCCTGTATCCTTTCCGTCCGGACCGACAACCGTCCAGCTGTCGGTTTCAGGGTCATATTTAAACTTTACGGATTTAGAAAAACGTTTAATGCTGGCGTTAAGATCCTTTGCAAACTGCTTATAATCAAACTTTGTTTTGTCCGTCTTATTGTTTGACGAATTGCCGCCGTTCGAGCCGCCGTTCGAGCCGCTGTTCGAGCCGCCGTTTGAACCGCCGTTGCTCGGAGTGTAGCTGCTGCCGCCATTGTTGTAGCTTGAGCCGCCGCTGTTTGAACCGCCGTTAACATATCCTGCGTTTGTGTCAAGTGTGCCGATCGTGTTGCCATTCTGGTCGATAACATCAATCTGGTTAACCGTCTGATCATACTTCCACTCTTTACTGCAATCGTTGCATTTGTATGTACCGTCGCCGTTATCGGTGATATTTGTTGACTGACATACAGGGCAGCAAAGCTGATTACCCATCTGATCGATTACCGGATCTGCAACTCCGTCATTTTTCTTAGTCTGGCCGATAAAGTTACAGCCCGGTAATATAGTAAGAATAATGAGCGTGAGAACACAGATGATTGAGATCAGCCTGGTCTTTTTTCCTTTGTTTTCCATCTCTTCTTCCGAACCTCCATAGATTTTTTAACATTATATCATATTAATTCAAAAAAAGCAACCGCATATTTTGAATACAAAAATTATTGACTAAAAAGCTAAAAAAGTATATAATAAATCAAATAATGGCTTTTGCGGCCACAGAGCAATTATTGTAAGGAGTTTTTATATGAAGGAGATCGAGGCATCTGCCTTGAAAAATATAATTGAAGCCTTTCCGTTTAACGGCGAATTGACGAGCATTGAATCCACGGATACAGGTCTTATCAACTCGACCTATATGCTTACCTTTTCCGACGGGAATCAGGATTTTCAATATGTTTTGCAGAAGATCAATACCAATGTATTCAAGAAACCCGATGAGCTGATGTCCAACATTATGAACGTAACGGGCTTTTTGCGCAACAAAATAAACCTTTCCGGCGGCAATGCCGCAAGAGAGACGCTGACTTTCCTTTATACAAAGGATAACTCGCCATATTATCTTGACGAAAACGGCGGCTGCTGGAGAAGCTACATATATATCAGCAAATGCTATACCTGCGATAAGATTGATTCGGAGGTAAAAGCCTTCCGCTCAGGCAAGGCCTTCGGCAAATTTCAAAGAATGCTTTCCGACTACCCTGCCGCAAATCTCTTCGAAACAATTCCCCATTTTCATGATACGCCGTCGAGATATAGCGACCTGAAAAATGCTGTTGATGAAAATCTTTCCGGCAGACTTCAAAAAATTCAGGCTGAGCTTTCGTTCGCACTTGATCGTGAAAAAGATGCTTCAAAGCTTGTTGACCTTGCAGCCGAGGGTAAAATTCCGATGAGAGTGACTCATAACGACACAAAGATTAACAACGTTCTCTTTGACAGTATCACAAACGAAGCAATTTGCGTCATCGACCTTGACACGGTTATGCCCGGACTCTCCGCCTACGATTTCGGTGATGCGATACGTTATGGCGCCAGCACCGGCGCGGAGGATGAGCCGGATCTGAGCCTTGTCGATCTTGACCTTGAGATGTAACGATCCGGCGTATTGTGGAAGTTTACCAGCGTCTCTTCCAGCGTCTCCGCCGGGAAATCGCGCAGCACATACTGAAACTGTCCGAACGCACGGGCACACTCGGTCATATCCTCGACGCTCTCCGCCTGCTGGAGACTTATGCTGTTGTCTACAAAGCGGTACATGCGCCAGCAGCCGCCATCGCCGTCATCATAGTAGTTTTTCCCGTCCAGCTCCAGCAGCATGGCATCTGTCTGCCCCTGCTTGAAGCTCTCCGAAAGGGCAAAGATATCCTTTTCAGATATACGGGAATGCTCTCTCAGCACGCCGAAGAAATTATAGGCTGTGCCCCAGGCCTCAAAGGAATGGTCGATCACCACACGGCCATTCGGATGGACCACATAGCTCCTGGCGTTTCCATCGAAAGCGGAAACATCCAGCACGTTTACGATGTCCTCATTTTCATAGGCAATGGCGATGGCAGCATATTCAAATCCCTGATAGCTTCCGTGGGCTTCCGGGCTGGCGAAAACAAGCATCTGGGCATTTCCGGGAACAGCCGCGTTGGCGATCACGTCCTCGCCGCGCCGGATCTTCTCCTCGATGCTCTCCTGTAGGCCAAGGTAGCCTGTTTCCCCTGTCAGCATTTTATAGTCCCCGTCCGCTGACAGGAAATAAAAATACAGGCAGCCCGCGTCTTTTTTCGCTTTCTCCATGTAAGCACGGACTTCCTCTTCGCTGGAGGCATGCTTCAGATACTCACTCCACATATGGAGATAGGTCATATTTCTATTGGCCAACTCCCTGAGCATATTATCAGACTGGTGAAAAACCTCCGTCAGATGAGAAACACTTTCCTCATAAACGGTTTTCGTCACAAATTGAAAATATCCAAAAACCGCCAAAACCATTGCAAGAAGGACAGCCATCACCACGGCTACCCTGAGCCGCTTTTTCACAGCAGCCTTCTTTCTCTTTGTATGATTCACAGCACCCATTCTTCTCATCTCACATTGATGTAATCTTCCGGCTCTGCCAGAATGGCATTGCCATCCGAAACATATTCTATCCAGGTCGTTTCCACGGTGGGATTCCCGCCGTCAAATACAATGCCTTTCTCTGCCGGGTAGGCCTCCATGTGCTTCGGTATGACCAGGCAGGTCACGGTGAACAGGTCGCTATCCGAAACCAGCTTTCCGTCCTTGGTAACCTTGCTCAGCTGATAGCCCTCGTCGGTTTCCCTGACCTCCACGGAAATACCGCTGAACACAGGCAGGGAGCCACGGTTGAAGGGAAGGAATCCCCCCTGGTAGCCCTCTACGAAATTCTTGACCGTCTCTTTTAGCTCCGCCCCGGTCATGGAGGCGCTGTAGGCCGAGAGACTGTTTGGCATAATCATACTGGCTGCCATTTTTTCTGTATAGTCCGCGTTCTGCACACTGCCCGTGAAGCTGTTTCCCGTTGCGATCAGCACATCCGTTCCGTAAATCCCCCGCAGGGTGTTGGCCATAACCGAATAGGCCGCGTTTCCCCCACTGGTATGGAAGCGGTTGGAATAGGCTGCCTGCGAATGGAGCACCACGCTCTCCGCTGGAGCAGTCTCGGCCAGCAGCCGAGCGTTGAAGGCCTGGTAGGCCTGCCGCGGGTCGTACTCCCCTGAGATCATCTTCGAAACCACATCCTTGGAAACAGAGAAAAAGTCATTTGACGCAATGCGGATATACATATGGTTTTCTTCGATCACAGGTTTCACATCCTTCAGATATTCCGTAAGCCGGAAATCCACATCCTGGCTATAGCTTAACAGATCCTGCCCATCATAAATGATCCGGTTCTGCGCATCCTCTGAAAGCATTGTGTTCAGTACCTTCATTGCTTTCTGCCGACGTGTTTCATCCTTTGTCAGGTCACGGTTTAAAGCTATCTGGAAATATGGTGTAGTCATCAGCCACTTTTCGCCGTTCTGCTGAAAGAATGGCAGGAATGTTGTGTTAATGCCCTGATCCTGGAACATTTTTACACCGGCAGAACTGCCGAAATACATGGCAAGCTTACCACTTTTGTACATCTCAACCACATCATCATAATTCATATCCAGATCATCCTGGCTCAGCCCTGTATCCTGAATAAACTGCTCCATACGTTCAAAAGCCTCCGGCCAGACGGTACTGTCCAGACCTTCTCTCTTTGTATTGTCCGGGTCACTGTAGATGGTACGCCACTTACGTCCATCCACAGAAGACAGCTCTGATGCAGACAGACCCTGCAGTGTTTCCATACAGGTATAATCATAGTAGTAGTCCGCGGTAAAGCCACGGATCCCCTGCCGCTCAAAGGCCTGGCAGGCGGAAACGAAGCTATCATAATCCGTAGGCAAGGGAATGCCGCACTTCTCAAAAAGGTCCTTGTTCACCACAAATCCGTGGGCATCCGCGCACACCGGAAGCCAATTGATGCTGCCATCCTCGTTCATGAAATTGCCGAGGTACGCATCATAGACGGCACCGGCGGCGTTGGTCGTGGATAGGTCCATGAGGCTGTCTTTCAGAGGACTGGCGTCATGAAGGGAAAACCGGCAGCAAGTGATAATATCCGGCAGTCCTCCGTTTTCATCCAGGAACCGGTAGAAATCCAGGTCATTGTTCCCGACTACAAATTCAATATTGATATCCGGAAGCTGCTCCTGGAGATAGGGCGCGTATTTTTCATAGAGCTTTGTGGTCCATAGATACACAGTAATGGTTTCCGCGTCCTCTTTTTCAGCACTCTTTCCGCCGCAGCCCGCCAGCAGCGACACAGCTATGACCACGGCCAACAGCACAGATAGTAACCGATTCCATTTTCTCTGTTTCATAACGGTTCCCCCTGACATTCTCACGGTGCAGCAAAAAGCAATATAATGGTTATTATACTGCAACGTTTCTCCGTTATCAAGTATTAGATGAACAGAATGTGAATTTTTTTTGCAAAAACTCACTCAAGTGTCATCCATCCGCTTGTCAGTCCGGATGGGCTTTGTCACATAGCTGCCCATCATCGGCATATGGATATCTGGGATGTATTTCTGAATGGGAATTTCACAGGAAATTTTATTGAAAGGACTTACTATATATGGTATATTGTTAGTAGTAGAAGGATTTACTCTGACAATGGAGGATGTTTGCATGAAACTATATCACGGCAGTACCGTATTGGTAACCACCCCGGAAATACGGACGGGTGCCTTTTTTCTAGACTTCGGCGTCGGTTTTTACACGACAACATCCTATGAACAGGCAGAACGGTGGGCAAAAATCAAAATGCGTCGGGAGCAGTCTGCCATTGGCTACGTATCTGTTTACGATTTTGATATAGATGCCGCATCCGATCAAATCACAATTCAAAGGTTTTCCGCGGCAGACATGGATTGGCTGCAATTCGTTGTACAGAACCGAAAAGGACTCCCATTCGAGCATGCAATGGATATGCACGTCGGCCCTGTCGCGGACGATAATGTCTACCAGTCCATCCGTTTTTTTGAAACCAGTGTCTTAAATGCGGAAGAAACCGTAAAGCGGCTAAAAACAGAAGTCCTGCACGACCA
>OQWM01001817.1_pt1 | contig 14602 bp, 10 predicted proteins | sample 1691531 | NCBI WGS metagenome assembly OQWM01 (sample SAMN03418257, study PRJEB22391) | human gut metagenome | biome: human-gut; feature: organic feature; material: feces | host: Homo sapiens | place: Tanzania | collected 2013-01
CGGCTATTGCCCGTTGGGCAATACGCCTACGCTGGGCGGCTATTGGCGCAAGGCCAATACGCCGCCCTTAGCTCAACCATCGAGTGCAAAGAACGCGTCGAACGTCGCTATTGTAGTGGCAAGCTTTGAACTTGGTCGAGCGATAGTCCCGTCGCCTTTGCGACGATATCGTCAGATAACTTCATGGCACGCATATTTTTAGCGATATCGAGAGCCTTATCTCGTGCGCCTTTTTCTACGCCCCGTTTTTCCCCCCGTTTTTCCCCACGTTCTTCACCGCGCATTTCACCGCGCATTTCACCACTCATTTCCCCGCGTCTAAAGACTTCTTGCATAAAACTGTCCATTTTATCTTTCCTCCTAGGTTGAATCGATTTGAATTGTTTTGCGACAACTTGGTCGAGCATCTCGTCGGCGCTTTGACACGAGAAGTCGTGCGATATTTTACCAACAGGCGAGTTATCATGCAAACTGCCATTGACGAAGTAGATGCGCGTGCCGAATCCTAGGTCGCGGTTTAGATCATCTTTGATGACATAGTGATTGACGAGTTGATTATTGCAGAATCTTCCGTCTTTGACGAAGAAAATGACGCAAATGCGAGGTATTTCTGAATATGATTTGAGTTTCTGAAAATAGCGCATTTTGATGGCTGCACCATAGAAATCGGCACGCATGGGCAAATCGTCGGTCGAGATGTTTTGAATTTCGATGTCGTAGTAGTTTCCTTCGGTGTCTTTGGCAAAGACATCGAAACGCACGGAATGGCCGAGTGCATTGTCGATACAAGTTTGCGTTTTGACCTCGGTGACGGTGAGATCGTCTTGTTCGATAACGGCGCGAATGATGTGTTGTGTCGTGAAGATATCGCTAAAGAAAGCATTTGCCACAGCATCGGAGAAGATCGTCATGTTGGCATACGCATCGCGCAACTCTTCTTCTGTGAAATAATCGTAAACGCCTTTGCGGGGATCCTTTGACATAGCCAGTACCTCGTCGTTGGTGTTTGAGTTGTAAGAGCACAATAATTATCGCACAGATGAATAGGTGTTGGCAATTGCTTTGCGTCTTTTTTTGGCGGTCTAGACAATGGGGGATGCGTGATGCGTACTTGGAATGCACGTGATTTCGCAAAAAAAATCACAGCATCGATTATTATGTGATAGAAACGCGCGATTTTGGGTGCAGAATCGGGAGTTTGCCGTGTCGGGTGTGCATTTGCGTCGAAATATTATGTGGCTTTGCGTCGTTTGGGCGATTTGGCTCATGCCGTGTGCTCAAACACATGCGCAAGCGGAGAGTCCTCACGAAGGGATCGAAGGACTCAATGGATCGGCGTATTTCGATTTTGCGTTCCGAGATACGCCCAATATCGTTGCCTCTGGGCATATCGAAGGTGCGCTAGCCCAAGCCGAATCGGAACTCGATGGCGATAGCACCGACGACGGGCAATCGTCGGGAACCGGGCTGATGGGGGAAAAATCGGTCGACGATCAAAAAACGTCAATCGTTCGATCGACGTCGAGTGAGGCGCATTTTCGCGTCTCAGATCTCATTCTCCACTGTACGAATGCGTTTTGCGAATCGCCCGAAAACGTCGAAGCCCTTTTGCGTTCCACAGGGCTCACGCTTGGGCACGAAACGACGAAAACAGACCTCGCCATATCGATCGAACGGCTGCGAAAGACGGGCTTTTTTAGCAAGATAACGCAAGATTTGTCGTTCGATGGATCGCGCGTTGCCGTCGCGTTTAACACCGAACCGCATACGTTTGTGAGGCGGATTGAAATCGACAATAGCGGCGCACTCTATCCGTCCGAAATCAAAAAAAAGATGATGATTCGCGTCGGTGGTGCACTTTATCCTCGCACGGCACTTTTGAAAGGCAAAAATCCCGATGCCATGGAAAAATCTGAACTCATTGCCATGGCGCTCGAAGACCAAGCCGACAGCTTGCGACGGCTCTACGTCAAAGAGGGATATTTCGATGCGAAAGTCGACATTGGCATTGAAGAAGTCGAAACGAATCGCGTCGATTTGCACGTCAATGTTTCGAATGCCGATGGCTATGTGTTGGGGAAAATTTACGTTCGTGGGCATAAGGTGCGATCTTATTCGGAGATCGAGTCGCTCTTTCGTTCTTACTTTAGCTATTTTGGTTATGTGAAGAAGACCGATATCGAAGATGCCGTGCAGGAATTTATCGCGAATTATCGAGAAGCAGGTTATTACCAAGCAAAGCTTGATTACGTCTCGCGTCGCGTCAAAGAAAACCGGTCGATCGACATCTTTCTCGATTTGCACGAGGGCGATAAATGGGCCGTTGAATTCGATGGCAACGAATCCCTGAGCGCGAAAGAGTTATCGGAGGCGCTGACGTTTCAATCGTCGGGGTATGTCGATCAGGGCGAGTTGGCGGCGTCGATCGAGGCGATAAAAGCGACGTATGTGTCGGCAGGATATTATTATGTGAAGGTGACGGGTGAAATCTTGCGCCATGGCGCAGGCGATGCCCATAGCATATTGTTTCACATCGAAGAGGGGCAACGCGTCGAAATTGGGCAAATCGAATTCGATGGAGCGAGTGTTTTTTCGCATTCTGAGCTACTGGACGAGATAAGTAGCCATGAATATTCGGCGCTCGGGTCGGGGGCTTATCCGCAACGCGCGATGATTGCCGACGACGCCGCAAAAATCGTCGATGCGTACCGCAAACGCGGCTACCTCAATGCCGATGTCGTCGGATGGAACCTCGCTACGACCGACCAAGTCGGTCGGCTCAAGCTGACGTTTATCATTCGCGAAGGCGAAGTGTCGCATTTTGCGCATCGATTATTGCGTTATACCGACCGCGAGACATACGACGATTTCGATGTATTGATCGATAAGCCCGAAAACGATGTCTTTAGCGATTACACGTTTCGCGCCGAGCGCGCGGCGATAACGAAGCAATTGCGCTTGCGCGGGCATGCGACTGTATCGTCGCAGTCGACGTGTACATCTTATACGAGCGATGGTGCCGTCGCCTCGGAATCGACGTGCGATGTCGCCGATTTCGCTGCCGCTTGCATGCCCGACGATATCGAGGCGTTGTGTCAGATCGTCGAAACGCGCAGCGGAACGATGGAGCGGTGCAAACGCCATTACGATACAGAATATGGGATCGAAGGCGAGCCCGAATGCAAGCCGAAGAACGGCATCACGGGGACGCAAGTCGACGTGACTTATGATGTCACGCTCGGGCCTCGTTTTGTCTTTGGCGACGCGTTTATCCATGGCAACGTCGTGACGCGCCAATGGGTCGTCGAACAAGATATTCCATTTAAGGCGGGCGAAATCTTCGACATCAATCGCATTATCGATGCGCGCGGGCTTTTGCGCCGTCGCACGATTTATCGCACGGCATCGCTCAATGCGATAGGCGTCGACGATGGTCTCGTTCAATCGTCGGAATCGGGCGATTCGACGTCGCTAGGGGAGCGATCGGTGCCTTTGACCGTGAATATCGAAGAGGGCGATAGGCGTTGGTTTGATTTCGCCATCGGCGTTTCGCTCATGGGGGGCGATTGGGTTTTGGCAGGCGAAATGGAATACGTCGAAGCGAATTTGCTTGGCACGGGCTGGGAATTGCGATTCTTGATCATGCCCGAGGCTCGGTTTTTCAATGCGTCGAATGAATTCGTATTTACGCAAAGATTTAATCAGAACTTTTTTACGCTTCTCACGCTATCGATTCCGATCGTTCCGGCCCAAGGGATTAATCTCGTTTCGCAGTTGTTTTACGATTTGCGCTATATTCCCGATACGAACAAAGAAGAAGCGGGTTGGCTCTTGGAATTGCAATGGAATGTGAACAAAGCCTTATTTACGGCACTTGCTTTTGAGCTCGAATCGTCGAATGCGTCGTCGTTTGGCGTCGATGTGAGCGATTCGCTGAGCGATTACAATGCGTGTTATCCGGTGACGTTTTTCATGAAGTGTCCGTTTGCGTCGAAGAAGCAAGATTTCACGGTATCGTTGACGCCGCGCGTTTCTTACGACGGTCGGGATTCTCCCATTGCGCCCAAGAATGGGTTTTATACCGAGGCAAAAGTCAAGTTGGCATATTCGAATGCGAACGGTCTCTATGCGATGCCCGAGTTTCGCGTTTCGTATTTGGTAACCTTCCTAAAGTATTTTACGACGGCGTTTAATCTTCGGTGGGGATTGGGATTTCACAAATCCGATGCAACGATACCGCTTATCGACCGATATTTCTTAGGCGGTTTGAATATGCGCGGCTACGATAACGATGCCCTAGGGCCGCGGCTCTACGATCCGAGCAAGCCAGGCATTGCGACGAATGAGGCGGCAGGCGGCGAAACGATGTTCAACTTTACGGCGGAATTGCGCTATCCGATTTGGAACAACATCGGGTTATATGGCGCAGTATTCGTCGATATGGGGGCTTTGACGCAGAGCTTGCCGACCGATGGAACGGCGCGCGATTATTTTAGGGAATTGTTTGTCGAAGAGATGCGATACACGGCAGGGCTTGGACTTCGTTGGCAGTTTAGCGAATCGATACCGCCGATTGTCGTCGATTATGGATTTATCATCAATCGTCGACGTGGCGATCCGGTTGGGAATTTTAGTCTCAATATTGGGTATTCGTTTTAGCAATGTTGTCGATCTCGAGCGTTGCGGTGTTTGCCTGTGGCAAGTACCGCAACAGCGCGCCGTATTTGCGTAGCAAATAGGCGCGCCGCGTAGCCGTATTGGGCGTAAGCCCAATAGGCGCAGCACGGAGCCGTATTTGCGCAGCAAATAGGCGGAGTAAGAAAAAAGAAAAAAAAGGCTCAGGGCAAAAAAGACGAGTGAAAACAAGGGGTAAGGCGAGTGGTGGAGTGTGCAAAGTGTTGAAATTGGTGCGTTGTTTGCGTGGTGGAAATGATTTTTTGTAGGGTTGCGTTGTTGTAGAAAGGACGCGTATTTTTGGAGGCGTATGGCGGGGATGTTGAAAAAGGGCATGACGCTCATCGAAATCGTTATCGTCGTCATGATAGTGGCGGGTCTGATGACGCTTGCGGCGATTGGGTTTGGTGTTATCGGCCAGTCGGATGTGAGTAGTGAGTCGTTGCGCTTGAGTTCGGCGATTCGTTATACGTTTACGTCGGCGGCGACGACGAACACGACGTTGCAGATGAAGCTGGATTTCGAGGCGCAGACGTTTTTGGTCGAGAAGCTCGACGTGCATGGTGGATTGAGTGAAGATGCGCTGCGAGGGACGACGTTTCAGTCGGTGCGTTCGGGTGACGATGAACGCAAGATTAGAGATTCACGAGCGAGCCTTTTAGACAAAGAAGATTCGAAATTTGGGTCGGTCACGCGAACTCCGGTCGACGATATGTTCATTTCGGGCGATGATGCAAAGCTCGACGATGGCGTTTATTTTATCGGTTTGATGACGTCTCACCACGATGAGATACAGACCGATGGCGTGGGGACGATAAACTTTTTTTCGAACGGATTTGTCGAGCGTAGTGTGATTTATTTGGGCGATGAGGCGGCGCGCGAGGGGCGAGAAGGGGGGATTGTGTATACGGTTTCGGTCAATCCGTTGACGGGACAATCGACGGTGGAGCCCGGGCGAGTTGAGATATCGTCGTCGTTTTTCGAAGAAGAGGAGGACGACTGATGCGGCGCGGCTTTACCTTACTCGAATTGATGATCGCCGTGTTTATTTTAGCGATGGCGGTGGCGGTGCTCTTGGGGACGCAGTCGACGTCGATGCGCATGATGGGGTATGCGAATAATACGTCGGTCGTGACGATGTTGACGCGCTCGAAGATGCAAGACATCGAATACGAAGTGGCGCAGACGGTAAAAAAAGAGGGCATTAAGGAGAAGTATGAAGAGACGATTGATGGGGATTTTCGGGATCAGGGATATGGCGATATCAAGTGGTCGGCGTTGATCCAATCGATCGAATTGAGCGATGATGCGTCGACGGATTTTGTCGACAGCGTGACGAAGCAAATTTATGGCGAAGGCGATGAGGGAGGCACGTTAAGCGGTAATACGACGATTACGCAGTTTTTGCCGATGATGGTTGGGTTTATGCCTCAAATCATCAATCAGTTGGGGCAGCGTATCAGGCGTATTACGTTGACGACGACGTGGGAGTATTTGGGCGTAGAGCAGACTTTGACGGTGTCGCAGTTCGTCGTCATTCTCGACGTCGGCGATGCGACGAACATGAGTGGTTCGTCGGTTTCGGGCAATACATCGGCCGATGGGAAAGATACCGAGAAGGCGGGCGAAGTTATCGATAACGATTCGAAGCGTAAGTAAAGATAATGCGAGTATTGACTGAAAAAATCGAAGAAAATTCGATATTGCGATGTGTACGTCGCGGCATGACGCTCATCGAGGTGATGCTTGCGGTTGGGATACTGGCGGCAGTGATGGCGGCGGGCTGGGGTTCGTATATTGCGGCGACGACGAATCAGCAACGCATGCAGGAGATCAACGATCGCCTTCACGGCGTCGAACAAGCGGTCAATCGCATCGTTCGCGATATGTCGACGGCATTTATTACGGCGCATGGCGACGACGACTCGCAAACTGAAATTCGGTATCAGACGGGTTTTTTGGGCACGAGTGATCGGGTCGATTTTACGAGTATGGGGTATGTTCGCATGTTCCGAAATGAGAAAGTCGGCGATCAAAGTGAGATATCGTATTATTTAAAGGATATGCGCAATAGCGATGGCGACTTGGCGACGTATCTCGTTCGCCGCGAGCAGGCACCGATTAACGATGATTTTACGCGTGGCGGAACGATATTGCCGTTGCTCGACCACGTTTTGAGTTTTAAATTATCGTATTGGGACGATGCGAAAGCCGAACTGACGATCAGCGACGATGGTTGGGTCGATGAATGGGATACGGAGCATACGGATTACAAGAATCGGTTGCCGTCGCGCGTGAAGATCGAGATCGAGATCGAAGATCCACTTGGGAGCGATAAGCCGATGCTCATTTCGACGCAAGCGCAGATCCATTTGACGGAAGTTCTCAATTTCTAGGGCGTTTTGGCATGGATTGGGCGCATTTCGAGTATTTGTCGCATTGGGCACTTGTGGGATTTGGCATTGTTTTGTCGTGGAATTTGTTGTGTATTCGCGTCGTTTGGCAAAAGTGATACACTGGCATAGGGATGTGTAGCGAGAGACGTATGAGCGATAAAGATAATCAAAAAATACCGAGATATCAGCGACTTGCTAGGTTGCTCGATAAATTTTGGTCATTTTTGGATTATCGCGTCGTCGAGGCGAAGAAGGCGTCGCATCGGCGCGGTGTAGCCATTCTGTTAGTGTTGACGTATATCGCCGTGATGACGGCGACGGTCTTGTCGGGGTATTCGAATAGCCAAGTGAGTTTTTCGATATCGGCAAACGTCCGCGACGATCTCAAGGCGTATTATAAGGCCAAAAGTGCGCTCAATTTGGGGCGTCTCATGTTGACGTATCAATACGAATTGGAACAGGACGAGTTTTTTGGGCAACGGATAAAGCGATCGAATTTCCAGCTCTATCAGATTATGGACTTGCTCATGATGCCGTTTAAGACGGGGATTGTGAGCGTCGATGTACCGAATGCGGGTCGGACAATAGCGAGTTATAATTTGAAGGAGGCAGGTGTCGATGCGATGGGCGATGAGACGGGGGATTATACGGTTAAGGTGTATCCCGAGGCGGGGCGCATCAATCTCAATAAATTTAGCGGTGGTGCGAATCAGAAAGATCTCTATGAGCTTTGCATGATGTTTGCGAGCCCAGAATACGACGATTTATTCAACGCTCGTGGGTTTAAGTCGACGGGACTTTCGCGCATGGAACTGATCGCGGCGATGATCGATTGGGTCGATGGCGATAGCGAAAAGACGTTTATCAATAACGAATGCGTGCTCGAAGAATCGAGTGGCGATGAATCGAGTCTTTATGTCGATCAGCGCAAGAAATATAAAGTCAAGAATGCGAAATATACGACGCTCGATGAGCTCTATGAAGTGGCGGGCGTGGGCGATGATTTTATGGAGGCGTTTGGGGATGCGTTTACGGTTTATCCGGTCGAGAAGATAAACGTGAACTTGGCATCGGCAAAAGTCCTTTATTCTGCGCTATGTAACGCCGTCGACGTCGAGAAATCGGGCAATGCCGAGAACAAGATTTGGGCTTGTGCGGATCCGACGATAGGGACGCAGTTGTTTGCTTTGGCGATGGCGCTCGAAGGGTATCAGCAGTTTGTCTCGAATCCGATGAATTTGCTCTATTTGTATACGGTCGAGAACCAAACATCGGTCATTCCAGGGGTTGTGCCCAATGGGACGGTCGTGCCGTTTAGGACGGTTTCGGAGTTTTACAAAGTGCTCAAGGCATTGATCGAAGATTCGGAGCAGTTGCCGAAGTTTTTGCTCTATTCGCCGACGGCATATTTAATGTTTGGCGATCGCGTTTTGACGATGACTTCGGCGGGATTGGGTCTTTCTAACTTGACGTTTAATACAACTCAATTATACGCCAACATCACGACGTCGAGTCCGAAGGTGTTTCGCGTCGTCGCCATTGGTGAGTATGGTGGGACGAAGCGAACGCTGACGACGGTGATGGATTTTAATACGACGGGCGGCAAATATCTCTATTGGCGCGAGTACTGAGAAAAGATGGCAAATACGACGATAGGTTTAGACATAGGTGCAAGAGCGATACGCTATGTAGTTTGTAGTACGGAGGCGCAAAAGACGGAGATCCGTGCATTTGGCTCTGTTCCAGCACATGCGATATCCGATACCGATACTGCACTCGATTGGGATGTGGCGTATGATGCGATGGTGGAAATCATGGCGCCATATCGCAAAACGGCGCTCGATGGGATAGGTTTGTGCGTCGATCCGACGCGAGCCTTGACGCTTCACAAGATCATGCCGTTTAACGATCCGCGAATATTGGCTCAGGTCTTGCCGCAAGCCTTGAGCGATACATGGAATATCGACGAGGATACGCAGCTGGCTTTTGAAGTCGGGGAGTTTTTGAAAGGCGTTCAGACGGATTCCGACGAAGAAGCGAGTAGTGATGGGTACGATATTCACGTCGTCAATTACCCGAAGAACGTATTGAGAAGTGGGCTTGAGCGCCTCAAGGCTCACCAAATCGATCCGCACGTCGTGATGACGACGAACGATGCAGTCGGCGTTGCGCTGAGAACGCTCGTCGAAGTCCCCGCCGAATCGGCGTGGTGTATTCTCGATATTGGTGCAAACCAGACGGAGCTCTTTATATGTCAGGGGGGCTCGATATTGGCATCGCGAGCGTTTAAAGTCGGTGGATCGACAATCGACGATGCAATAGCCCAGGCGTTTGGCGTTTCGGAAGATGACGCGCGCCAGATAAAAGAAAATACGGCTTTTTTGGCGGTTCCTGGCACTGAATTGCAAGTTTATAATGCATTATTGAACGAAGGTCGGATCCAGCCTTGGAGTATCGATACCGTACAGCTCGCTCAAGTGACGGCGCAAGCCATGACGATGTTGCTTTCGGGCATTCGCCAGATGATGATGCAAAGCGTACGCAAATTGCACATCGAGCCGACGAATATCTGTTTGACCGGTGGTGGATCGAATTTATGCGGTCTCGAGTCTTGGCTGTCGCAGTACTTTGGCGTTGAATGTCATTGTGGTTTGCCGTTTAAATCGTTTGTCGCCAATGGTCATCGGTTATCGGATTTATCGTCGATATCGATAGGGGCAGCTGCTGTCGCGGTGTGTGCACAAAAGAATATCGATGGCAAGTGCCCGCTCAATTTGCGTCGCGGCGATTTGGCGCACAAAGGGAGTTTGGCGGTCATTCAAGAAAAGAAATGGGTTTTGGCAGCGCTCGTCATGCTCGTGCTCATCGCCATGGTCGGCATGACGGTGACAAAGGCAAAGAGCGTGCAAGCAGAACACGATCGGATGCGCACAGCGCTCGAAAATGCCACGCAAGAAGTTTTTGGCAAAAAACTATTGAATTATCGACAAATCGAAGCAGAAATCGCCGATAGCCAAGGGTTTAGCTTTATTCCGGAGCGCACGGCGTTTACGCACTTTGCGTGGATATCGAGTCAAGTCAACGACAATTTGTCGGATGTCGAGATGGACTTGAACTCGCTCGATATCGATACGCAGCGAAAGATCGTGACGATACGTGGCGAAGTTTCGGGCGATGATGGGCTACCGAAATTTATGCAGTTACTCGAGCAATACGAGTGTTTTCCGAACGAAATTCAAGAGCCGAAGACGTCGAAGACGCGGGATCGGGTGGCGTTTACGTTACGCGTCGAAGCAACGCAGTGCGCATCGGGAGGCGATGGTGATTAGAAATAGGAAAGATGTTGCGCCATGTTGCGTTTGTGGAGGCAGTGATGAGTAAACCCCGAGCCTTGGAAGTGATAGAGGATAAGGTTACTACGGTAACTGGCCAATTAGAGCCGCGAGAGCGGGCGTTACTCGTTGCCGCCATTATCATCATCGTCGTAGCTTGCGTATTTACGGCGTTTAATTTTATTTACAAAAGCATAGATGCTCAGATTGCCGAAACCGAGGGGTATCGCCGATCGCTCAATTTTATTGCCGATAATCAGAGTACTTATTTGGCCAATCGTGCGAAGAAGGATGCGATGCGTCAGCGATTGCTCAATGCCGACTCGAAGGTCGTCAACAAGTTGACATCGATGGCGTCGTCGCTTGGTTTCGATGTGACGGTGACGCCGAAAGATCCGCATAAGACGTCGGATGACTCGGGGGCCGAAGAGCAAGAAATCGAAGTCACGATAAAGAACGTCGAATACAGCAAGTACTTGGAATACCTCGTTCAGATACACAAACTCGATACGCCGATATATATGCGGCATCTCAATATGACTCGCACGAGCGCACTTTCGAATTCTGACACGAAAATGTCGGGCACTATTACGCTCATGTCCTATCGATTGAAGGAACAAAATGCGACGTAAGATATTGCTCATCGCGGGCATCGTCGTCCTGTTTATGATTGCGTTTGTTGGCGCCATATTTTGGATGCTTCCCACCGATTCCATCCGCCATTTGGCAGAAAAGACGATCGAAAAGCAACTCAAGCAAAAGCAGAGCGTCGAAATCGAAGATCTCTCGATTAGCCCGTTGCTCAATGTGACGATGAAGGGGTTTCGAATGACGCCTCGAGTTGCCGATATGTCGGCTGCGGCTCTGGCGACCGAAGGTGGTACATTTGATGGCTATTACTGTGCGCCCTATGTCGAAGATCAGTCATTTGTCATCGATAAGATCTTTGTGAGCCCAACACTTTCTTCGCTGTTATCGAAAAAATATGCAGGAAAATTCGAGCTTAAACTACGAGATGGAATTATCGACGGTAGTGTAAAGACGATTGAAAAGAAAATGCAACTCATGGCATCGGGCAAGTCGATATCGCTCAACGAATTTGCCCTGCTTTCGAATGTGACGAAAACACAGCTCTATGGCGATTTGTCGTTCGACTTGCGAGCGACGACCGATGCGAACAAACTCGCCGAGCTCTCCGTCAAGATGAATTCGAATAACACGGTGATGTGTCCGAAGCGGTTTAAACTCAAAGCGCAGGGTATTCCGTATATCGAGTTTCCGTTTACGATATTTGGCAATATCGTTGCCGATATCGAAATCGCCAATGACAAGATCATCATCAATCAGCTCACATCGGATGGGCCCGATATTGTGTTGAAGGTGACGGGCGACATCATGTTAAAGTCATCGAAGAACCCCGATGTGCGTCTCAATCTCGTTGCCGATATCAAGCCATCGCAGAGTTGGGTCGAAGATAACGATATGAAGGTCATCTATCAGGTGTGCGAAAAGCTCGACGATGGCGGAATTCGACTGACTTTGCGCGGGACGACGAAGAAGCTCAAGCACGATTGTGGAACGCCAATCCCAGAGCCCGTCGTCGAGGCTCCCGTGCCCGAAGCGCCAAATGCTGATGCGTCCGCAGAAAAGCCTAAGACTGCGAAAGAAAAGACCGTCGAAGAAAAAAAAGAAGTTGACGACAAGCCCGCCGCTGAGCCGGCTGCTGAACGTCCGAAATCGCCGCGCAATCGTGCTATGCCGTCACGTCCGACGATTGTCGGCGAAAAAAAAAAAGTGATGAATGACGCAGTTCGGCGGCCATTTGATTCGAGCACCATCTCCGAGGAACAAATTAAGAAGCATCCCGAGCTTTTCGATTTGCCAAAGACTGGAAAGCCTGAACTCGATCGCCGCCTTCAGCGCATCGATGAGGAGTTCAATCGCGACTTCCAGAATCAGCCGAGCCAACAGGAGAGAAGTAATCAGCGTGCACGGTATATGCGTAGCGTAAAAGGGGAGTAGAACGGCGTTCTATCCACCATTGATAGGATGTCGTCGTCGTTTTTAGCATACACCGTGCATAGGGTTATATTTTGCCCATCGGTCAAAAAAAGGCTGAGCGTATGCGCGCAACGAGCCCGCAGCGCGCCGTCAGGCGAGCATGGGAGCGGGCGAAGAGAGCACATAGCGAAGCGGCGCGGCGTATTGCCCTGCGGGCAATAGCCGTCGCCCCGGCGTAGCGTATTGCCCGCAGGGCAATAGCGGAGGCGGCAAAAGAAAAGTCGTTGATTTGAGTGATAATTGTGACGTGTTCAGTGGCGAGTGGTGGGGAATGATGGGCAAACGAGTGGCAAATTGTGGGGGGTGAAATTTGGGTTTACACGACGCGCGAAATGTGTACAATGGACTTGTTTTTAGTTTTGTCCGAGATAAAACTTCTAAAACTGAATAGGTGGTTTCAGTGCGGTGTGGCTGACGTGTCGAACGCTTGATGCGTTGCGCGGTTCGTCGAATAGGTGAGAGCGTGTGAACTGCGTGAATGTAGAACGTTTGATTAGATAATTTGGCATAGTATCGGCATTTTTGGAGGTGGACCATGATCAAGAATCAACTTATCGAAGCCGTTCGGAATCGGTTGGGGGCAGTGAGTTCACGAGAAGTAGGGGCGTATGTGCAGTTCGTTTTTGAGGCGATTTCCGATGCGCTTAAGGATGGCGATAGCGTGAAGATTACGAATTTTGGTGTGTGGAGTACGCGCGACAAGAAGGCGCGGATGGGGCGCAATCCGAAGACGTGCATTGCGGCGGAGATTCGTGCTCGGCGCGTGGTGAAGTTCCGCATGAGTAAGGTTCTAGCGGGGCGGTTTAATGCAGATGGTAGCGCGTGTGATGTTTTGGAGCTCGATGACGATTTTGATATGGAAGATGATGAATTGGCCGTGGCGGAAGATGATTATGAGCCAGATGATGAAGATTTTGCGACTGATGAGGATTAGGCGTCGACGTCGCGTTTTTGGAGCTCGATGGGGATTTGATTTGGGGGACTAATCGTCGACGTTGCGTTTAGTCGGGGTGAAATGGGAGAACTCGATTTGTTGGGGATAGGAACATTGGGGGCTTGACGGGGCGATTTGAAGATTTCGTGCGATCGTTTTCGCATTTGGCATCATAAATCAATTGTATTTTGCCGTGAGCTTGCTTTAATTAAGCATGGTAGCGTGCCTTTAGCTTATTGGCGTCGTTGGCTCGTTGGGGCGACGGCGCATTTGTGCGTGTCATAGGTGTGAGCTTTTAGGCGACTGAATGCGGTAAGTGCGCACATGGAGGTGTGTATGGCGACTGTAGTTGATTATAAGGCGTACTATAAAATCGGGCAAATTGCGAAGTACTTGGGAGTCGAGCCCCATACGATTCGTTATTGGGAGTCGCAGATTACCGATATTCGCCCACAGACGGTAGGGAATAGAAAGCTCTATTCGCGCAGCGACCTCGAGATGATTGCCATCGTGCGCTATTTAATTCAGGATGTCATGCTGACGATCGATGGGGTTCGGAAGCGGATCAAGGAGCTGAAGCGTTCGGGGGAAATTGCGTCGCTTCGTTTGGAATTTATCGAGTATCGCCATCGGAACGACGCAAAAGTCGTCGATTTAGGGCGCGTGAATGAGTCGGTGGACGATTGTCGCGATGATAGTTGCGACAATGATAGTGCCATGGCTGAGATTCAGACGCTTCGTTCACTGCTCGATGCTTCGCAAGAGGAGATAGCGCAGTTGCGCTTGGACAGTGAGAATGCGCAAGATGATCTCGTTTCGGCGCGTAGTGATTTAGAGGCGTTGCAGAACGAGGTTTCGGTACTTCATAGCGATTTGCAATGGCGCGATGGGGAGATTGCCAGCATGCGCGTGTCGTTGAGTGCGACGCAGGAATCGCTTTATGCTCGCGAGTCTTCGCTATCGAAGATGCAGGACACGATGAATGCGCAGATTACGGAGATTTCTGGGCTTGAAGCGCGTTATCGTAGCCTTAGTGATGCGTTGAAAGAGAAGGAATCCGCGCTCTCCGAATCGCAAGCTGAACTTTCGTCGACGCGCGACGAGCTGACATCGACGTCGACGCGCTTGTCCGAAACGGAATCCGCGCTTTCAGCTTCGAACAACGACTTGGAGCAAACTCGCGCGACGCTCGCCGCCCGCGAAAC
>OQWM01001823.1_pt1 | contig 14584 bp, 13 predicted proteins | sample 1691531 | NCBI WGS metagenome assembly OQWM01 (sample SAMN03418257, study PRJEB22391) | human gut metagenome | biome: human-gut; feature: organic feature; material: feces | host: Homo sapiens | place: Tanzania | collected 2013-01
CGGTGTTGACAGTGAATGTCAGATCAAAGCTGCCGCCGGCAGTCTGGGCGGGAGCCTGCCAGTCGGCATAGTACTCCTGCGGCACAGGTTCCGGCTCCGGCTCCGGTTCTTCACCCTCGATGGCGGGACCGATCAAGGCGACCGTCTGCCACCCACTGGCGGCGGGTTGATAAATGTAGGTGTAATATCCCGCTTCGGCGGTATAGGTCTGCACCCCGTTCAACAGTTCCTCTGCCGATTCCCGGTAAAGCGCAGCCGCCCGGCTGTCGGGGTAGTGCTGCATAATATACAGCTGCAAATCGTCGTAAATCATTTCGCAAAAATCCGAGACAGACAGTTCCGCCTCATCTTCCGCGCAAAAAACAGCGGGAAAATCGCCGTCCTCGTCCAGAGAAAGCTGGTTCAGCCCGCCCCAAATGCGAATCTGGTTGCCGTAATGGTCACCGGGGATGCACTGGTCTGCGCCCACCGTGGAGGTGTGGGAATAGCTGTACGGCGGGCAGCCGTTGGGCTGACCGTTGGCGCCGTGGGTGCAGCAGTAGGCGGGTTCGCCGTTAAACCAAATCAACCATGTGGCGTTGACTTTTGCCACCTTGGTGATGCGCCCGCTTGTCACAGACGGGGTGGGGCGTCCTGCGTAAGGTGCAACCCCCATATCCGCAAACGGAGGGGCTGCCGTGCTGCTGCGGTCAATTACGACATTCAGATTTTGGGTCAGCGAATTACCATCCGGGGCAGTGTAGACAAGCTGCGCCGTGAAATCCCCGTCGGTCAGCAGATACAGCCCTGTGGCAGCGGCAGAGGTTTCCGCATACTCGCTGTGCAGAACGGTCGTGTCCTGCGCGGGTTCGCCGTAATAGTCCAGCAGCGTGACATTTTCGGGCAGCAGCACATCGGTTCGGGAACCGTCCGCAGGGTATTCGACCTGCGCCATAAGCGGCACAATGGCATAGTCGGTATCCTCGGTCAAGGGTACGGTCACGGTTTTGTCGCCGCTGTTCAGGGCATCCGGGTCAAGGTGACTGTCCTGCTCCAACTGACCGTCCGCCCACAGCGACAGACCGATTTTTGTCTGCCCTGTCGCAACCGGAAGCCCCTCGCTGCCGATGTAGGACCCGGCAGGTGCATCCGGCAGGTCGGCGTACAAAACCGCCGCGTCCGGGTCAAGGGTTGCCGTCTGCGCAGTTTCGGGGGCAATAATTTCACCCGCCGATACAGCCGGAATCATCGTGCAGCACATAGCACCTGCCATGAACGCCGCAGATAAGCGGTGTTTGCGTTTACATTGCATTTGCATAACTCCTTTGTATTGCGTTTTACATCTAAAGTGAGAAATCACGATGCTACATCATACACACCTCCGTCAATCAGTTTGGCAACGACCAACAGGCGGCTGTTTGGGTCTGCTGTGCAGGTAGAAAGCGTCAGAATGCGGTCATCAGGCGTCACGTTCATATCATAGTCGAACGCACAACCGGCAACGGCTTTATCCAGAATCTGCTGAAATGCAGCATCGTCCGGGTCAGCCTGGATGCAGTCGGTATCGGCATTGGCATCGCAGACCCATACGCTGAAAACCTGATACGTCAGCTTTTCATCTGCCAACGAAACATAAATGTACTGGTTTTCCTGCCCAAACTCGAATACTCGATATTTGTGCAGATCCTCAAACCCGCCGGTATAGTCTTCGCCGGTAAAGGTATGCCCGTAAAAAATTAGATTGCGAGAAACTTTCACGCCGCTGTCCATGCGGCAGGCATAGTCGGCATAGATACAGCCGTGGTAATCCTCGCTGCCTTTCTCATCACGGCGCAGATAATAATCGTTGTCGCCGTACTGCTGCACAGGCGCATCGATGTCCGTGCCGGGAATTGTGATCCACGCTACAGTGTCCGGGTTTTCGTTCTGCGCGGCGGCAAGGCGTTTATCGGGCGGCTCAACGTGTGCAGCTTGCGGTAACAGAGAAATCGCCGGGGCGCTGACAGAAAAACGTCCACAGAGCAAACCCACGATTAAAAACAATGCCGCCCAAGCTAAAATGACAGCAAAATAGGCAAGAAAATTCCGCTTATAATGCGGGCTGTGAGCTTTTGGCAGTAAATTCTTCAAAATGAACTCCTTATTTGTGCGGTTTATGGTAAATTTCTTTGTGGAGCGCCACCGCATGGCGGCGATCACACCATAGGAGCAGGTAGTGCAGCACCAGTCCGCTGCCGACCAGCGGCAGCAGAACTTTTGCCCAATCAGAGATTCTCTTCATCGTCATCCTCATTTCTGCCGCCGAGGACAATATCGCCGGACGGCACATAGACTTTCGGCGCAGGGGAGGGTTTTGCAGGTTCTGCCGTGTGGACAGGTTGTTTGCGCAGAAGATGAGTGATAATTAGCAGCACCGCGATGAAAAGCAACGCACAGGCAATGCCCATTATTAGCAGGGCAGGGGTGATACCGCTTCCCGCCGCAGCAACCACCACTGGTGCAGAAACCGGCGCGTACAGCAGCGTGTAATGCACCGTCCCGGCCTCGGTGCGGGTGACCGTTCCGGCGTAGTGCGCTGTTGCCATGTAGGTGCTGTCAGCCTGCAAAGTCTCGCCAATCGTAATGTCCTGCAAGGTCAGCGAGCCGGAAAAGCCGTACTCGTCATCGTAGGCAACGGATTCTTTCGCGTCATTGCGGGCGGTTTCGGCATCGGCGCTGCGCACGGACAATTCAAAATCCTGCGTGACCTCCTTTTCCTCGGTCACACCGCCCTCCACCGACTGGGTGACACCCCATAAGGTGTAATCGGAACCATCCCACTGCATACCGCTTTCAGTCAGGTCAGCAACGGCTGTGCCATACGGTACGCTGTACTGCTTGACGACAAGCAGCTGGCCACCGTCCTCTTGCCATGAGATGTTGTCCGGGTAGAACTGCGGCGCGGTATCTTCCGGCGACAGTTCCACCAACTCCGGGGCAGGGGTGGGCGTGGGTTCCTCGGCAAAGGCTGCGGTGGCGGTGGTGCCCAGTGCCAGCAGACAGCACAGGGCGACGATAACAGGTTTCTTCATTAGGATTCCTCCGTTTCGGTTTGATTTTGCATTTTGCGTTCTACAATGCGGCGCAGTTCGTCCCGGTCTGTGGTAATCAGGTCTTTTTCTTCCTCGCTGCATCGCATATCAACGGTGACATTGTTGGAGTTTGTGACGATTAGCGCACTGCCGCGCTCGAAGCGGGTAATGTTGTCGATTTCGGCATCTGTCAGCTTCAAGACGCTCTGTACGCGCTGCGCTTCCTCTTCCTCCAGATTCAGAATGATTTTGATTTTGCAGTTGTTCAGGATGCCGCGGCCGTATTTTCCATCTTCCAAGGAAAAGAAGTCGTTCAAATCCTGCGTGGCAACCAGTACACCGCCACCGTAGCCGCGAATCGTCTTGACGGCCTCGAACACATAGTTGGCCGCCAAAGCGTTGGACGATGCGCCGATGATTTGCCAAACCTCATCTATAAAAATCTGTTTGCGGCGGGTCAAATCTTCTTTGGCCTTATCCCACATATAATCCAGCCCGATGTACATACCCACGGTCAGTAGGTCGCCGGACAACTCGCTGATGTCGATGACAACATAGCTATTGTCGAGGTTTACGTTTGTCTGGCGGTTGAAGCTGGATGCCGAGCCGTGTACAAGGCGGTTCAAAATATTGGCAATGCGCCGCGTTTCCGGGGCAACCGCCAAAACCGCGTGAAGGTCGCCCAATATCGGCATTTCACGGTACTGACCGGGATGTGCCGGGTTGTCCAGACTGGCATTGTCATAGGTAATGCCCTTATTGCGGTAGGTGGTGACGATGGCTTCGTCCAATAACTGGCGTTCCTCATTGCGCAAATCGGGAATCAGCAACGAGAAGAAAATGTGCAGCTTCTGGATTTTGGCGGCCAGTTCCGACTGCTCCGGCATGGGGCCATCCAGCAGCTCGCTGCTGGTGTGGTCGATTTTGCGAATCTCCATGACATTGATGCAGTCCGGACTGCCCGGCACGATACGGATGATGGTACCGTTCAACGCCTTGGCCTGACGATAAAATTCATGCCCTTTCAGTGGTGCAATGATGTAGACAGGTGTTCCGGCCAGCCGCATACGGCGGGCAATAAGCTGCATGGTGAACGTCTTGCCCGCGCCAGAGGTACCGAGGATCGCCATGTTGGCATTTTTGTAGATGCGTGTATTGAAGTTGTCAAGGCTGACAAGGGAGTTGTTGTACTTGTTCACGCCCAGCAGCACGCCGTTTGTATCGCATAGTTCAAAGCTGACAAATGGATAAAAGCTGGCCGCGGTGGACGTGAGAATGTTGCGGCGGTACTTTTTGAACAGCGCCGCTTCCGGGGCGCACAGCGGTAGAGAAGAGAGGAAGGCCGCCTCCTGCCGGAAACTGCACAGCTGCAAATTCATATCCTGTGAGACCATGAGCTTGCGTATCTCCCCGATGCGCCACTCCAAATCCTTGACGCTGGCGGCTGTGACCGTCACAAGAATGGCGGCATAGTAGAAATCCTCGTTGTTGGCAAGGCCGTCTTTCAGATAGTAGCCGGAACGGATGGCGTTGGAGAGGTCATCAAAGTCCGAGTTTGTGTCGCTGGTGTCCTTGATTTTGCTGCGATTGATGCGAATCTGCTGCCCGATTTTCTGCATCATGCGTTCCTTGGGCTGTCGTTCCAGAAACAGATCCACATCAATGCCCTCGCCGGCGTTCACCAGCAGGGCCATCCACCCGGCTGTGATCTGTGCACGGTAGCCGTCTGCGGGAATCATCAAGTAGGCGTGGTAGATGCCGTCCATGTACAGATAGCGCCCGTGCTTCAAATCCAGCGAGGGCGGAATCATAAAGGCGGCGGGCGGTATCTTGTTCAGCGCTGTGGCATCGTTCTGGGCCAGATAGCTGGCAAGCACATCTTGGATGCGCTCCTGCAATGGCACCTGTACCGCCGTCCGCCTGTTTAATAAGGTATAGAAAACGTCGGTGAGGAACTCGTCCTCATTTTCGTGTTCCACGATGGCATTGCCGCACTGCGCCAGATAGGTGCGAAAATTGCGGGCGGTGGTTTCGAGCGTGGAGACGATTTCGGCGTAGGAAATATTTCGTTCATTTGTAGGTGCTTCATACTGAAAAATCACGAAGAAGCGGCGGCTGACAGCATCGCGGGAGCCGAGGCGCTTGACAAAGCGGATATAGCTCCTATGGCGCTTGCGCACATCCGCGTCCGGTTCGTTGGCAGCATCCCGCCGCAGCTTGTCCAGATAGGCGTTGACATCTGCCTTGCGGGAGAAAGACTTGAATTGCAGCCGCACCGGACTGACTTTCAAAAGGCTGGCGAACGAGTAGATGACGCTGCGCTGCTCCCGCGGGGAGCGCAGTAGGAAATTGATGGGTTCAATCTCCAGAATCTTGATGTAGCGGTCATCTGTGGTGCGCAGGATGCCGTTCTCGATTTTCCTGATGGGAAGTAAATCGTAAAGCGTCTGCCGTTTAACCAGCTTTCCGTGGCGGTCTGCCTTGCGCTGCAAGACCTGCGCGTTGTGGGGCAGGGTATCCGGGTCGTCATAGTAGACAACACGGTACCGTTTGCTGATGAACCGCAGATGCCGGTGGCGGTTGGCTTCAAGATTGCCCTGCGGTGTGGGTGTGACGATGCGGCGACGCTTCATAAAGCGGAACCAGTGCGCCACAAACTGCGTCAGACTGTCGCCGCCAATACCAACCACACCAAACACGCCCAGCGGCACCGACACCGCAATGACGATCATCAGGCGGATGTTGAACGCCAGCGGCAGATAAAACAGCGGCACCGCACTGCCCACGGCAAGCACAGCCGCCTCCACTGCATTGCGCAGCTTGACCGTACCGCCGAGAATCGTGCCGGTGTCCACAAAATTCTGCGGGATAAGGTAAACATCCCGTTCTTCGCGTGAAATTTCGACCACCTCCAAACAAAAAGAGCGCCCTCGAAAAAGGCGCTCTTGTGTTTCTGTTCAATTTTGACGATACTATTATAGCAGAGTCATATTGCAGCAAAAAAGACTTTTGCTGTGCGGATGTTGTGCTGATTTACTGCATTTCGGCAGATAAATTTTCAAATGCATATTTGTGGCGTCAATGTAGCTACATAGATTGACAAGCCGACAAGATGAACGTATAATGGAGATAAGAAGAAAACCACGGCACGAAGGGAGTTTGTTTTATGGAAAATATTGTTTCGGCGGCAAAAACGGATGTATTCCGCGTCCGCATCAACCCGGAAATCAAGCAGGAATTGGAATCTGTGTATGCAAAGAACGGTCTTACCCTGACCGATGCCATCAATGTGTTTTTCCAGCAGTCGCTGAATGCAGGCGGCTTTCCCTTTGCTGTAACCGAGGATAATGCGGAAATCATCAAGGCAAAGGCGCTCTCCCGCCTGACGAAGCAGTTGCAAGAAGCGCAGGATGATCTGATTTCTTACTCCGAGGATGAAGTATATAAGATGTTCGGGGTCGAAAAATGAGGGTAAGCTATAAAAGGGCCGCCGTCAAGGACATGGAGGCGACCCGCGACTACATTGCCGGGCGGCTGAAAAATCCCAAAGCCGCCAAAAAGTTGATGACGGCGCTACTGAAAGCAATATCCCTGCTGGCGGATAATTCTTATATGGGCGCGGCACTGGCAGAAAAGTTTGAAATCACCACGGATGTGCGCTATTTTGTGGTGGCAAAGCAGTTGATTTTCTATCGTGTGGACGAGGAAAACAGCGTGATAGAGATTCTTCGCGTATTGGACGGCAGGACGGATTATTTGTCTGTACTGTTCGGATAAATAAAAAATAGGAGGGCTGCTCCTGCGTATTGGCAGAAGCAGCCCTCTTTGTTTTAGTGCAGATACCCTTTGGGGTTGACGTAGACCCCGTCGACAATAACACAAATATGCAGATGATTTCCGGTCACATCGCCGGTTGCACCGACTTTGGCAATGGTGTCGTATTTGTTCACCGTATCGCCAACCTGAGCCAAAAGCTGGCTGCAATGGGCGTAAAGGGTGCAATATCCGCCGCCGTGGTTGATAACCAGATAATTGCCATAACTGACATGGTACCCTGCTTTAATGACCGTGCCGGCCTCCACTGCCAGAATCGGCGTGCCGTAGGGATAGGCAATGTCCAAACCATTATGGTTGGTGGTATCCTTGCCGGGAATGCCGACATCCTCGCGTTTGCCAAAGAAGGAAGTAATGTGCTGTTCCCAGTTAGGGTCATTGAACGGATTGCCAAATCCGCAGCTGGGGGCAGGGGAGGTATCATCAATAAGTGCATCGCTGATCTGCCCCAGAATCGTAAAGCCCTCGCGTTCTTCTATTTCGTGGAGATAGACGGTCAGGTTATGCGCATAGGCATCGGCATAGCTTTTCTGCTTGTCGTCAAGCTGCCAGACCGTGTCGGCAAAGTAGTCATCGCCCACATAGGAAAGTGTGAAAACCGTGTAGGTGTGATTTTCTTGTACGGTTATAGTCTGCCCATGCACCTCTTTCTGCACAGGTTCGGAACGAACTTCTTCGGAGGTGGTGTAAGTATAATATTCTGTCCGGTGGGCTTGCACCTGTTCAGAAAGGTCAGCCGGGCTGATTTTGGTATAGTCATTCTCTCCTTGGTAAGCGGAGTACATAGAAATAAGTTGAAAGGCATTGTAGGAAACATGACCGCCCACGGAATCGACTACATCGCTGTAGGTGAGGCTTGCACGTTCGGATTCCATTTCGGCAAGGGCGTGCTCGTAGGCTTCCTGCAAAGTATCCGATACGGCATTGCGAAGCTGAATTACATTGGCTGCAATTTCCAAATCATCATTGACCGCTGTGCTGGGCTGTGTCAGCGTGCCAAAAATCGCACCGGGCAGCATAAGCAGAACCAGAATCGGCAGAAGCAAGACGGCAACGACAACGACCAGAACTTCCTTGCGATACTGCACCGCAGCTTCGGCAGCAGCCCCGGCAGAACCACCCTGCACTCCTGCTTGTGCGATTTTGGCAAGTTTGGGCGCGTTACGAAGTGCTGTTGAGGCCGTCTGCCGGGAATTTTGAATATCATTTTCCATCATTTAGTGTCTCCGCGCGGGGGCCTTTGGCATGGCAGCAACCTTGCGCTCATCATACTGCATACGCCCACGTTCGTCCTGAACGGTGGGCGTTTTTTCTACGCGGGTCGTGGCGTAGACCTTGTACCACTTTTCGCCGTCACGGGAGGTCTGCTCGGTAAAGTGACCCTCCGGCTTTTCGTACTGGCGGGCGTTGTACATGGCAAACTGAATCTGCCCACGACCGGGAATAATTTCGCGCCCTTGAATCTTGCCGCCGCCGATTTCGACATCGGTGACGCTGTTGCCCATCTGCCCCAGCAACACACGGTTCATAGCGGTCTGTTGGATAGAGGGCGAAGTGGGAATGGTGGACTGTTCCGTAATAGCCGAACTGCCACCGGCGCGCATAGCAATTTCGCTATCCCTTGTCGGGGAAACGTCAACCGTGCTATCTCCCTCCAATGCCAGCGGTGTGGCGGGAATAGGGGAGTCTGTCACGGCATCGTTTTCAGCTGCTGCCATGGCAGTGGGGATGCTTTCGCCGATGGCAGGAACGGGCATGGCATCTGCATCACTGGTACCTGCAAAATAGCCATTGAGCGCTTCTACGGCGCTGTCGCCTGTAATGCAGCCGCTTGTTTGCCCGGTGGCGATGGAGCCGATGACCTTGCTGGCAAAACCGCCATCCTTGCCAAGACTGTTGTGATACATGCTCCCGCCCAGTGATGCCCCGATGCCGCCGGACTGCCCGCTGATGGAACTTGCGGTACTTTGCTGCACATGACGGCTCACCACGCCGGAAAGCCCACCTGCAAAGGTATTGCTGGGTGTGGTTTTCGTATTAACAGTGGCAGCGGCGGCTTTTGCAGCACCCAGTCCCATAAAGGCTTTGCCGATTTCAAAACCACGGAAAGCCAGCAGAGCTTCGGACAGCATTGAGCCGGGCGAACGTGAAACGCCGATGCCCAGCGAGTGCAGGATGCCGTCCAGCTTGGTGCTGACCTTGAGAAAAGCAATCGCGCACAGCAGCCACAGGAACAGATTGCCGGATACGGCATCCTTGCCCTGCGCGTCCACAGCCGCAGCAGCCTCATCCTCAGTCAAAGCAAGAGTGGCGGGACAATATAGAAGTGCAAGGCTGACAGTGGTGAATAAAGAAAAAAGAGTTTTTTTCACGTAAAAAATCTCCTATAAGGACAGAGGATTGGCGAGGAATTCCCCGACCATATTGACGAACAGCTTCAAGCACCATGCATTCATAATCAGCAGCAGAAGCTGCCCACCGAACATCCGGCACCAGCTTTTGAAAATATTGTTTGTGCCGCGTGCCGCGCCCATGGCAAAGGCAAGCGGTGCGGTAAAAACCAGAATCCCCAACACGATATATCTCTCGGCGGTCTCCAAAAGCAGCTTTAAGTAATTCCAAGCCAGAATTACAACAAGAATCAGTGCAATCAAGGTCACCGAGCCGTTGGCAATCACGCCGATGATAACGAGCAGCACAGAATTGAAGTCCCCGAACTGCACACCGGGCAGACGGCTGTCCAGAATCCAGTTGTAGGGTGTGCCGCCGATCTGCAAGGCAAGGTTGACGATGTCATCACAGTACCAAATCAGCAGCAGAAAAATTACAGAACGCACCACCAAATTGATGGGATTCTCGGTATCAATGTCAAACCCTGCACCATAGCAGCGGTAAAGCTGCCACACAAGGTTCAGCAGTACCAGCCCGATGGCGGTCCAAATAAAAATCTCATACATGGCCGAAGCAGCAGGGAAGTACCGCTTGAACGTGTCCATATTGCAGCCCAGCGCGCCGAGTACCGAGGTGGATGCCAGATCCAGCAGATTCATTACCTGCGTTGCCAGCCAATCGACAATGCCGTCTAAAATGCCCAAAGGCGTTCACCTCCTCGTTGCAATTACGCGTAGTTACGGATTCCAAGTGCCGCCCTGAAAGAACGGCGTGACGTAGGCCATGATGAAGCCGAGACCGTTCAGAATCGCCCAAGTGATGGCAATGCGCTTAAGCCATGCGCGGGAATCGTCCACGGTCTTGCCGTTCTTGGAAAAGTTCATCAGCAGCAGGGCAACGGCGGCGCAGACCACGGCTGTGACGGTGGAGATAGAGATGATTTGCGAGTAGACATCCTGCATGATCTCGCTGGCTTTCGTCCAGACGGTGGTGCCGGTTGTGGTTGATGCGGTGGAATTATCCGCGCCGGTTGCGAAAGCGGGCATTGCAGTCAGCGCGCTGCATAGGACAGCGCAAAGGGCTGTCTTTATGCGCTTGTGGTAAAAAGAATACGTGTTTTTCTTGATCATTGAAACCTCCTGTGTGTAAAAATGTTTTATGAGTCGCCAAAAGTAGACCATTACCATGATACCAAATTGGCTGTGCAGGAAAAAAGGCTTTCGCTCTGCGGATATATTGCGGATGTTGTGCAGGTTCAATCGGGGGTAAGCAGACTGGTGATCTTCTCGCAATCCTGAGAGGTGTAGCCCCACAAAATCGAGCTGAGAACCTCGATAGCTTCATCCCGGTGGACATAGTAGGTGCGCAAAGAAATGGAGATACCCTTGGTTTCGAGTAACTGCAAAATTGCACCCGCATTCTCACACTGCCGCGGAGAAAGGTAGGCGTAGTACAAAATCCAGTAATAGAACTCGCCTTTCTTGTGCTTGCGGCGCATCAGGTCGATTGCGGTGTCAATGATCTGCATCATCTTTTTACTGCGCTCCAAAGCGCGGGCATAGTTTTCCAGCCGATTACAGCCCTTGTTGACCTCACTGTCCACAAACAGTGCGTCCGAGGACAGTCCGTACTCGGCTTTGAATTCCTCCTGCAAATCAAGATCGGACACCTCCAGACTCCACGAAACATCTCGGTACTTCTTCAAAAGTGTCCGGGTGTCATGGTAATGCGGGGATACGTTGGCTTTCTGTTTTTTGAATGGCATAAAAATACTCCCTGTTTAGTTTGTTGAAAGAATTCTTTCAGTTACTAAACAGAGAGAAAATTGCGATTTTGACGCACAATTTGCAAAGAAAGAGAAAAAATCCGCATCGGAATCGCATATATCGGCAATTTCGATGCGGATTTTGGTTTTGTTTATAAGGAAAATGGTAAGCTGCACAAGGTTCAAACTATCATTAGAACCCATCAATCACACGTTCGACCACAGCGGGGACAAAAATGGACATCACAACCAACCACACGGCTGCAATAAGTTGAATAAGATTGTCGGGCAACCCAATAAGAATGTCGGGAAACCATACAAATGCAGGGGCAATAAGACACCGTATAAGGTAACCGACAAATTCGCCGATGCTGAATAGACCTAAATAATCAATTGGCTTATATAGGTCGCGTTTGCGCCGTGTGTAGCCATCGACATACATACGTTGTTCAATATACCAGCCGATTCCAAAAATCGTTACGGCTGCCAGATATAGCTTATCCATCATTCGTCCTCATCATTAATTCGGATGGAATCAAATCGAATCCATATAATAGTCGTACATTCTTGCCGGCTCTCTGACGTGGTAGCTGTAGCGGAGCTGTAATGTTAGAGCGGCATCGATTTCACTTGTTAACACAGCTTCCCCAAAATCACATAACGACCAAAGCGCACACTCGGCAACGCCTTCGATAAGACCGCCCGTTACAAAACCGAGCAACAAGGCACCAGCCATTGCAAAAGAACTCTGAAGCGCTGCCGCTTTAATGTCGGAATCAATACCACGAAGAATATCTTCGTCCTCAAAAAAATCAGTGTATAAATCGCTTAAGCGCGTCTCTGGAGACTCGGCAGTTTTTTTGAAGATTTCTTGTGTAACAGTATAAATTCCACCCCAACTATCAAAGGCATCGTAGGAGGAATAACTTGCGGCGACGTCAAATAGGGTGTCGTTCACTTTATCCGATGTTCTTCGCAATTTGTCAATGTCGTTAACATCAGCATTTAAGCTGCAGATACTCCGAAAGCCTTCGTAAAGAAAGTTTGCTTTACTATTTACTTGGTGCAAACCAAGGTAAGTATCATACGCGTTGCGGTCATCATCGGTAATCCACTTACAATAATATTTTGGAGCCTCTGATCGGCTGGCACCATCGGTAAGGAAAGAAAGCGATGCATCCGTGTAATAAGTATCAATATCGATATAATGGGATACGAACATGTAGGTGCTTTCGTCAGCAAGATTGTGACCACGGCCTTTATTCATGCTCCATTCAGCACAGTTAATTGCATACGCGATAGCTTGTGCCTTTCCAGAAAATTCTTCAGATTGTAACACGGTTGGGCTAGGCAATGTTTCCAGATATGTATCTACAACGGATCTTGCATCGGAAATCCATTCATTTGAGTAATCAGAGGCAGTGTAGTTTGCAGGATTAAAATCAACAGTATTTCCAATTATAGAATTGACTTTCCTAAGCAATTCACCGGTATATAAACCAGATTGAATATAATCGCTTGTGGCGGCAGTGGCCAACGGCTGAATATCTTCAGCACACGGTGCCATGCACACTACGCAAAGCATTGCGGCGGCACCAACAAAAGATAGGCCTCTTACAACAAAATTGTGCATAACAAACTCCCTTACAAATAAATAGGTGAACTGCGCGAAATGAATCACACAAAAAATACATTTACATATTTTGATTTCCTGTTTGGCTCAAACAGAAAGCGCATACCCCCGTCCCATTACGGTTTTCAAATCATCCGGACCTAAATCCAGTTTCTTCCGTAGTTTTGCGATATGCACATCGACTGTCCGTGTCTGAATCGGCACGGTGATATTCCATGCAGATGCCAGCAGAAAGTTTCGCGAGCAGATATGCCCGGAATGGTCGAGCAGCGTAATGAACAGTTGATATTCTGTGGTTGTCAGGTGGATGCGGCAGCCCTGCCTTTGAACAGAGGAATCTCTTTCGTCGATGGACAGATTTTTATAGTACCTCATCCGGAACACCCAACATATCATACTCATCCATCAGCGCTTGCCCGATTCCCCACGCCAGCAAAAAGGCTGCACAGGCAAGAAAAATCGGCACCCACAGGGTGTTGCCGCCTTGGGTCTGCCAAAGCGCGGCGGCGTGGAAAAGCGGATAAAACCCCAGCCACTCGATGCCGTTTTTCATGCCGGAAAGGCTCAACAGCGCGGGCAGACAATACGCCACGGCGCTGATGAACAGTGCGGGCAGCAGGTTTCCCAATTTCTGCCCCAGCCACAGGGTGATTCGGCTCATGCACAGGCAGGCGGCAAAGCGGCAGAGCAGCCAAAAGAGCAGCAAATCCGATAAGGTCACAAATTTCGGGACAGCCTGCAGCTCGGAAATGCTCATCGCCGGGGCCAGCAGCGCGGGCAGACCGTAATCCCGCAGGATCTGCCACAGATGCGGCAAAACCGTTCCAAACGCTATTACTGCCGCAACAAGTGTGCTTTGCCGTAGCTTTGCTTTCGCGGTATATTTCCGACCCAACGGCGTGGCTGCCAGAATTTCATCCATGCCGCCCTTGCGTTCCATCGCAAACAGACCGCTGAAGCATAGCGCGCACAATAGCCCTGCCAAAAGGGTGTCCTGCACATCGGCGGTTCCGGTAAAGCCAAACAGCTTTCGGTAGCCGGTTTCATAAACGAGCCACGCGCCGGGATTCTGCTTGAGGTAATACTGTATGTTGAATTGGACAATTTGCTGATACACCGTGTATTTTTGCTGCAGGGAGTTATACGCCAGCAGGGCGTCGCTGCTCAGCTCGCCGCCAATTACGCGCCGCTGCACCTCCAGCATGGGGGCAAATTCCTTGCCCTGCTCGGTCAGCCAGTTGTAGCTTTCGGTGCGCCACGGTCCCGAAATGTGCTTCATATAATAGGCGTAGTAGATTTCGTCCGCGTCCAGATAGCTTTCCGATGTTATGCCCTGATAGATGCCGAACGCCAGAAATGCCGCCAAAAACACCGCGGCACCGTTCATCAGCAACAGCTTTCTGCCCTCCTCACGGGGGACGGAGGTGGCGTGCGTTGTATGCGAAAACGGAAGGGCAAGGCTGCGCTTGGCGGTCGGCAGCAGCTGTGCCTTGGCAAAAACCGCGCAGAATCCCGCAAACAAGCTGCCGCCCAAAACGGCTGCCGTCAGCCACTCGACCAGCGGCAGGCTGACGGGGCTGCCGAACCAGAACAGGTTCCGATAATTTCCCAGCAGCTCGTTGGTTTGCAGCAGGCTTACCATATTGGCGTATTTTATGACATTCCAATGGCTCGTGGCGGGAATCGCGGCACGAATCCCGTACATCGCCAAGGGCAGCGCCAGTGCGCCGACCCACCCGGCGGCGGCACGTTTGGCGACAAGGGCAGCCAGCATGACCCAAAGCCCCATCACAAACGCGCCCGCCCATTTGGCAAGCAAAAACCGAAGCAGGTATTGCCCGACGGTGATCTGCATGGTGCAGCGCATCAGGGCGGGAACACTTTGAATGGTGCGATTCAGCGAGCCTAAAC
>OQWM01001825.1_pt1 | contig 14576 bp, 8 predicted proteins | sample 1691531 | NCBI WGS metagenome assembly OQWM01 (sample SAMN03418257, study PRJEB22391) | human gut metagenome | biome: human-gut; feature: organic feature; material: feces | host: Homo sapiens | place: Tanzania | collected 2013-01
GTTGGCCAGGGCTGCAACCTTGTTGTTTCCAGCGGTAGAATCTGCTGCTGCACTGGATGCAGCAGTGCTGCCGCAGGCGGCCATGCTGAGCAGCATAGCTGCGGACAACACAATACCCAACAATTTTTTCATGTGTGAGTGCTCCTTTTCTTTTTACGTCTGGCCCGGCGGCAGCTGCCAGCCGGAGCCACAGTCCTGAAACCAAAAATGCGCCGTTTTGCTGCGTGCTTGCAGGAAATCCGACACATTCTTTTCACATATGCTATTGTATACGCGGCGGGGACATTTTTCAATGCTTTGTGAATACATTGTTAAAAGTTTGTAAATTACGGAACCCCGCTGACGCTGCCACTGCTACCGATGCAGCTGCCAGCGACCTGAAGGTTGGCGTTATCACGATTGGCGACGAGACGGAAGGCTACACTGCTGCGCATATCAACGGCATCAAGGCTGCTGCACAGAAGCTTGGCATGAGCGACAGCCAGATCGTTTGGAAGTACAAGGTTCCCGAAGGTGCTGAGTGCTCTGACGCTGCAGAAGACCTGGTTGGCCAGGGCTGCAACCTTGTTGTTTCCAACTCTTACGGCCACCAGACCTATATCGTAGAAGAAGCTGAAAAGTATCCCGATGTCACTTTCGTTTCCATGACCGGTGACTTTGCCGCCCTGACTGGCCTGGATAACTTCAAGAACGCTTTCACCAATGTTTATGAGAGCCGTTACGTTGCCGGTGTTGTTGCCGGTATGAAGCTGCAGGAGCTGGTTGAATCCGGCACCCTGACCCCGGAGACCCAGCCCAACAGCTTTACCGCTGACGGCAAGGTCAAGATCGGCTATGTCGGCGCTTACAACTATGCTGAGGTTGTTTCCGGCTACACTGCATTCTTCCTGGGCGTGCAGAGCGTTTACCCTGATGTTGCCATGGAAGTTATGTACACCAACTCCTGGTTCGATATCGACAAGGAAGGCGCTGCTGCCGAAGCTCTGATTGCAAATGGCAGCGTGATCATTGGTCAGCATGCTGACTCCACCGGTGCTCCTGCTGCTACCCAGAAGCAGAAGGATGCCGGCAAGATCTGCTACTCTGTCGGTTACAACATCGACATGCTGGAGACCGCTCCCACCGCTGCCCTGACCTCCGCCACCAACGTTTGGGAAGTTTACTATGAATACCTGTTCAAGAGCATGATGGACGGCGAAAACCCGGTTACCGACTGGTCCAAGGGTTACAACGAAGGCGCTGTTGCCATCACCGACCTTGGCCCCGAAGTTGCCGAAGGCACTGCCGAAAAGGTTGCCGAAGTGGAAGCAGCTCTGAAAGATGGCAGCCTGCATGTGTTTGATACCAGCAAGTTCACCGTCAACGGCGAGACCGTTACCACCGCTCCCATCGACCTGACCTTCTATGATTACTCCACCGGCACCCCGGTTGCTGTGTACCAGGGCGATACCGAGGAAGCCATCACCGATGGTTACTTCTCTGAATCCACCCTGCGCAGCGCTCCGTATTTCGCCCTGCGCATTGACGGCATTACCGAGGATGCAGACCCGGTTGCCTGATCCCACAAACTGAACTGACATGGAGGGAAGCTCTGCCTGTTACTGAACAGAGCTTCCCTCTATTGGTGTTTACGGCACCGCATGATGGATTTTTACAGAGAGGAGCATTCCCATGCCGCAGACTGAGTACGCCATCCAGCTGGAACATGTAACCAAAACTTTTGGCCCGGTCATTGCAAACCATGATGTTACCATGAATATCCGCCGCGGGGAAATTTTGTCCCTGCTGGGCGAGAACGGCTCCGGCAAAACCACCCTGATGAATATGATCGCCGGTATCTATTATCCGGACGGCGGCCAGATTATCGTCAACGGCCAGCCGGCAGATATCCGTTCCCCGCGCGATGCCCTTGCCCTTGGTATTGGCATGATCCACCAGCACTTCAAACTGGTGGATGTGTTTACCGCCGTGGAAAACATTGCCCTGAGCATGGACAAAGGCGAAAAATTTGACCTGCGCCGCGTGCGGGACAAAGCCCGTGCTATTTGCGAAAAATACCAGTTTGCGCTGGATCTGGACCAGAAAGTGTACGAGATGAGCGTGAGCCAGAAGCAGACGCTGGAAATCGTAAAGGTGCTGTTCCGTGGTGCAGATATCCTGATCCTGGACGAACCCACCGCCGTGCTGACCCCGCAGGAAACCGAAAAGCTGTTTGCCGTGATGCGCAACATGAAGGCGGACGGCAAGGCCGTGGTCATCATTACCCACAAGCTGCATGAGGTGCTTTCGGTTTCGGACCGCGTGGCCATTCTGCGCAAGGGCGAATACGTTGGCACGGTGGAAACCGCCACCGCAACGGAATCCAGCCTGACGGAGATGATGGTGGGCCAGAAGGTGGAGCTGAACATCAACCGCACCACGCCGCAGGATCCCACCCGGCGTTTGGCTATCAGCCACCTTTCGGTGCGCAGCCCCGAAGGTACCAACGTGCTGGACGATGTGAGCTTTGATGTGTATGGCGGCGAGATTTTGGGCATTGCCGGTATTTCCGGCAACGGCCAGAAAGAACTGCTGGAAGCCATTGCCGGTTTGCAGCATACCGAATCCGGCTCCGACGTCAAGTTCTTTGCCCCCGGCGAAGAGGACAAGCCGATGGAGCTGCTGGGCAAGAGTCCCAAGGATATCCGCGATGCCGGTGTGCACCTGAGCTTTGTGCCAGAGGACCGCCTGGGCATGGGCCTGGTTGGCACCATGGGCATGACGGACAATATGATGCTGAAAAGCTATGGCGAAGGCCACTCCCCGCTGCTGGACCACCGTGCCCCGCGTGAACTGGCCGAAAAGATCCGCAAGGAGCTTGGCGTGGTTACCCCCGGCCTGAATACCCCCGTTTCCCGCCTGTCCGGCGGCAACGTGCAAAAGGTGCTGGTTGGCCGCGAGCTGGCGGCTTCGCCCATTGTGCTGATGACGGCTTACGCCGTGCGCGGCCTGGACATCAATACATCCTACACCATTTACAACCTGCTGAATGAGCAGAAAGAAAAAGGCGTTGCCGTGATTTATGTTGGCGAGGACCTGGACGTTCTGCTGGAGCTGTGTGACCGCATTCTGGTGCTGTGCGGCGGCAAAGCCAACGGCATGCTGGATGCCCGCACCACCACCAAGGAAGAAGTTGGCCTGCGCATGACCAACCTTGTACAAAAGGAGGGCGAATGATGAGCAAAACTGCAGCTGAACCGCTTGTGCGTATCTCCAAGCGGGAGGGTACCACCTTTGTGCAAAAAGTGCTGGTGCGCGCCATTGCTATCCTGCTGGCACTTGTTGTGGATGCGTTCTTCATCTTTTTTGTTACCGGCCTGAACCCCATCAGCGTGTACGGCGTTATGTGGAACGGTACGTTTATGAACACCACCCGCTTTTCCTGGGCGCTGCGTGACCTTTCCAGCCTGCTGTGCATTGCCATTGCACTGGCTCCCGCCTTTAAGATGCGCTTTTGGAACATCGGCGGCGAAGGCCAGGTGCTGATCGGCGGCCTGGCCGCGGCGCTCATCATGGTGTATTTTGGAAGCAGCCTGCCTGCACCGCTGCTGTTTGCCGCCATGGTCATCGGCAGTGTGCTGGCCGGTGCCATCTGGGCCTTTGTTCCGGCCTGGTTCAAATCCCGCTGGAACACCAACGAAACGCTGTTCACCCTGATGATGAACTACGTTGCCACCAGCATTGTGGCCTGCATGACGAATATCATGCGCGGCCAGGCATCCAGCCTGGGCACCCTGAACAAAGCCACCAAGGCTGGCTGGCTGCCCGTGATCAACGGCCAGCGCTACACCATCAATATTATTGTGGTGCTGGTGCTGACCTTTGTGATGTACGCTTACCTCAAATACTCCAAGCAGGGGTACGAGATCAGCGTTGTGGGCGAGAGTGAAAACACCGCCCGCTATGCCGGCATCAATGTCGGCCGCGTGATGATCCGTACTATGCTGCTGTCCGGTGCCATCTGCGGCCTGTGCGGCTTTTTGGTTGTGGCCGGTAAGGACCAGACGATCTCCACTACCTCGGCAGGCGGCAACGGCTTCACCGCCATTATTGTGGCCTGGCTGGCAAAGTTCAACACCTTCTATATGATGCTGATTTCTTTCCTGCTGATCTTCCTGGATCGCGGCGCTTCGGAAATTGCTTCTGCTTATTCCCTGAACGAATATGCAGCGGATATCATCACCGGCATTATCCTGTTCTTTATCCTGGGCAGCGAATTTTTCATCAACTACCGCCTGGTCTGGCGCGGCCATCATGATGGTAAGGAGGGCAAGTAAGTATGAGCAGTCTGATTGCATGGATCCTGCGTGCCATCCCGTTTGGCACCATCATTATGTACGGCGCTTTGGGTGAGACCCTGACGGAAAAATCCGGCAACCTGAACCTGGGCGTTCCTGGCATTATGTACCTGGGCGGCTTTGCCGGTTTTGCCAGCGCTTATTATTACGAAAAACTCAGCGCCAACCCCAGCGCCTTTGTCTGCGTAATTCTGGCCCTGCTGTGCGCCCTGATCGCATCCGCCCTGGGCGGTCTGATTTACGCCTTCCTGACCATCACCCTGCGTGCAAACCAGAACGTGACCGGCCTTGCGCTGACCACCTTTGGCATGGGTGTGGCAAACTTTTTTGGTGTGTTTATCCTGAACGGTGCCAGCTACACCGCGGCACCGCTGGCTTATAAAGCATTCAGTGCCAAGATTCCGGTGCTTTCCGGCCTTGGCGTTGTGGGAGAGGTGCTTTTCTCTTATGGCTTTTTGGCTTATGCGGCCATTGTGCTGGCAGTTGTGCTGCACTGGTTCTTCACCCGCACCCGCGCGGGCCTGAACCTGCGCGCGGTTGGCGAAAACCCCGCCACTGCCGATGCCGCCGGCATTAACGTTACGCTGTATAAATATGTGGCTACCTGCACGGGTGCTGCCATCTGTGGTGTGGGTGGTTTGTATTATGTTCTGGATTATAACCAGGGCATCTGGGCAACCACCGGCCAGATCGAAGCCTTGGGCTGGCTGGCTGTAGCGCTGGTCATCTTTACCACCTGGAAGCCGCTGAACGCTATCTGGGGTGCTTACCTGTTCGGCGTGCTGTACTGGCTGTATCAGTTCCTGCCCAGCCTGCTTGGCATTACCGTTGCCAGCTACATGACCGATCTGATCCAAATGCTGCCCTATGTGGTTACCATTGTGGTGCTAATCGTGGTCAGCCTGCGCAAAAAGAAGGAAAACCAGCCCCCGGAGCATCTGGGCCTTTCCTACTTCCGCGAGGAGCGGTAAAAAATATTTTTGCAGAATTCGCAAAAAAATTGCTCATTTTGCATCAAAGCCTCGTTTCCTATTGGAAATGGGGCTTTTTTGTTTTTTGGGGAAGGGCAGGGGGATTGGCGGATTTCGGAGAGTGATATCCGGCATGGCCCATCACACATTTTTAATATGCAATTACCGCAGATTCCGGTAAGGCTCATTTGGTGGCAGTGGGTTGGCCACCCTGCTGTGTGTTTTCAATTTGGGTAATATGCTTTGGTTGGCCGCTCACCCGCTAATTTTGGTGCAGCAGCCCTTTCTCCAGGAAGCCTCATACATAAAGTAAAGCCCAAATCCCGCAATACCCAGCCTTTTGCCGTGGAACTTCACAGTATTTCCATGCTTTTAACACATTTGGCAGGTACACTAAAATGCAGCAAAATCCATAGTCCAGAAATTTTTTATAAAGAAAATAGAGAGGCAGGAAACCTGGATGGAAGAAAACGAGATCACATCCCCCTTTGTGGAGGATGCCACCACCCCCGATACGGGCAGCACGCAGCCCACGGCCCCGGCACCCAAACGCAAAAACTGGTTCCGCCGCCACACCAAGCTGTGCGTGGCGGTTGTCATTCTGGCGGTGATTGCCGCTGCTGTGGGCAGCCAGCTGCGTAAAAGCAAAGCGGCCGCAGGCGCTTCGGCAGACTATCAGTATGTGCGCACCACGACCCTGAAAACCACCAGCCTGAATGACTCCGTTACCGTGAACGGCACGGTGAAATCCGGCGATGAAGCCAGCGTTACCGTGGCAGATTCCGCCAAAACCTACAAGGTTTCCACCGTCAATGTGGAGGTGGGTGATACCGTGCAGGAAGGCGATGTGATCGCCACGCTGGACACCACCGACCTTGAAAAGCAGATCGAAAACGCAGAGCAAAGCTACAACGATACCCTGCAGCAGGCCCAGACCAGCTATGACCGCGCGGTGGATGAATATAACACCGCAGTGGTGCAGCACGAGAATAACCTGATCGACCTGCAGGCCAAAATTGATGATGCGGACAAGAACCTGTCCGATGCACAGGATGCACTGGAAACTGCAAAGAGCAGCCGCGATTCCGCCCAGAGCGCCTATGATTCTGCCTGCAGCAGCTACGATACCATCAAGGCGGCGTATGATAATGCCGCTGCCAGCATCAGCACCTTTACCGATGCCGTCAACGCGGCGGCCAACACCCAGAACGATGCCATCAGCCGGGTAAACAGCGCCATCGCTGCCTACAACGCCGATCCCGGCGAGGCAAACCAGGCGGCCATGAATGAGGCAAACGATGCCCTGAGCGCTGCCCAGGCAGCCTATCAGCAGGCACAGAATGACCTGGCTAACGCGCAAAACAGCTGTTCCGTCACGGAGCTGGGGTTGTATGGCTTTACCGCCATTCAGCAGTCTTTGAACAGCGCGGAACAGACCAAAACCAGCGCCCAGAATGCCCTGACCAGTGCCCAGAACGCAGTGGAAACGGCCCAGAACCAGATTGAAACCTGCGAAAGCCAGCAGAAATCCGCCCATGACAGCTATGACCAGGAAAAGAACTATTCCACCATCAAGGCCAAGGCGCAGAACGTGGAAGACGCCAAAACCAAGCTGGAACAGGCCAAGCGCACCCCCGATACTTTGACCACCCTGAAAGACACCCTGGCCAACTGCACCCTGACGGCCACCATGTCCGGTACCATCACGGCGCTGGATGCAACGGTCGGTTCTGTCTGCACCGGCACCGTGGCAACCATTCAGAACACCGATGCCCTTGTGGTGGAAGTTATGATCCCCTCCAATGATGTGCCGGGCCTGACCACCGGCATGAGCTGCAATATTACCAGCGATGCCACCGGCGATGATGTGATCGCCGGTACCCTGACCCAGATCGACCCCGTTGCCAATGATTCCGGCACGTTCGGCGCAAAGGTGCGCGTGAACGGCGATGCAGGCGACCTGCTGATCGGCATCCAGGCCAAGGTGGAAATTGTCAAGAACGCAACTGATGGCGTGTTTACCGTGCCCATTGATGCCATTGGTACCAAAGAGGACGGCACTCAGTATGTGCTGCGCAAGACCGGCGGCGAAGGCACCGATATGACCTTTGAGGAAGTGACTGTGACCACCGGCGATGCCAACGATTATTATACCGTGATTTCCGGCGATGACCTGAAGGAAGGCGATGTGATCCGTTCCAGCGCCGACCTGACCCAGGGCATTGTGACCGGCAGCAGTGATGATAGCGCCGACTTCTTCTTCACTGCCGGCGGTGATGAACCGATTGGCGGTGCGGACGCCTCGGCGGGCGGCCCCGGCGGTGACATGGGCGGCGGCCCGGCCGGTGGACCGGGAGGTAACTGATATGCCGCAGAATAAACAGGCATTTGTCAATGCCATTGTGCAAAGCCTTGGGGCGGAGCAGCCCAACCGCCGCCCGCTGATTGCCATCGATGAGGTTATAGGTCTGGAACACAAAGCCGATTTTATTGTTGCGGATGCCCGCCAGTTCGTCATCGTCTGCTTTATGGATGTCCACCCCGTCCAGCGTATACTCGCCAGAGGTCGGTTTGTCCAGCACGCCGATAATATTCATCAGGGTACTTTTGCCGGAGCCGGATTCACCCACAATGGCAACGAATTCCCCCGGCCACACAGTCAAATCAATGCCGTGCAGGATTTCCAACTCGTTCGACAAAAAGAGTTGTGAATGTGTGGAGAGTTGTGAATGTGTGGTGCGGGCGGCGTTGTGCCTCGTGTGGGTGGTGCGGGATTACGCGTCGTGGCGTGCGATGACGACGATGGCGTGGACTTGCTCGTGGGTGAGGTGGAGCGTGTGGTTGTTGAGGTTGACGCAGATGCCGTTGTCGGTGGAGGCGGTTCGGGTGAGGGCGATGTTTGGGAGAATGCCCATGTCGAGGATGGCTTGTCGTTTTGCGCCTTTTGCGCGGATTTGCGCGACGATGACGGGGTGGCCGTCGGCGATTTTGTCGAGTGTGGTGTGTGGGATGGTTTTGTGGATGGGGCAGCAGGTGCAGGCGCACGATTGTTTAGGGCAGGAGTCGGCGTTTGCGTCGGGGACGAGTGAGCGGGATTCGAAGAATTGTACGAAACGGTCCATGCCTTCGTCGGAGAGTGCGTGTTCGAGTCCGCATGCTTCTTCGCGGGCTTTGTCGGCGGGCATGCCGAGGATGTCGTGGAAGAATTGGAAGAGTAGGACGTGTCGTGCGTAGATGCGTCGAGCGGCGATTTTCCCGGTTTCTGTGAGTCGGATGGACTCTCGTTGAATGTATGAGAGGTAGCCCATGTCGGCGAGACGTTTGAGGGCGGGCGAGACGGAGGAGGCCTTGACGTCGCGCGCGGTGGCGATGTCGCGCACGCGAGCCTCGCTTGTGCCTTGCTGTAGGAGGTAAATCGTTTCGAGGTAATCTTCGAGAGATGGAGTGAGGTTGGTCATCGTAATCCTTGATCGTCGTGATCATTTTGCGCAGCACGATTGCTATGGCGCCGTGGGCGGAGGGGAGTTTAATCACAAATTTTGAGAATGCCAAATAGAATTAGGGCGTCGATCCAGGGCGTGACGAAGAGCGATTTTGGTCCTTTGTATGCGCATGATTGGACGTCTTTTTTCGATTCGATGAATTTGATTTCTTCGACGAGGGGAGACCAGTGGTGGATGTTGAGCAGTCGCGGCGAGATGGCTTGTGCTTTGAGTCGTCGCGTGGTGTCGTTTTCGTTGAAGACGGGGTAGGCGTGGGCGCAATCGATGCCGATTTGGGAGTCGTTTGGGATGTGTGCTTGTTTTTCGAAGTGGTTGGCCATGAGGACGAGTCCTTCGGGGACGTCGAGCGTGGCGCCGCTGGCTTCGATGCTCGGGACATGGGGTGCGAATTGGGCGTCGCGAGCGAGTTCGAGGAGGCCTTCGGGGGAGATGGATTCGACGCTCGTGAGGCTGGCGTTGATGATGGGTGTGTCGAGGATTCGTTTGACGAGTGCGAAGATGAGCCGATAGAGGGGGCGCGAGAGCGAAGAGGAGAAGGATTTGAGGACGGCTTCGCCTTCGACGAGGGCGTTTTTGTATTTGACGACGCCGCACGTGGCGTGTGGTGAACCATTGAAGGCGGAGCAAATGAAATTGCGAGAGACGAGTTTGTCGAGCAATTTTCTTTGGTTTGGTGTGCCGTTGTAGAGATTTGCTTCGGCTTTCATCATGTTGGGGCAGCCTTGGCTGTAGCCGATCATGGCGAATGGGCCGTCGACTTGTGCGATGACGCGATCGATTTGTTCGGCGTTGTATTGGAGTGGTTTGATGGTGCCGGTGTTGGTTCGGATGGTCGAAATATGCCGGGTGAGAGCGAGTCGTTTGAAGACGGTTTCGAGTTCGTGACCGGCGATGCCGTTGGTGACGATGCCCATGGCGGTGATGAGCGTGAGATCGACGAAACCGGCGGGTGCGGCGGGCATGAACCAGACGATGGGATCGCGGCGGAGGGCTGTTTTGTCGTCGTCGAAAGCGTAAACAAAATCGATGATGGCGCTGTAGGTTTGTGCGCGGGTGAGGTCTGTTATCGATGTGAGGGGGCGATGGTATGTCGCTTCGTATCGATAGGAGAACCATCGTCGGACTTCGTCGTTGTCGTTTTGGAGGTCGTCGTAGACCGAGGCGATGCGCAGTGCGTCGGTGGCGCGAGTCCATAGATCTTTGAAGACGCGATATTGCCATGGGTCTTCGACATCGGAGGCGAAAGATTTGGCGGCGTCGATGGCGGATTTCCAAGCGGATTGTGCCGATTCGATGGCCGTGGCTGGGAGCGCGTCGAAGATATCGCCAAAAGACGAGGACTCGGGGCAGAGCCGTTGCGTGGCGGATTGGGCGTCGTCGATGGCGTTGCGCAATGTGGCGATGGCTTGGGCTAGTCGCTGGGCGTGGTTTGAATCGACGGCGTATTGGGCGGAGGTGGTGGCGTGTGAATTATCGGTGCGATCTCGATAGGATTCGAGTTTGAGCCTTGCGGCGACATAGGCGTCGTTTTGCGCGTTGATCTTTTGTGCGGCGTCGAAGATGGCTTCGACGTAGGAGGCGGGTTTTGTGCCGCTCCAGGGGGCGTAGTCGTCTTCGTCGGGGAGGCTGACTTGTAGGAGTTCGGAGAGTTTTTTAGCGCGAGCGATAGGCGTTTTGATGAGGGATTGGTCTTGTCGTAGCCAGCCCATGAGCATGTTGGCGAGTACGCGGATATTTCGTTGTCCGATTTCGTAGAAGACGGCGCGGGCGAAGAGAGGGCCGCGTCGCTGTAGGTAATCGAAGAGTCGCGCCTGATTGACCTGTACGCAGAAGCCGATATATCGGCTCGAGATACACGCCGTGAGGAGCGTGGCGACATCGATGGGCGCGAGCCATGAGCGGAAGACGTTGGCGATATGTGGGCTATCGGGGGCGATGCCGATTTTGTCGCAGTATTGTTTTTCGGCGTCGAGTAGGGTACCCAAGAAGACGGCGATATTGAAATCTTGGACGATGAACGTGCCTTCGCGGACTTCGAGGTCGGCGATTTTTCGCTTGATATCGAGGAGCGTGCGGAGTTTTTCGATGTGGTTTGCCGTCGGGAATTGGTCGAATTTATGATCGATGATCCATTCGATTTGGGCGATGTTGAGGCCGGCGGCATAGGTTAAGATGCGTTGGGCGGTTTGCGGCGCCCAAGTCGGGGCGTAGATATCGTTTGCCGCGGGGAGCGGTTCGATATCGGTGCTATAGCGCGGATCGTCGCATAGCGGAGGGCATGCCGTGTGATCGGGGGCGATATAGGGGACGGTTTGGAAAAGGTGATGTAGCCATTTGAGGATGCGGCCGATGTTATCGAGATTTGCGTTGGGATAGGCGCGTTCGAGGAGTTCTTCGATTTTGAATCTGTCGATGCCATCGGCGTGCATGATGCGTTCGATGGAGGGCAAGATTTCGGCAGTGGCGGAATCGTCGTCGAAGAGAAGTAGCGAGATGGCATGTGCGAGGGTAGGGGGATGGATGAGGTCGGAGACGGAGAAGATGTCTTCGTCGATGCATCGCTGTATCCAATCGCCGACGTGGGAGCAGAAGTCGTCGGCGCCGTCGATATAGGGGAAGATGACGACGCGTGCGATGTCGAGGATGTGTTTGAAGAGGGGTTCGTGTTTGACGATATTTGCCCAGTGATCGCGTTCGGAGTTGGGTTGGAGTAGGGTATTGAAGAAGGTGGCGTTGTAGAATCCGGAGCCGTTAGAGAACGTGAGAATGCCGTGTTTTGAGATATCGGCATCGATGGAGAAATCGAGGAGTTCGGCGGGCAGGAGTGGTGCCGAGTTTGACCCCATGGCGACGATAGGGGATTGCGGCGCGTCGTAGTGAATCGAGAAATGGCAATCGGAGAGGCCAGCGACGGTGCATTGTGCGCTTTGGATGCGGATCGACAAGTTCGAGGAGGCGTTTTGCGATATCGAAAGCGGGTTCCAGATATAGGAAAGGTGGTGCATTTCGAGGTCGAGCGACGAGTTGTCGAAAGTGATGCAGATCGTGTCGTCGAAGAAGTGGTCGATTTGGCACGAAAACGTGGCATAGGCGAAGCCATCGGCGTTTATGGTTGCGATGGGTGTGACGAGATCGAGCTCGGGTATCGTCGTGGCGTCGGTTTGTGTTTGGACGTGGAAAGCGGCTTGTATGGAGGCGTGGATATCGATGGGTGCGTTGATGGATTTTCGCAGGGTTGCATCGAAATGGCACGATTCAGCTCGCATGTCGATATCGTGTCCGCGCAGGGCAAATTCACCGAATTTTTTGAGATTGAGTTCGCCGTGCGTCGTCAAATCGAGGTCGTGTATGCAGATTTGGTGATTGGCAATGTCGATGCCCCAAGTGATGTTGCCCGAGAAGGCGGTGTGCACGTCTTCGATTTGAACGCGCGCTTCGTCTTTGAGCCACGGATGTTTGGCGTGGACGCCGATATGTGGCGTGGTGAAGTGGCTACACGGATTGAGTTTGATGGATCCGACGATGTCGTTTCCCTCGTCGATGGGCGTCGTCATCCACGAGGCATTGAGCTCATGGGCGCATAGGATGAGTTTTTCGGGGTCGATATTTGAAGATAATTCGAAATCGACGTGTCGTTGGTGTCCTGATTTGTCGCAATAGGCGATATCGGCGCGCAAGTCGGCATCGAAATGGTCGTTGGTGCGTTTGAAGGCATATCGTGCGTGCCCTTGGGCGCGGCCGTGGGAGTCGAGGAAAGCATCGGCGCGCCAACCTTGGCGCGTCGCAATGGCGATGGGCCAGTCGTTGGCGATGAGATCGGCGTTACACGTGCCGGCGATCGTATCGATCATGCCCAAGACGGTGCGCGAGAGGTTTCCGCCTTGATCGCGGTCGAGGCAAAATTGATCGATGAGAATGCGCAGATTTGGGCTGAACGTGGGCACGAGGAGGCTTGGAATTTTGTATTCGGAGAAGGCGTGTTTGATCTTCGAATTGAGTGCGACTTCGCCCGACATGGTGAAGATGAGTTCGTCGTTTTTGTCGACTTCGAGGACGACGTGACCCGAGGCATCGCGTTTGATATGTCGAGAGATTTGTAGAGCCGAGAGTTCGACGCTTTGCAGGGCGTTATCGAGTGCAGTTTCGACCGATTCGCGTCCGCGTTCGAAGAGTTCTTTGGAGTATTCTTTCGATTTTTCGAAGCTGGAACTGAGTCCACTCCGCTCGGCGGCATCTTTGAGGAATTTCCAAGCGCTCGAATCGGAGACGCGGTCGGCGTATTTTTTTGCACCTACTCGTAGTTTTTCTGCATTAGATTCGATTAGTGCGTTAGCTTTTGTAAAAAATTCGCTATTGGCGAGTTTTGCGCCGAGATCGGAAATCTCGCTGGAGTCGTTTTCGTCGTCGTCGGAGGAGGGTGTAGGGGCAGGTGTTTCGTAGAGAGCGGCGAGTTGATCGAGTGTCGTGAAGATGTTGAGGAGTCGAATCGGTTTTGAAAACGATAAATCGAGTTTGTCGAGATAGAGCTCGTTTTTAATCGAAGATAATTCGACGACGAGTCGTGCAGTTGTATTTTCATCGATGGCAAACTTTGCGCTTCGCTTCGACGGATTGACGGCGTGTGTATTGGCGACGAGAGCGAGTTGTGCTTGTGTCGTGAAGTGTTCGACGACGCATGGTGCGACTTGATCGAGCTGTATCGAGAGGTTGCTCGAGGCGTTTTGTTGCGGGTCGATGGGGTTTGCGGAGAGTTTGAAGCGGAATTGGAATGGCATAGGGATTCGAGCTCCTCACGATTGCTGGGGATAGCCCCCATGGCCCGCTGGCGAATTCCAGCCCCATCGCCACATCGGTAGAGCTGGGGGCGATGGGGGAGCTAAATGGCGCGGGCATTATTCGGCTTTATATTGGTTAAATTGTGTTGTGTCGAAAGTCGTCGAATTGTCGATACCGAATCGTTCGATGCTTCCGGCGGGTAGTTCCAGGACGTATCGGACGCGCTTATTTGACGTATATCGCGGTCTTTCGTCGAGGGGTTTTGCATTTTTGTAGAAATTCGACACGGTGCCATCTTTATCGATGAAGACGATGTCGAGTGGTAGATAGGTGTGGCTCATCCAGAAAGAACGGCGCAGTTCGTTGGGGAATATGAATAGCATCCCCCAATCGGGGTGGCATGATTTTCTGTTCATCATGCCCCTTTGACGGCTGTAGTCGTCGGAGGCGATTTCGACGTAGACGCTGTGTGCGTCGTCGCCCGTAGAAAAAGCGAGTTTTGGGGTCGCATCGTCGACTTTATTCGTGATGGAGGGGGGAATTTGGCACAATCCCGATGTGCAGACGAGTGGCATAGAGCAATCGGCATCTTTGGCACAAGCGCGTTGATGGCTACGATTGAAATCGATTTGCGAAATGATGAGGAGTTGTAGGGCGTCTTGTGTCGATGGCTCGGTTCTTTTGGTGCAAGCCGTCGCAGCGAAGAGCGATGTACCGATGATAGATGAAGTGATGATAATCGATAATGTACTGTTTCTCGTCATGGTAAAAGTCATGCCTCGACATCGTGGTGATGGTGTTTTGATTTGGCGCGGAATAAATCGCGCGGTCCGACGCGGAAAACCCAGTATAGCCCTGTTAGCATGAAAACGACAAATAGGGCTAGGTGGAACACATCCCATGCGACGTGTGGGAGGAATATCGACGAAAGCCCGTGTTCGTGATGTGAATCGAGTTCGGGAATGTGTTCGTGATGTGAATCGAGTTCG
>OQWM01001827.1_pt1 | contig 14569 bp, 9 predicted proteins | sample 1691531 | NCBI WGS metagenome assembly OQWM01 (sample SAMN03418257, study PRJEB22391) | human gut metagenome | biome: human-gut; feature: organic feature; material: feces | host: Homo sapiens | place: Tanzania | collected 2013-01
CATACAGGGGCTGGGAAGAATTCAATCTTCCCATATTGCCCTTGCGTGCCGGATTCAGAGCCATTACTTGTACTGTTCCCATGCTATATTCTCCTTGAAATGTTTAGCTTTGCCCTTCATCTCCATCATCTCTTTGTAGAGATATTTCAGAATATCCGACTTGTGCATTTCCTTCGGAAAAGAGAAGGAAGCGAACACACGCTGCGGAGAGGTACGGAGGGCGCCATGCGAGGTATGGATAATCTCGGTATAAAGCTTCCCGCCCGACTGTGCATAAGGCTTGAAGTCGAGCTGGTCGCCATGCTCGCCACCGCTGCAGATCATTCTGCCCGGAATCACCTTAGGCACCTCGCAGATGGTCTCCGCATCGTTCCAGGGAGCCTTGCGGATAGCTACGTTACCACACTCGTCAGTAATGATACTGGCATCTACCTTCTGGGCGTTCAAAAGCGCCTGTACAGCAGCCTCTGCAGCTGCAGAAAAACTTTTCTTGCTCATATATATTGAAGTTTTAGAAAGATATGTTGTTAATTAGAAATACTCTCCATTCATACTCCGGATGTTTGAAAACATACGGCTTCATATTGTTCTTATCCATATTCATATATGTATTATCACGTTGGGGCTGCGACCATCCGCTAAATTCCGTACCAGGAAATGGTACCGGTTTTCCAGATACAGAAAAGCCCCGCAACCAGACTTTATCATCTGATTGCGAGGCAAAGGTACGGCGAAATCCGATACTGACCAAGAAAATAACCCTGCGGTTATTTCGAGGGTTATAAAGTTATAACGAGGGTTATTTCTGAGCCGTTTTCAAGCAATTTTTTCGTCAATTCCCAACAGATTTCTGAAGCAAACCACCACATGGGTCATCGCAATATAAGGTTCTTTCTTCACGTTTCCCATCGGAGCATATCCCCATTTATCGAATGGTTTCATATAACAATCCGAGTTACTGATCTGTTTCAGATCACCCTGCGTCAGCTTCACTCTGAAAGCTCCCGGGTGAATCGTATCTATCCAGTTACAGAAACCCTTATAGTCATTCTCTCCTATTAAATGCAAATCTACAGCCACTCTGAACACGGCAATCCAGTGGCGCTGAATCTTGAATATGTACTTGCCTGATTCATCTACAGACTCCATCAGCTGGTCGATGGCATAAGCAAACTCCTGCTCAGATATATGCTTGGGGTTCAATTCGCCTTTCTTGGCTTTCATATACTTACCAAACTCATCTATGTCCTGAGCATGTGCCACCACACGTTCTATCTGCTCTTCTAAATCAAGATGATGCTTGCGACTGCATTCCATCAGTAAATGTTTGCAGAACATCGCCTCTTTGTATTCATGGGTATCATTCATTACATCAACGATCAGGTTAACCATACCCATGGCTTCTTTTTGATAGCCTGGCTGGTTTACAAAATTCTTGGCTCCCTCATCATCAGGAGCCCACTGGTTGTTTTTTGGTTTTTGTTCTTCTTCTTTCATATTATTATGGTTTTTAAGTATATGCAAAAGCCCCGCCTAGCGAGAGCGTTTTACTCTGCTAGGCGGGGCTTGCGTTCCTTATTGTTATGTTGTTACTCTTTCTGGAAAGACTATTATAAAAGCCCTGCCGGCTTTCACAAGCTGGCAGGGATAATTATAAGTAAAGATGTAATATGAAGGAGGCATATTCACATATACCTGCTATCAATAGGCTCTAATCCATCAAATATCTTTTGTGCAGCTATTCGCTATTCTGATTTCACTTAGAAAATCATCTTATAGTCCTTACTGCTACCATCTGTCAATTCTATGTGTATGATTTGAATGCCTGTGGCTATGCTCGCCTTTAAACACCTTGAACCATTTCCCTGTACCCTGCTGATGATTCTGCCATTCAGGTCTATGACCTTAACACTCTTGAGCAGACCGCAGGCAGATTGCACGAGGACAGAAGAACCTTCCTGAACAATACTGATGCGCTGATCAGTATCGACAGATGTCACATCTGTACTTCCATAACGGCTTCTGATAACAAATCTGCCTAACGAGGTCTCGGCATCCGCAATAATGAGAGGAGAATCGAGTGAATAATCGGCACCCGAAAGCATATCATGGAGAACATATCCGCTCATATCAACACCCTGAATAGGTTTTACCTCGATACGGATGCTATCCTTTTGCGACAGATAGATTCCTAAAGATGTAGCGCCAGTCATCGGAAGGATATCGTAAGCCTGACTCTGCTGAATACCAAATACCTTCAAAGGTGACTTCACTTCACTATCCAGAAGAGTTGGAACCAATACAGAGTTCATGAAAGAAGAACCGTCAGAAACATCATAAGCAGTTTCTGAATTCTCCATCACCAGCATAGCTGCTGATTTGCTTCGCGTCTTCAGGCTTTCCACACACACTTTCAGTCCCTTGGCTTCAGCAGGTTTACTTTCCTCAGTAGCCTTCTTGCTTCCACCTATCATTTCTGGGGTGAGCAGCAGGGTGATTTGCGTACTCGGCTTATCATTTGTGGTAACATAGAATGCCTGCATTGGGGCGATGGTGGTGGCGTTGCCCGTAGAAGCGCCCTTGCTTACAGTTTGCTCTTCCATGCCTCCCGATTCATTCTCTACTTCCACCTTCACGCTGCTCACGTTCTCATTCGCCTCCAGGAACTTCTTGATATTCAGGCGGCTCATGAATGGGTTGCCCAGCAAGAAGGTCTGCGTAGGAATATCCGATTTCAGCGTAATCTGATACTCGCTCTGCCCCACGAACACCGTGCGGTTCTCCGTCACTTCCTTGCCTTCCGACAGATACTTATATTCCATCGTCAAGTCGCCTTCCCGCGGAGAATCCGGTTCGTAGATGAAGCGGTTTATCTTATTTGCATCTTTCGTCACTGTTTCACTAGCCACTTTCTCCTGATCGTAATCCACGAAGTAACTATATTCTTTATGCGCCTTAGGCAGGCGGATACTGAACTTATTGGTAGCCGGCAGATTGCCGTTGTCTATCCACATAGAGAAGCCTTCACCCATGCCGTAAGGCTTAGCCACGGCATTGAAGTTGTGCGACCAGGTGGCCTCGTTCACGGCAAGCGTTTCATCCGTCAAAACCGGATTTCCCTTGCTGTCTAGCGAATAAATCTTACCCGGATGCGCAGCCGCCCAGAGGCGCTGGTAGATGCTCGGGTTGAAGCGCTGTTCCTTCCAGTTTTCTTCGTTCAGCTCCTCGAAGTATTTCGCCTTCGTGGTGTCGGCAGGCATGAACATATCGCCCGTGTACATCTGCTTGAGCGGTGCACTCAGCAGATAGTAATGGTTCGGCTTCTGCTCCAGTTCTACCCATGCCTTGCGATAGTTGAGCGATGGCACGTTATCCACCGCCGAACGGGGTTCGAAGAAGATGTCCTTGCAGCAGTAGTCGGCTGGCTTCTCTGGCGTGCCCAGCACTGGGAAGTTATCGGCATCCGACGAGATGATGGCGTTGGTGCAGCAGTAAGGCGAACCGTCGCTCCAGTTGTCCCACTTGTTCCATTCATTGGTAGATGCACTCGGAAGCCATCGGGTCTGTAATGGATGAACCTGATATACTACTGAAGAGAGTGGCGTCCAGCTGCCGTCGAAGAAGGTGAGCTGATATTCGCCCGGCTCCTTGGTGGCGTAGGTATATTGGATATTGTTCTTGGTGTCTGATGTAGAATGCAGAGACACGATGCCATTATCTCCCGCATTCTTATCACCGAAGTAAAGATGATAATCTACTCCGGTTAATCCGGTAGCAGTTACGACAATCGTATCTCCTACGCATACATTGTTGACAACGATATCGTCTACACCATCTACGCACGAGTTGTTGTCCTTACAGTCAGGAATACCATCATTATCAATATCACCACGTGTCACGAGTCCGTAGAATTTCTGCACATCCAATGCGCCTAAAATTTTGCCTAAAGTAAATCGCACCTCGTCATACGCTTTCTTTGGCTGAAGGAAGAGGATATTCTTATCGCCATAACCCGCTACTTTAGCGGAAATCACCTTCCAGTCGGTAAATTTATCTCCCGTAGAATTACCGTCTTTGAAGGTTTCTACCGTTAGCCAGTCTCCTACATCTACGGCTGCTAGGAAAGTCTTGTTGTCAATGACAATTCCCAACTGATGATGATAGTCGAGTGTTCTACCCATCTTTACGGCGAATGTTTGACCAACTCCCAGACTTACCGTATTGGCAACCGCCATATAGGTATTCAAGTCATCATCCACCAGATAACCTAAGTTATCATCTACAGTAGCCACACTCACCGCTCCGCCAAATTTGGTTTCATTAGCATTGATGGTAGTATGTGAAAGATTATGCGACATCACCATACTGCTACATGCAAGTGGCGAAGAACAGTCGTCGGAAGCCTCCTCGATAAAGGCATAGTAGATACGGAGTTTAGAAACGCCCAGATTGACTGCACCCGAATACCAGAGTTGGAACTCGTCCATCTGGGTTGGCTTTCCATTCTTGTCAATGGAAGGCACCTCGATGGAATATCTCACTTTCTGCACTTTCTCTGAACCTATCAGGTCGGCACTGATGGCATTGTTCTCGTCTATCAGATGGCGATATATTTCCTCGCCGTCATGATAGCATCTTATATGCAAGAACTCCAGTGCATGCAGGTTCAGCACCGTTCCCGTGGCTTCTACCACGAATCCGATGCGCTTAGGCTTCGCTCGATTCACGGCATCTTCCTGTTTCTCGTTCGGATATCTGCCGGCAGCATCATATATCAGGCTATCCTCCTCTATTCTTTTGATACCGATGATGCCCAGGTTGTTGCCCAGGTTGAGACCGCTGATGTATTCTGCATACGAAGTATCATCCTTGTTGAGAATATTCTGAGGATTTTGGAGGTCGGAAATGGAAATCAGCGAACCTGAGGTAGCGTGCTTGTCGGTGGAGAGAGCATAGACGGCTTTTTCAGTATCGTTGATAAGCGGTTTGCCGCACAGCGTTTCACCCTTTCCGAATTCACCTACGGTAATGGTGGTTTCATCATAACATCCGTCCTGAGCCGTGGCCCTGAAGGTATATTTGCCCGGCAGCATGCCGGTAACATGGCCATCGGCAGTCACCTTCACGGGAGTGGTGTTCAGGATGTCGTTGCCATTCGAATCCCAGGCATTCTCCAGCTTCCATGTTACGCTTACTTTCGGATTAGAACGGAGAGTAAACGAAGTCTGCGATTGGCAGACATTGCTGCTGATGGTAGGATTGATGGGGCACCGGTGGGATACATCTGGAGCCATTCTTACGAATCCATAGTGGATGCCGATGGCGCCTGCATCAACTCCGAGAACCGTAAGGAATCTGATTTCGCATCCTGAAAACGGCACCTTTGCCTTGATGCTCACCGTTCCGTCGCCAATCTGCACCAGCGAGAGGTGGAGCACCTGGGCAGAAATCGTTTCTTCCTGCACCTTGTTTCCCTTGTGGTCGAAGAGCAGCACGTTGACCCATGTTCCTGCATTGAGGCTCAGCAGGGCATCCATCTTGTATTTGAAGCCAGCCTCCATGCCAGCCTCGAATGCTTCGCCTTGCGGGTTCTTGTCGTTCTGCATCATAAACTTGGCTCCGCCCTGGTAACCTATGTCAAGAAGAGGGACGATGGTGGCGAAATTGTCCAGATCATCATCTGTCATCTTCTTTATATCTTTGTCCAGGAAAGGCAGGGGGATGCCGAGGATAATAGGGCGCCAGCCTTTCATCTCTTTGAGCGCTACCTGCTTGTCGTCTTTGAAATATTCGTTGTATTTTTTGATGCCTCCATCGGTGATGGTAAACTCCGTAGATTCGCCCACGAAGGCATATTTGATTTTCAGAATATTCGCCACTTCTGCCTGAATGCCGCCCGAGCAGTCGAGAGTGATTTCATCGAAGAGCCAGTCGCTTTCAGCAGTCAGCATGGCGCAGATGTTGTCGGAACCCGGTATCTGGAGCAGCTTCAGCGTTACTCCCGAACCATCCTGTCCTTCTCTCACCGCCTTTACGCCCTTCAGTTTGCCGTCGCGATAGAATCCGATGGAGAATGCCTTGACTACATCGAGGCTCAGCACGCTGCTACCCGAGCCAGCCACGATGGTAAAGCCTGCCACCGTTCCCTTGGAATAGTAATTATCCATATCTTTTACACTTACTATCGGGTCTACGGTTACCCCTGCTCGTACCACGGAGTTCACCTGTGCATAGTTGTCGAGTGAATCGTCGGTAAGGGCGCCCATATCCTTTGCCCAGCTGCCTACGCCTACCACACCAATCAATTTGTTAATGGTGCACGATTCGCCTGTAAGGGCACGGCGGTTGCGCAGTTCACGGAATGTCATGTTGCCATATTTGGGGTCATTGTTGAACTTCACAAAATGGTCTTGGGGCTTGTCGGTTTGCAGATCATCCCAGTTGTTGGTCCAGATGGGTTTCTTGCACTCCATGAACGAGTCTCTAACGGCAGCACTCTCGAAATAGGGACTGGTGTTGTCATCCTTGGGTTGTGCCGCCTGGATAGAGGCGGGCACAGCCAGCAGAAATGCTAACACAAATAATATGAATGATTTGTATATAAAATGCTGTTTCATTGTCTGTTTGATTTTAAAACATAGCATAACGTCTTGATAATTCTCTTGATCTTATTTGAGCAAATGTCCGTCGTCTGCAAGTGTCTTTTGCTCATCGTATGTGAAGACATATTTATGGTTTCGTCTCAGATAGAAGAGGTTGCTGACTCCATCTACCACGATAACGCCCGTGGCTGCTTCAGAAGACATCATATCCTTTGCCTTTATCCGATAGTTGCAGGCGTGAGGATAGGCTTTGAAGCCTATTCTCACGGCAAGATGGGTCTTGCCTGGCAGCACAAATGCCTTAAGAACCACTTCGTTGCCTTCACCTGGGAAGGGGGCATAGGCGATGGCTGTATAGGTGCCTCCCTTTTCTGAATACTTTTTGATAGGTACACTGCCCTGCTTAAAACCGTCGTAGCTGGTAAGAGGCATCTGGGTAAGCACGGTGTCGGCAAGTAGGCAATACCATTGCGTCTGCGATATACTGCTGTAATGGGCGGCATGAGTGATATGAACCTCCACTTCTGCCATGCCTCTATAGAGTGTTCCTACAAGCGGCGTAGGGGTGTTGTTTCCCAGATTTTCCTTCTGGTAATCAGCAGAAGAGATGATTGGATTTTGGGTGGCATCTCCCTTCTGGTAGAGGGTGCCATAGAAGAGCTGCGGCACCGTGATGAGCCGGCGGCTCAAGCAATTTACATTATTGAGAACTATTTTTTTTAGATACTCAAGCCAGTTGTTGGGGGTGTCGGTTCTGTCCTTATCATTAACCAGGTAACTCGCAAACGTGGCCTTGAACTCCTGAAATGTAGTGCCTTTTTTTATATTGAGCATATCATTGGTAATCACTTGGTTTGCCTGATACTGCGGATAGGGCGATTTCTCCTGGCTATTGTAAGCGAGGGCAATGATGCGATATTCGCAGCCCCTGCTGATGCCGAAGGTGCCCTTTACCACATAGTGCTTGTGGAGCTTTCCCGAAAGATAATCGTCTTCCTTGCCGTCTTCTAACGTGGGTTTCCCGTTAATCACCCAGTCGTTGGTAGGGTCGTACTCGAAGCCCTGGATATCGTTGACTGCAGCATCATAGGTTGCAGTTTTTTCTCCATTGTTCTGAACTCTTCGTCGAAAAGCTATCAGCCTTACGGCATCGACGTTGTCGGTCTCGGTATATCCGTTGTCCTCGCCTGTTGTGCCCGACGAGGAAGAGGATCCTGCACCAGGAGGAGCTACACGGGTGTTTCTGCCATCTTGCTTGGCATTGCCATCGCTGCCGCTTAATCCGCCCAGAGTGATGGTGAAGGGAACAGTCGTAATCTCATCTTCGTTTTCCGAAGGCTGATTCATGCCTGCATCTCCATTGCTGCCTTCTGGATAGGGTGGCTGATCGGCATCGCTGCTACATCCCGCAGCTAGTGCGAGTAGAAAGCAAAAAACTGCCGCCACGCCTATCCTGATGGTGTTCATCCTGATGGTGTTCATCTTGATGGAGCTTATCTTATAGATGCTAAATCTTGATTTCTGCATATTCTATTTCCGTTTTTATGCTGTTTTGTAACGTTTATTCTGTTTCAAATTCATGTCTTTTTTCGAAGGTTGGTTCTATCTCAACCTTCACTTCGGTCATCACCGGCTCGTAATACTCCTTCAGGTCGTATGGCTGGTTCACGGTCTTGCTCTTGGCTCCCAGGCAATACAGGTGGTTTGCCTCGATAGGGAACTTGAACTTGTCGCCAGTGGTTGTAGATTTCCTGATGTTGTCGTACCGGTGGTGCGTGCCATCCGTGTAATGCAGATAGAAGGTGGTCTCGTTCTCGGCCGAGTTCTTGCTTTTCTGCATTTTTCCCTCTGGTGTAGGCATCATGAAGTTGCTTATCATGTAGCTGTTTGCCTTCCATCCTTTTTGGGAGTCTTCAGCTCGCTTGAATATGTTCTCTGTAGCATCTACGGTCCATCCGTTTGAGGGGGTGAGGTCGATGGTGCCCAACGTCTGATAAGTCAACGATTCAGCATCTGCTGGTGCCTGCTTCTGCCTTATCAGCGTTTCGGTGGTGATGCCGGTGGCTACAACGGATAGAGAGGTGGGCGTGAAGGTAACGGTGCTCACGTCTCCTGCTGCATTCGACTCCACCTGTGCCGGGATGTTTTCTACGTAAATCATCAGGCCAGCCACGTTACGGCTGGCGGTCAGCGTGCGGTGGAAGTATTTCGTATCTTCCGTTACGAGAACGGGGGCTTTCTCATGGGTATTCTCGTCTTGCAGGATGCCACTAAACAGTTCTGTGGTATTGAGGATACCGAGTTTGGCGCTGTTTTTTGCCACCTCGGTGAGGGCGATTCTTGCGTCCTTCAGTTTCGTTTCGTTTTCAGTGAATTTGGGTTCTGTAAGTACTTTGTTCGTTGCGTATTTGTCATCTCTTCCTATGGCTAGAAACTGGTAGTAGTAGCCGTTCTGCAGATAGGGTTCGAAGGTGTATAGATGCTGCTCGGGCATGTTCTGGTGCTCGGCAGAATAGTAGGGTTCTCTATTGTTGAATGCGTCAACGGAATAGTAACCATTCTTGGCTGCTTCCGTTTCAATAGGGATGCAATAGGTATATGCTTCTTCTGAGGTGCCCTTCTTTTCTACGGGGCATCTGAAGACGTAGATTCTCATATCATTCACCTGCTGTGCTCCATCCCATGTATCAAGTTCTCGTGAGCCGGTAACGACACCTGCGCTTACACCCACTCTCATGTTCAACTTCACTGCATGCGAGCCGTCGGCGAGGGTATCAGGCGCATCATTGCTTGCGCTGCAGCTCATTAGGAGACTGGCTGCGAGGATTATATTTAAACTGTTTTTTATAGATTTTCTCATCATATTCGTCTATTCGATTTCAATGTTCGCCTATTCGATTTGAATGGGAATTACGTATAAAATGAATGATAAATTAAATATTGTGATGTTGGGATAGTAAGGGATGCGAGTACCCATAGCGGGCACTGTGCATCCCTTGGATATATTTTTCTTAATACTGCCTATATTATGAGCACGTAGTAAGATTAATCACCCAGCACCAACTTGTGGATAGCCTCCCAGTTGTCGTTCACCTTCAAGATGAGGTTCTGAGATTTGCTCAAGTCTTCTGGCTTGTCAGGATCTGGTTTATCAGGATCAGGATCTGGTTTTGGATCTGGGTCTGGATTACTTGGGTCTGGATTTGCTCCATTAGAAGGTTTCACACCCAAGTTGTACATGTGGTTACGAACTACGTTGAAGATTGAAGCGCTTTCGTCTATAGCTCCCTTTTTATCATCATTATTTACATCTGAAGTTGAGATAGAAACGGTCCAGGTCTTGATGATATTGCCTTCGGCATCCAAGAGCTGAAGCTCCATGGTGCTCTTCTCATGTGTCAAAGCAAATGGAATGATGAAGCTACTTCCGAATACAGAACCCTTAACTATGGTAGTTCTTACGTTAGTAGGGTGAGTCCAGCCATCATCATTAGTCAGCACTCCGTCATGGTTCGTATCACCATTTTTGAACCATTCATTCAAATCGATAGAGTAGAGCACATAACCATCCTCTTTGTTATAGAACTTTGCATCTGTAGCAAGTGGTGCACCTGTTGATGTAGAACCATTAACGTAATACTTGATATTGTTGTTAGTTGTTGTGAATGAGCTGTTGAAGTTGTTGAAAGTCAACTTATCATTCTTACCTCTTACTACGAGACGAAGGGTCTTGGCGTCTTTACCATTCACACGTGCTGGGATGTTACTGAAATAACCGAAGCTACCAGCAACCTGACGATGCAAGGTTACATCCAATCCATCCTCTTCACCCTGAGTAAGGTTGGTAATTTTCTTATCATCGCCGATTGTAAGCGCTGCATCACCAGCGAATACCTCTTCTGGTACTTTGCCTGAATTTAAGGTAGCAGTAATATCTCTACTGTAAGTCTTACCAGTAAGGGCATCTTTACCTGCCACATTCAAATCATAGGTGTAGTCACTGTTATCGCTGTAACCTACAGCCATAACCTTGTAGCTACCAGCCTCCAGTCTTTTATCCCCCTTGTAATTAAGAGTAAGCTGGCGACCATGATTGTTATACGTAGCACTCTTTGTCCAATCCAACTGTTCGTCTTTGACAATAGCATTTGTTGTGGTGTTGTAAATCAACACGCGAACATGCTGGATAGTCTGCAAAGCCTCTGAAGAATACAATGGGCGACCTGCACGTGTGCTCAAGCCATCACCGCTACTTGCTACATGCAATACAATCTGCTGTACTGCCTCATTCTGACCCACTGTGCTAACCACAGCGTCGTCACTGCTACATGCGCTGAACAGCAAGCTGCTTGCTGCAAGCGCAAAAAACATACCTTTTTTCATAAATTATAAATTTAAAAATTGAGTATAAATTAATTATCAATCCAATATCATACCGTGAATTTCCTCCCAGTTGTCGTTCACCTTCATATAGATGGTAAAGCGATTGCGGTCGGAATCGTACACATATCTCAGCACCGTAATCTCGTTGCGCTCCATGCTTACCTTCACGTCATCAGGTGACAACACAGATGAATTGCCGCCTTCGCCATTATTCTTATAGAAATTGACATCCACCACTGACTCATCCTTCTGGAAAGAAGGAGCCAGGAAAATAGAGGTCTTGGTCTTGGCGCCAGCTTCAATTTCCGATTCATGAAAGACGCTGGTCTCTTCAGAATATTGGAAACTTGGATTTACGATTCCATAGAGATCGCTTACTTCAGTATCCATCACATGATACCCCGCAGGAAGATTCTCTGTCCATATAACCAGTTTTCCCTTGGTGCGCTCCATCTCGCTGGTATAGCAATAATGGTTTTCATCATAGACGAGGGTATCGCAAACCTGATAAACATCATCGCCCTGACTGTGCTCCGGATGTAGCAACAGTTCGTTTTTATCCAGATTGAGTTCGCCTCGCTTCCTCATACCTCCCCATACCGTAAAGACGTATTTCCCGAAAGGCATGTCGGGGTCGAAGCTTACAGGATAAGTTAATCCATCACCCTCTACTCCGAAACCTTTTTCTTCTACGACAACCTGCTGAGTGCCGTCGTCGTTGAGTCGGCTCAGACGATAGGAAAGAGTCGGGATGAATGATCTAAATGGCTGTTTTTCATCTCGTTTCTCTTCGGGTGCAGTCTGATCAACATTGAAATAATTCTTGTCTTTCACCTCGATGTTGATACGCAGAGGAGGACATTGGTCCAGATCTTCACGAACGCACGAGGTGAATGACATAGCCAGTGCCATACCATATATGATAACTTTTAATTTTGTCATACGCTGTAATTTATTCTGTGATCTTTTCAGCCACATCCATCTTGCCTTCTTTCTCGAGTAGGATGGCAAGATTGTTGGCAGCAATCTTCGACATAGGGTAATATTTCAAAGTCGTCTCATATACCTGCTTCTGCTTTTCTGCGCTCTCTGCAATCTGTGCCACATGCAGGAACTCATCTTCGCTGAAGGCATCTGGGCGGAGCTCGTACATCTGCAGCATTTCTTCATCGGTGGTGAAGTTCTTGATGATGTATGTGTAGGTGTATTCCACGCTACGGCTCTTCTGCAGATACTTCTTCTTGATGCTGTTCCAGATAGGCAGGCGGCGGATATAGCGCTCCTGCACATCATCGTTGAAGTTGGCATATCGGGTCAGGATGTTCTTCACCAACGTGCTGTCGGCATCGCCGGCGGCCACCATCGCATCCAATACTGGCTGCCATCCTTCAGGGCGTGAACCGATACGGGCTATCTTCTTCACCTTGTCGCCATTCTCTATGTGCGCAAGCAGCCACTTCAGGGCTGAGTTGGCACGGTTGCGGGAAAGTGGGGTGTTAAACTTCAGCGGGCCGTCGGCTGACGCCAGACCATAGATGCCCAAAGATGTGAGGGTAGCGAGGCTGTCGCTGAGCACTGGAGCTATATCGCTCAACATGTGGTCGAGCTCAGCCTGGTTGTTGCTCATCTTGAGATTGATATCATATTTATTGATAGCAAACTCAAGTCGTGCCACGCCCTTTCCTTCTCTTATCTTCGGCTTGATCTCGAAGGTATGCTTCATCCAGTTGAGGTGCAGTTGCTTCTTGATTTCCGGACGGAACACATCGGCTATCTTGGTATGGCTGATGGCACGGCATTCGCCGCATCCGTCGGCAGAAGCCACTGCCACGAGGCTTCCCTTATGGAAGTTTGCAGGCAGGGTGATGGTGTCGTTATATAACACGGATAAATCTACTTTTGTGTTGGTAACTCTCTGTGCAATAGAATCGTATGGATCAGCAATGCTGTCGAGCACCCATTTACGTTCCATCTTCCTGCTGTAGATTGGCGCATCCAGCACTATAGGCTTGTATTTAGCCACGATGCTGTCGCTGTCTGTCAATACGGGTATTACGAAGAGACGGCTTCTCTTCGAGAAATAATGCTTCGGGATATGAACCTGAAGGTTGAGTGCAGCCTGATTGCTGCTATCTGGCAGAAGCATAAAGGAATCGGGAGTACATGTAATTTTTTTATCACTTACAATGTTCTGTTTGCTGCATGAAGACATAGTCGTCAGAAGAGCCAAGCCTACACCAGCTATAGCCAGATATACTATTTTGAGTTTCATTCTATCATCCATAATATTCTTTGTGATTAAATGATGCACTTTTTTTTAAAAGATATAGACTAATGATAGTGCAGCCTTGGTAGGACCGATATAGTTCTCGTTCTTCTTTTCCTGGCACTTGATGCAGGGCAAGTTAGGGCTTTGCTTGTACCAGAGGTGGGCGTATCCCACACCGATGGCTGCCTCCAGATTCCAGTGAGGGGATAGAATCCAGTCGTAACCGTATGTTACGCCTCCGCCAGCCAAGTAGCCATCGTAGAGCTTGCTGCCAAAACCTCCGTAGAATTGAGCACCATGCAGGTGGATACCTACGAAATGACCTTCGTACTTCTCGCACAGCCAGTATTTCATTTCTGGCTGCACCAAGAGAAGGTGCATCTTCTTGTCTTCCCTGAATGTCCAGGGGTTGTATGCTACATCTGCTTCCAGGGTTACCTGGTTGCTGATTGCCTTCTCCACGCCCATATTGAGTGTGGTTGTCGCCCAGTAGAGTCCGTTCGTCTTCAGGGCGAAATCTTGTGTGTAACCTACTGTTTTATTTCCCAAAATAACAAACAGCAAAACTGCTATCTTTTTCATTTGTCACTTACTATATTAACTATTTATCCGGTTACCCGGAATCTTACTGTTGCATTGTTGTCAAGAAATATAAAACATCGTTTTTAAGCAACATAAAACATCGTTTTTAAGCAATATAGAACATTGTTTTTAAGCAATATAGAACATTGTTTTTAAGCAATATAAAACATTGTTGTTAACCAATATAAAACATTTTTGTTAACCAAATATAAACCTATTATGACTTATCAAATGGTCCTCAACATTATGTCAACTAATCCCCTTGTATATTACTTGGAGACTGATTTCTGGTTGCAAAAGTATATAATTTCATGTAGATTCTGCAAATTACCCCCCCCCGATTTAACTATGCTTTAACACAAGTAAACGTATTTTTAGTTAAATACCAGTTAAATTGAGGTGACGAGTGGATATGTGCCGGATGTTATCACAGAAGCAGTAGGTAGTGAACCTACTTATCAGATGGCGGTAGAGGAAGTGGCTAGTCCTTTTTCTTTTCCCTCACGCTTGGCGGTATCTATCGAATATTTCTTATTTATTTACAAGAGATAGTAATCTGAAAGATTAAGGGAGGATGATGATATCTGGCGGATATCCCCAAAAAAGTGACTCAGTGACTCAGTGACTCAGTGACTCAGTTTATTTCCGACCCCCTATTTGGTTGTTTTCTGCTTACAGATTGTAAGTATATAGATTATATATTATATATAAATATTTATATATATAATATATC
>OQWM01001830.1_pt1 | contig 14557 bp, 14 predicted proteins | sample 1691531 | NCBI WGS metagenome assembly OQWM01 (sample SAMN03418257, study PRJEB22391) | human gut metagenome | biome: human-gut; feature: organic feature; material: feces | host: Homo sapiens | place: Tanzania | collected 2013-01
CATTGGCAATCACATTGCCGTTTTCATCCTTCATGCGCCGGTAATTGCGCGTTTTCTGCCAGTTTTTCATTTTATAAGCTCCAATCTCAAAGTTTTTGTTTGAAATTGGAGTTTATGGGTAACGGGCGATGTAGGTTTGCCAACAAGCAGTATGCACTACCGCTATAAAGCAACAGAGCCTTTCATGCGATACATGAAAGGCTCTGCACCATCAGGAGAATTTTTAAGAGAAGTTGAAATTTATCTGTTGATGTGATGGATTGTTTGCATTGTTTTAATATCCATCACAGTGTTACAGCTCACCGCGCATTTCGCGGGCATGCAGTTCTTCCATAATAGACGGATACTGCTTGTCCAGCCTGTAGAATATCAGCAGTGCAACAGCGATCAGCCAGATAATGACTGGTCCCCACACATACATATTCAGAATGGCACCAGTAGCAGCAGTGCTCTGCATGGCGGCAAGGCCGTCATAGCCGGTCGAATCCAAAATCTTGCCGATGATCGCACTGGCCGAACCGCCGCCCAGCTTTGCACCAACAGAAGCGGCGCTGAAGATCATGCCTTCGATACGCAGATGGCTTTTCCACTGGCCATACTCTACCGAATCTGCGATGAAGGAGAAAATCGCAGCGAACAGCGGAGCAGCGCCGATTCCGCGGAATACTGCGGAAGTCATTGCAGCAGCGTAGCTTGCCGGAGCGAGAATGACCGGAATCTGCCCGATGATCGCAACGATGGCACCGGCAAGCGCCATGTTTCGCTTGCCGAAGCGATGCAGGAACCACGGCATGAGCAGGATAAAGGCAATCTGGACCAGATTCTCAACCGTGCTGATGCCGCTGCTGAGAACCTTGTTGCCCAGGATGTATTCACAGTAATACGGGAGATTGGTGCCATTGAAGGTCAGGTAAACACCCTGCATGCCCCAAAGGCCCATCGCAAGCGCCCAGTACCTGTTGGAGAACAGTGCGCGCAGGCTGGTCGTGAACGGAATGTGAGACTTTGTATTCGCTTCAATCTGTACGCGCTCCCTGGTGCCGAGAAAGCACAGCAGCAGGCAGAGCATGCCGAACAGCATGAACAGCGAAATGGTGATGATCCATGCACGCTGGTCGTCACCGAAATGCTTTACCAGCGGCAGTGTGCACGAGGAAATCAAAATCGTGCCGACCGGACCGAGCGCCATGCGCATAACATTGATCTTTTCGCGTTCATACTGATCGCGCGTCATCATGGCAGACAGCGTACCATACGGCAGGTTCATCGCGGTATAAACGATCGTGTTGACCAGATTATAGGTGACGAAAATGTAAACGTACTGAAATACGCTGGACGCATTCGCCGGGATCAGAAAAAGCGCCACACAGGTCACACCGTAAGGAATCAGCATCCAGAGCAGCCATGCGCGTGCTTTGCCATGCCGTGAATGGGTGTGATCGGTAATATAGCCCATGATGATATCACTGCCTCCATCAAAGCAGCGGGAGATCAGCATGATCGTACCAACAACACCGGCAGAAATGCCGATATAGTCCGTGTAGAAAAAGACGAGTAGCGAAGTGATCAGCGTATACACCACACAGCTGGCGGTGTTGCCCAATCCGTATGCGAAGCGCTCTCGAAGAGAAATTGACGTCTGCGTATCCTGCGCTTCATTTTGCAGTGTGTTTTCCATAGCGCAGCATCCATACTTTGTGAAATTATGAGATAATTTGTTTTGCTTTGCGAAAAAATATGCCGGCCAGATCCTGTTGGGACCTGCCCGGCACAGAGAGTAACGAAAATGATAGCAAGTATCTGAAAGAAAATGCAGTAGAAAAACGAAGAAGCCTTATTCTTCCACGCTGGCCAGATAGCCGTTCAGCTTGTCGATGTATTCGTCAACGTTATCCTGCGTGATGCAGCCGGAACCGGAATCGACAAAGCGATCGACCTTTTCGCCTTCGAGGGCCTTAACGGCGGTCTCAACGGACAGATAGCCCATGTCGTATGCGTTCTGCGCGATGGTCATGGTCATGCCGCCGTCGCGGATAGAGGTGCAGCCCGACAGGGTGCCGTCAAAGCCGCAGACAACCGTGTTCTTAAAGTTCTCGTTGCCGCTGTCGTTGATGATGCGCTTGGCAGCCGCGCCCATATCATCGTTGGTGCACATGATGACAGCAACGCCTTCCGGGTACTTCTGGATGATGCCTTCCATTGCGGTAGCGGCACGGTCGGCAACCGCATCGCAGTACTGGGTCTCGAGGTAAGTGCCGCCCTGGTTCTTAATGCCTTCCTGGAAGCCTGCAACACGCGCTTCGTGGGTGGAGTCACCCTGTGCACCGGTCAGTGCCACGCAGGTGATGTCCTTCCAGCCGAGTTCAGAGGCTTTCTTGGCAGCTTCTTCCGCACCGGAGGTTGCCGCTTCCAGATTGCCGGTGCCGACAAAGCTGAGCACCTCGGGTGCGTCAATATCGGTATCGACCGTGATAATCGGACGGGTCTCGCCGGAAATCTGGTGCGCCGCAGAATCCGACTGCAGCGGAGACAGAATGAACGCGTCAATATCATCGTTGCCGAGCATGGTCGTCAGCGAATTCATCCACTCGTCGTAGGAGGTAGCAGACGGAGGACCGCTGATATCCACCTTTACCTCGGGATGCTCCTTGGTGTAGGCGTTGGCGCCCGCGATAACGTACTGCCAGTACTCGGCTGCCGTGGTTTTCAGCAGCATGGAGATCGAGTAGCCGTCACCGGAAGCCGAAGCATCCGAACCGGACTGCGTATCGCTTGCCGCAGAATTAGAGGAACAACCCATCATCGTCATGGGGAGCAGTAATGCCAGACAGCCGGCTGCAAACTTTTTGAACATAAGGAGAACTCCTTCCGTGTCTCTTTTTTCTTCTTCTTTTCTTCTCTTTTCTTGCGGAAAATGGTTTTGCGGTTACATATCGACCCAGCAGTTTCCATTTGCATCGGATTCCAGACATGCGTCTACAAAGCGCAGACCGGCAATGCCTTCGTCGATATCGGGGTAGCGGAAATCACCGGCATCGGTGCCGTTTTTGCGTGCCAGCAGATGCAGGCAGTATGCGTGATAGATGTTGCCGAAGGCTTCATGGAAGCCTTCCGGATGGCCGGACGGGATACGGCACTGTTCGGTGCAGGCCGAGAAATTGTACGGCTTGTTCGCGCTTAGAATCTGGGTCGGCTGAGCCAAGGGAGACCAGCGCAGCTCCATCTGCTGACGGTGCGACCACTCAATGCCGCCCTTGGTGCCGTAAACGCGCAGCTTCACGCCGCAGTCGTTGCCGCTGGCGATCTGCGAGGCCCACATGTGACCCGGAATACCGCCCGGATATTCGAGCATGATGTCAATATCGTGCTCAAGCGGAGAGCCGTGCAGATGGGTGAAGCGCGCGAGCACCTTGGTCGGGTGCAGACCGGTCGCCCGGGAAATCAGCGCTTCGAGGTGTGTGCCAATGTCCGAGCAGCAGGCCGACGGACCGGCCTTTTTCGGGTCAAGCCGCCATGCAAGCGGTGCATCAGGCTGATTGACAGCATCCTCCAGCACCCACTGCTGCGGGTACTCGGCTTCGATCTTGAGGATTTCGCCGAGCATACCGGCGTCGATCATCTCACGCGCCTGCCGGATAATCGCGTAGGACGCATAGGTGTAGGTCACGCCGAACATCAGGTCCTTTTCACGGGCCAGCCTGCGGAGCTCTAGGCCTTCCTCGGTCGTCAGCGAGATAGGCTTGTCGCACACGACGTTGAAGCCGTGCTCAAGAAAGCACTTTGCAATCTCGTAATGTGTGTTGGTCGGGGTTACGATGGAAACAAAGTCGATTTTGTCCTCGCGCTGCGATTCCTTCTCGGCCATCTCGGCCCAGCTTGTGTACACGCGGGAGGTATCTGCGATATCCCATGCAGCCGCGGTCTCGAGGTTTTTGTCCATATGACGGGAGAAGCAGCCTGCGGTGAGCGTTGCCAGTCCGTCCATCGTGGCACCCTTGCGGTGCACATTGCCGATGAACGCGCCGTTGCCGCCGCCGACCATACCGAATTTCAGTTTCATGCTGATACACCACCTTAGGTTTAGAGTTTTGTGCCGGACCGATCACCGGACCAGCCCGGCACAGAGAGTAAGAGAAAATGTTAGAAAGTGTCTGAATTGAGAGGGAAAATGCTGTGGCAGAAACGTTGGAGCGTTTTCCTGCCCTAAAATGAGAGAGTAGAGAGGTTAGATGTAGGATTTAGTTGATTTAGTCAACAATACCGTTCGGATAGATGACAACGCGGCTTGCCTGCTGAGAGCGCAGAAGTTCGATGCCGTGATTGATATCCTTCAGCTCCAGACGGTGGCTGACCAGCTGCTCCAGACCGAGTTTCGGATCCTGCAGCAGCTTGATGGATACCGGGAAGGTATTGTGCGCACAATAGGTGCCCTTGATGGTCAGCTCCTTGCAGACGACCAGTGCAGGCGGGATGCTTGCCATTGCGTTTGCGTTCTGGCCCATGATGAGCAGCGTGCCGCCGCCGTTGAGCAGCGTTACCGCCTGACCGACAATCGGACCTGCGCCTACCGCGTCGACCACGATGTCGCAGCCGTCACCCCATTCCCGATGGAGCACTTCTTCGATGTCCTCCTTGGACGGGTCGATGGCGAGAGAAGCACCGCACTCAAGCGCCTTCTTGCGGCGGATTTCCGAGGTCTCGCAGACCGCGAGATTGCGGACGCCGTACAGCTTCATCACACGGACGAAGGTCAGACCGATCGGCCCCATACCGTAAATGAGCACGTTGTCTGCCGGAGTGGGATTGATCTTCTGCATGCCGTTCATGACGCAGGAAAGTGGTTCGGTCTGTGCGGCTACACAGGACGGGATGCCGTCCGGCATTGCATGCAGCTGGCCGGATTCGACCGTGCTGTACTGAGCAAAGCCGCCGTTGATGGTCTGTCCATATACGCGGATGTGCTCGCACAGGTTGTCGCGACCGTTTTCGCACGGTGCGCAGCTGCGGCACTTGATGATATTGTCAACAACTACCTTGTCGCCGACCTTCCAGCGGGTTACCTTTTCGCCTATGGCTTCAATCTGGCCGTAGTACTCGTGACCGAGAACAACGCCAACGTCAGCGTGCTGTCCGGGCGGAACGTGAAGTACATGCAGGTCGCTGCCGCAGATACCGGCTGCGATCACGCGGATGAGAACTTCGGTCGGGCTTTTGATCTCCGGCTTGGGTATTTCCATGACCTCCAGCTTGCCGTTGCCCTGAAATACAGCGGACAACATAGTTTCCATATGAGTTACCTCCTGTTTTGCGTGGATTTGTTTACTCTTTTGTTCGATACTTGTTTAATTTGTTTTGTAAATATTTCTTGAGTATATTAAACAACATCGGCATAGATAAGTCAACTGTGATTTCGCACTTTGCATGAATCTTGTATGTTTCACCACAAAAACGGGAATATCATTGTCAAACTGACCGGAATAAACGTAATGTTTAATTAAACAAAACCGTAGACAGTTAATCAAACATATGATATAATAGAAACAACAGTAAGGAGGGCAGTCCCCATGAATATCCGCGAAATTGCCAAACAGGCAGGCATATCACCGGCAACGGTGTCACTTGTTTTGAATAACAAACCCAATGTCAATAAGGAAACACGCGCGCGTGTAACCGTTCTGCTTGAGGAAAACGGCTATCAGATTAAAGAGAAGATTGACGCGCCTAAAGCGGAAGCGGCGCTGCTGTTCCTTCGCTACAAAAGCGGCACGGACCGGCTGGAAAGCCGCGACGACTTTCTAGTGCAGATCATGGACGGCGTGGAAACACAGGCCAAGGCCCTCGGGTATGCACTCAGCTTCGCCAGCACGGAACGCGACCGGCTGGCAACTGCACTGACGGAAGCGGCGCAGACCTATGCGGGTGTCGTCGTGTTCGGCACCGAACTGGACGATCAGGACGCGGAGCTGCTGTGTCATGCGCCGGTTCCGCTGTGTGTGACGGATACGGGATTGCCGCTGTATCCGGTTCATACGGTCAGTATCAATAACTATGGCGCGATTTACGAAGCATTGCGGTATCTCAATCGGCAGGGACATACGAAAATCGGCTACCTGCACAGCACAGTGCAGACCGGCGAGATTCCGGACCGTGAGATTTCGTATCATAATGCTATGCACCTGCTGGGTCTGGAGGTCAATCCGGCGTTCATTTATGAGCTGGACCCGTTTTTGAACACGGCCTACAAGCAGATGAGTGCCGTATTGGAGCAGTCACCGGAACTGCCGACCGCGTTCATCGCGGATAATGATATGCTGGCGCTCGGCGCGATGCAGGCGCTGCAGCAGCACGGCATCCGCGTGCCGGATGATGTGTCGCTCATCGGCTTTGATGATTCGCACATGAGCAGCATGGCCAATCCGCCGCTGACTACGATTCGCGTACCCAAGCAGATCATGGGAAGTGCGGCTGTGCGGCAACTGCACCATGTTATCACTAATCCGCAGGATAAGGAAATTTATAAAATTCAGCTTGGTGCGGAGCTGCTTGAGCGCAGTTCGGTTATGCGGAGAGGGTAAACAAAAAGCAGACGATCTGTAATGAAACAGATTGTCTGCTTTTGCTTTTCATGGATATTTACTGTTTGGTCCCAATCGTGTACATCCGCCGTCTAAGCCCTTCATTTCACCAAATACATCTTAATCTGCCGGAACAAACTGGCTCAGATGGGCTTCCTGCTCCGCAAGGGTCATGGTAAAGAACCGCTGCTCCTTGTCCAATGTGCGAATCTCTGCCATTTCGTCATCGGTCAGGGAAAAATCAAAAATATCAAAATTGTCTTTCATGTGCTGCGGATTGGTCGTTTTCGGGAAGATGATGTTTCCTTCCTGAATATGCCAGCGCAGGATGATTTGAGCATTACTCTTGCCGTATTTCTGACCAAGCTGCGCAAACAGCGGCTCATTCAGCAGCCCTGCATCTGCGTGTCCCAACGGATACCAGCACTCAATTTTTGTGCCGTAAGGCGCAATGCGTTCTCTGAGCGCAGCCTGCTGATAATACGGATGGCATTCCACCTGCAAAACAGCGGGCTTGATGTTGGCTGCGGTCAGCACCTCCTCCAGACGCTCCGATTCAAAGTTGGAAAGACCGATGGAGCGCACCTTGCCCTGCACCACTGCTTTTTCCATATCACGCCATGCGCCAAGATAATCTCCAAACTGCTGATGCAGCAACAGCAAGTCGATATAGTCTGTGCCAAGACGCCCCAGCATCTTATCAATGCCTTCCATGGTCTTGCCCTCACCGTACTCACTGGGCCACAGCTTGCTGGTGATCCAGATCTCCTCGCGGGGGATACCGCTTTCCCGAACAGCAGCCCCCACGCCGCGCTCATTCTGATAGGCATGGGCGGTGTCAATGTGACGGTATCCCATCTGCAAAGCGGCAAGGCAGGCTTCACGGGTCGGTTCGTCACCTCGGATCAGGTAAACGCCAAGGCCAAACTGCGGGATTTTGTTCCCATCATTCAAGGTTACATAATTCTGTTTCATCGTATCAAATCCTCCTGATTATTTTATTGTGCTGTTCCCGGCAGTTTTGCCGGAACCAGACTGTTTTGCAGTTTCTTATATAACATTACCGCAATGATTGCACCACAGCATTCCATGATAGGCTGCACCAGCATCAAACCGTACATCGGAAAAAGCAAGTTGAACAGTGCCATAAGCGGTAAATCCAAAATTCCTTTTCGGAACAGCGAAAGGAAGAACGCCTGCTTTGCACCGCCGATGCCCTGAAAGACTGCGATCAGCATAAACTCTACCGTAATAAAGGGCAGTGCCAGTACACGCAGTCGAACAAAGGCGGCACCATAGAGAATGGATTGTGCGTCATTGATAAAGAAGCGGACGATCCATGGGGCTGCCGTTTCATACAACAGGAAACAGGCTCCTGCACAGGCGATACCTCGTGTTAATGCAAAGCGAACCGCCTGATTCATCCGTTCCCGATTGCCGGAAGCAAAGTTATAAGCTACCAACGGCAGCACACCGTCTGAGATTCCCATAATTGCCTGAAAAGGAATGCTCTCGACCTTCTGCATAACGCCCATGCCGGAAATAGCAGCCACAGGATAAGCCGACATGAAGCGAAGCAGCACGGCATTGGAAACAGCCGCCAGCAAAATCTGTAAGGCCGCAGGTGTTCCGATGGAGTAAATTTCCATGCGGCGGCTGCGTTCCGTAGGTTGTGGAAGCAACGGAATTTTTACGAGGCTTGTTTCTCGGCTGCGAATCACATGGATCAGCAGGAATATCAGCGAAACGGTGTTGGAAAGGCAGGTGGAAAGCGCTGCGCCTGCAACGCCCATTCTCATAAGGAAAATGAACACAGGGTCCATCACCATATTCAGCACACCGCCAATCGACATACCAATGCTTGAAATCCGGGCGTCTCCCTGAGCGCGCACAATATTCGCCAACACCATGTTCAATACAGTAGGAAGCCCGCCAATCACCACAGTCCAGAAAAGATAATCCTGTGCATAAGGCAGCGTTCCTGCATCCGTCCCCAGCAGGGTAAGAAATTGCCGGTCAAAAAGCAGGCAAATCAGAGAATAACAAAGCGTCACGCCGCCTGCCGCCCACAATGAAAATGCAGCGATGGCTCCTGTCTTTTTCTGTTCTCCGCCTCCGAGCATACGGGAAAGTAAACTACTGCCGCCAATGCCGAACAGGTTTGCAAGGGCATTCATTAGCATAAAAATCGGATAAGTAACTGTGACCGCCGCAACCTGATACGGATCGCCTGTCTGCCCGATGTACCATGTATCCGCCATGTTATAAACCAGCATAACAAGCTGGCTGATGACCGTAGGGACAATCAATGTCAATGCCGCCTGCCGGATCGGTGTTCGCTCAAAAAGCTCTATTTTATCTGTCATATCTCTGTGCTGCTCCTTTAAGCCTGATGATATATAAAGTATATACCCGATGCGGCTTGTTTCGGAAGTGCGGATATGTTATCATGGCATAAAGCGATAACTTTATACAGGAGGAATGGAAATGTATAACCCTCAGTTAGATGCCTTTATCAAAGCATCGGATTTGGGCAGTTTCAGCAAAGCTGCTGAAGCAATGTATATTTCGACGCCTGCAATTATTCAGCAAATCAATTTACTGGAAGCAAGCTGCGGCTTTAAGCTGTTTACTCGTTCCAATCATGGAGTAAAGTTGACACCAGCCGGACGTTCTCTGTACGAAGATGCCAGAACGATTATTCGGTTATCACAGAACGCATTGAATAAGGCGCGGATATTGGCAAAATCTTCGGAGACTACGGTGCGAATCGGCACTTCACTACTGTATAAATGTCGAGTGCTGCCGGATTTTTGGGCTCGGATCAGTGAAAATCATCCGGAATTAAAAATTGAAATCCTTCCGATGGCTGAGTATCAAAACCGCGGTGAAGTTTTTTCTGCACTGGGTATACAGTACGACCTGTTCGAGGGCATTTATGGCTCTGCTGGCTGGAACAGTCTGTGCCAGTTTCTTGAGTTGAAACGGACTCCCATCTGCTGTGCGGTTGCAAAAAATCACAGGCTGGCATGCAAAGAAAAACTCACCATGCAGGATTTGAATAACACGTCTCTTGTTATGCCAGTCGAGGGCGTATCTAAAGAAATTGATGCGTTTCGCAATGATATTACAAAAGACTATCCCACGATACAAATTGTTGATTCGTCATATTACGGTGTTGATACCTTTACGCTCTGCGAAGTAAACGGCTATATTCTTATTACACAGCCGGTCTATGCGGATATTCACAACAACCTTGTGACGATTCCACTGGAAACATGCTATACATTGCCGTATGGATTGATGTATGCCAATGAACCAACAATGGCTACTAAAAAGCTGATCAATTACATAAAGGAACTGATTCCTTGATTTGAGGACACTTGATGTAGCTATTTTTAAGAAACTTCATTGTTTCTCTTGCCTTGTGCATGTAAAACGCCGTTTTTGCTGCTAAAATATTCAAAGTTTTGCGAAATTCGCTGATCTATGCCGATTTGTACCCCCCTGTTAGATAAAGGGGGTATCTATATTTCGGGCGCGGCTGTCGCCGCGCCCTCGGCACCGTTCCGTGCCATCGGCTTACGCGCTGCACGCCGCCGCACGGACGGCGCCAGTGCGCATAGGACCGGTATATAGTAAACAGCACGCCGTAAAGCGTGCTGTTACTGTGTTTGTTAGCTGTTGTTGCCTACCGCTGATTGACACCATGATTACACCAATGTTTTCGGTTTGCACACCTCTAAAGCGGTATGAAACTGCATGAACCGAAAAAACAATGTTTTTCACATTTTATAACATGATTTTGAATTATTGACTGCAAAATGCGTTTTATATGCATTTATGAGTTTCAGAATCTGCAAGATTACTGAAATCGAAAATGCTTCAAAATTCGGAGTAAGAAACCTTGGTGTCCCTGCCCCTTTTGCCCCCGCCGCCGGGCGGCGGCAAAGGTACACGCCCTCCGAGGGCGTAAAGTCGCCTCCACCGGCTGCGCCGCTGTATCGGCGTAGGTAAACCCTCTGCTGAGGGTTAAGAAAAAAGGGCGCACCGCTGTATCGGCGGAACCGCTTTCCCTCTGCTGAGGGGCAAGAGAAGGGGCTGATGGCTGCCGTCAGCCGAACAGCTTTTGCAAAACCTGACCGGCGGTCATGCTCCGAATACCCTCGGGGTCGCGCAGGGCGCTCCAGCGGAACAGGCCGCTGTTCGAGTTCGTGCCCGGCACGGTATAGAGAGCACGCGGCCTGCTCACAGCCTCGTAGCGCCGGTTCCAGACGGGAAACTGCAACATATAGCGCCTTGCGAGGTCGAGCGCTTCGCAGCGCGGTCTGCTGTCGCACGCCGGAATGGCGCTCAGCTGCACGCCGCCGCCCGGACAGCCTGTTCTGCGGCTCGGCGTCGGGCTGGAATGCGCGATGACAAGGCTTTCGTCGCGGCACACGCCGACGCACAGCCAGATGTGCCCCTCCATGCTGAACAGGTCGCCGGGGAGAAAGCGGCAGGGCGGACGGACGAGCCGTCCGAGACCGCGTGCGGCGAGCGCACCTGCCATTTCGGTCGAGGGATAGACATAGCCCTCGAGGCCGCTTTTGCGGTGCAGCGCGGCGTAAATCACCCAGCCGAGGTATCCTGAGCAGTCCAGGCCGGCGCTGTGCCACGGATTGCATCCGCTGCCGCAGAAACGGCGGTAATCATAGCCTTCGTCCTGCGAGAGGAAAAAGGTTTTCCATGCAGGAGAGGGGAACGGCGTGACGGCTTCGCGCCCGGCGCCGGTGTCGTCGAGGTTCCAGCCGCCGCCGTAGACGTAAAGCGTGCTCCCGAGCGGCTGCATGGCGGCGCACAGAAGGCTGAACAGAGTGCGCTCGCCCGGCGGTGTGCAGTGCGGCTGCATAGAGCCGTCACAGCGGCTTTGTGAACGGTCGACGGAAACGGACAGGGGAGAACGGACGGAGGCCGTCTGCGGCGTCTCAGACGGAAAACGGGGAACTGCGGACACAGGCCATCACCTCGTATCAGCATATGTGAGGGCAAAAAGAAAAAGCTCTGTAAAATACAGAGCTTTTTGGAGACTGTCGAAAAACTTCGTTTTTCCGACAATCTGTGTTTTGACTTCGCAAAACACGGACGTCCGAAAGTTCCCATACGGAAACTTTCTCCCTCTTAAAGTATCAAAACCGAGGTACACGCCCCCGGTTTTGATGCGTTTGCGCAGCAAACGCTTTTGAATGCGCGCTGCCGCGCGACCGCTGTTCCGGCGTGAAAACAGACTTTATCGACAGAAAAGAAAAAGCTCTGTAAAATACAGAGCTTTTTGCTGTCTCTTAGAGAGCTGCCTTAGCCTTCTCAGCCAGTGCAGTGAAAGCAGCCATGTCGTTAACTGCGAGGTCAGCGAGCATCTTGCGGTTCAGGTCGATGCCAGCCTTCTTCAGACCGTTCATGAAACGGCTGTAGTTGATGTCGCAGGACTTGCATGCTGCGGAGATGCGGGTGATCCACAGACGGCGGAAGTCACGCTTCTTGTGCTTACGGCCGATGTAAGCGTACTTCAGGCTCTTCATTACAGCCTGGTTAGCTACGCGGAAGTGGGTGGACTTAGAACCCCAGTAGCCCTTGGCACGCTTCAGGATCTTTTTTCTTCTCTTGCGCGTCATCATTGCGCCCTTAACTCTTGCCATTGTGTTTGCCTCCTATATGAAAGATGTTGTGTTCGAAATTACTTGTACGGCAGCAGACGCTTGAGCTGTGCTACGTTGGTAGCGTCAGCGAAGCCTTCCTTGCGCAGGTGGCGCTTCAGCTTCGTGGTCTTGCCGTGGCCGTTGAGCAGGTGACGCTTGCCAACATGGCCGCGCTTGAACTTACCGTTCTTGGTAACGGAAAATCTCTTTTTTGCACCGCTGTGCGTTTTGATCTTAGGCATTAGGGTTGCTCCTCTCTGAATTGGCGCGGATGATATTCACGCGCTTTTGGGTTTACTTGTCTTTTGCCGGGGCCAGAAACATAAGCATCTGGCGGCCTTCGAGCTTGGGCTGCTTTTCCACCGTGCTGCATTCCGAGCACAGCTCCGCAAAGCGATGGAGCAGGTCCTGACCAAGCGACGAATGTGTGACCTCACGGCCGCGGAAACGGACCGAAACCTTGACCTTGTCTCCGTCCTTGAGGAAACGGCAGGCGTTCTTGACCTTGGTATTCAGGTCGCCAATGTCGATATTAGGCGTCAGGCGAATCTCTTTGATTTCCACGACACGCTGATTCTTACGGGCTTCCTTCTCGCGCTTGGCCTGCTCGAAACGGAATTTGCCGTAATCCATGATCTTGCATACCGGCGGCTTTGCCTGCGGTGCGATCTTGACCAGGTCCATGCCCTTTTCTACGGCGATTTCCTGCGCCTTCTGGATGGCTACGATGCCGAGCTGTTCGCCGTCGTTGCTGATCAGACGGACTTCCTTGTCGCGGATCTCTTCATTGATCTGATGTTCCATGCTGCTGATTGGTGAGCACCTCCAAACGATTAACAGGTTTTTTTAGATAAAGAAAAAGGACCGGCGCACAGGCCGTTCCTCATCATAATGCGCGAAACCGGGGTTTCGTGAATTATTGACCCGTTTGCGTAGCTGCGGGTGAGGACTGTGCCTTCTTCCTTGTTACCTGAGATATAATAACAGATAGAAAAGAAAAAGTCAAGGCTTTAATTCCTTTTTTTTCGTGGTATCATATAAATATATCAGGAGCATAGGATAACAGTAGCCGAAATGAATAAAAGGACTTTACAAATCGGGCAATGTTTGGTATGCTATTGACAAAGGAAAAGCGAACCCCGGAAAAGGGGCGCGTTTCCGTTAATTTGAAGCACAGGAGGTGCCGCATCCATGAGTGAGGAATACGGCAACGATTTTGTAACGCTCATCGACGAGGACGGCAACGAGGTCGAGTTTGAGCATATTGACACGGTAGAGTACGAAGGCGTTACCTATTTGGCGTTTATCCCGGCGGAGCTGTCCGTTGAGGAGGACGCGGAGGTCGTCATCATGCAGGTCGTGACCGACGAGAACGGCGAAGAACTGCTTGAGGGCGTAGAGGACGATGACATTGCAGACGCAGTGTTCAACATCGTCATGGAGCGCGCAGAGGCAGAGGACGAGGAGTAATCCCCGCCCGGCACAATCTGTAAGCGGCAGTATCGCGATAAACCGGCTTGCCGGTTAATCGGTCCTGCCCTGTTCGACAGCGGCCCTTTTTTAACCCACATTTTTAGTACGGGATTTCGGAAAGTTTTGATGCTGAGCAGCAGGCCTCCCGGGTATACACGGATGTTGGAAGCGCAGAGGTATCAAACAGAAAACCCACCTGCATGAGTCGTGCAGGTTACTAATTGGGACGCATCGGCAGGGCGGGGCTATTTTTATCTGAAAACAGGTTTTCAGATAAAAGTGTTCTGACTTCGCAGAACACGGACGGAAAAAAGTTCCGGGGAAACTTTTTTCTCTCGGAGTAAAATGCCGGGAGCGCGGTTCAGGATGCACGGGAGTGTGTCCTTTTTTTGTTATGATTAGCACAAGTTTACAGAAATTTAATTTGCATTCTGTGCGGTTTGTGCTATAATAATAAATAGATTAGGAAAAAGGAGGCGAAAACAGAATGAGAATGCTGATGATTCCCCAGCAGCCCGACCGTCCCGATATCGATGATCTGATCTTCGGTGATGAGCGTGAGACGAGAAGCGATAAGTAAATCTGCTTACCGATTTGATACCACGGGCCTGCTGAACAAACAGAGGTCGCGTGGATTTTTTATATTTTATCCCGGAAAAATACAGAGGGAGTTCCATTCAGAATATGAAAACACGTCTCAACAGGGCATGACATCCGAAACGGTAAAACGTTTCGGATGTTTTTTATCTGTCGCAAAACCTGCGGTTTCGCCGACAAGATGTGTTCTGACTTCGCAGAACACGAGTCGTCCGAAAGTTCCCATGCGGAAACTTT
>OQWM01001832.1_pt1 | contig 14547 bp, 11 predicted proteins | sample 1691531 | NCBI WGS metagenome assembly OQWM01 (sample SAMN03418257, study PRJEB22391) | human gut metagenome | biome: human-gut; feature: organic feature; material: feces | host: Homo sapiens | place: Tanzania | collected 2013-01
TAGCACCGACAGGTGCGTACCGGCCCGAAGTCCCTCGGCCGCAGACCACGAAAGGGCTTGTCTACTACAAAGTCAGAAAAAATCCAAAGGCCCCAAATCGCCAACTCAGCGGTCTGGAGCCTTGAATTATACTTGTTTCTACAAAATCAAAGTGTCAAAGACAGGAAAATAGACAAAGAATCAGTGACTTCAAAGTTTTTCTGCTATTCTTTTAATATTGGCTTCATATTGGTTCATTCGACTGAAAGATAAAGAATGAAATATTGCTATATTTGTATTTCCAAAACAGCGGTTTCGGAAATACTGGTTTCTTAACTTGGTGATATTCAGTATGAGGTTTTTTACAGAAAAAGATAGAGACCTTTATCCGCGCAACAGGAAAATTCAGCGGCTACAAGATAGAGCAAAGGTCTTTGTCGATGCGTGATATGTAGTACCTTATTTCAGCACCTCATCCATATTGGTATAATTCAGCAGTTTGATTTCTCCGGCGGTGTTCTCGAAGTTGCCTGCATATACAACTGCTTTGCCATCTACCGGTGCTTTGACCCATTCGTCTATCCGCTTCAATGCCTTCTCGAAGTCTTTGTGGTAAGTCATTGATGATTTAATCTCAATACCGTATAGTCTTGTATTTCTTTTTAGCAACAGATCAATCTCATTCTGGTTCGAGTCCCTGTAGAAATAGAGATTGCTTTCTTTGCCCTGGTTATATCGTTGTTTCAAAGCCTCTGTAACGACAAAATTCTCAAACAGCGCCCCGCGCATCTTGTCTCGTGAAAGTTGTTCAGGCGATTCGATGCCGAGTAGGTAGCAGGCTAATCCTGTGTCTAAAAAATATAGTTTAGGCATTTTTGTAAGTCTTTTGCTTGTGTTTTCGAAATATGGCGGCAGCAGAGTCACTATGTAGGATGCTTGTAGCACCGATAGCCACGAGGTGATCGTGTTAGGGCTGACACCTATCTCGTTTGCCAGTTCTGATGCTTTGAACAAAGATCCGATTCGCCCGGCACATAGTTTTATAAATATGTGGAACTGCATCATATCCTTGATTTGCAGTAGGTCTCGCACGTCCCTGTCCAAGTATGTTTTCATATATGCGGGATATAGAAATTCCGGTACATTGCGCCCCGAATATATTGCCGGATAAAATCCATTGAACAGTAATTTGTCAAGTGGTACATCTGCCGTCAGATCCTTTGTCTCAGAGTATGACAGAGGCATAAGCTCAAAGACGGCTGTACGTCCGGCCAACGACTGAGTGACCCTCTTGAGCATCGCGAACTGCGAACTACCGGAGAGAATGTACCTCTTGTCGGGATGCTCGTCTACAATGCCTTGAATGTATGACAAAAGATCCGGTGCGTTATGAACCTCATCGAGAATCATTCCCTCCTCATTCTGATTCAGAAAGGCGATCGGATCATTCTCGGCAAAACTCCGGATGTCAAGGCTCTCCAGTGAGTAATATGGCAAATGAGGGAACAGATTGCGTATCAGCGTCGTTTTGCCGGACTGACGGGGGCCGGTGACGGTTATTACTGAGAAATATCGATAGGCTTCCTCAAGTACTGAGGATAATTCCCTGTGGATGTACTTCGCTTCCATATCTATGCAATTCTGAAGTTCTACTGCAAAATTACATAAATATTTCGGATTTATAAATTATTTCCGACCGACTTTGTCAATCATAGATGTGGCGTTCACGTATTTTGAAAATTTTTCCGAGCGACTTTTCATCTGATCAGACGGAAAGTCACTCGTTTTTTTAGATGCGTAAGTCGATGATACGCTGATCAGTTTTTTGAGAATTCGGCCGGACAAACCACTTGGAGCGACACGTCCTTTGTTATTTGTCGGATGTTGAATATCTTTGCATCACATAATTGAGACTTATCGACAATGAGATCAAATACCGTTAACATGACTGTTGTCGGAATCCGCCTTGTCGGCATTCTGCTGTGTGTTCTGTCGCTTTCTTCCTGCGTCTGGAACTCTTGCAGGGATGTCAAACGAGCTCTTTCCAATGCCGATGAGGTGATGTGGACCCACCCCGACAGCGCCCTTGCAATCCTTGAGTCCGTGGACACCCTTGACCTTCGGACCAAGTCGCTCCGCGCGAGATATTCACTGCTTTATACTATGGCGCTGGACAGGAACGACATATTCTCTACGGATTTGAAGGTCATAACGCCGGCGGTGCGGTATTACGAACGCCGGGGAACCGATGATGAGAAGATGAAGACATTCTATTATCTTGGGACGGTGCAGCATAATGCGGGAGATCTGCAATCCGCCATTGCCAGCTACATACGGGCCAAAGAATATTCATATACCTCTAATAATTTGATTTTCAAGGGGCTCATTTCCTCGACAATCGCAGATGTATATAGACAGAACAAAAATTACTACGAGTCAATGTCTTATGCCAAAGAGATATAGACCGAAAAGATTCCTTAAGATGAGGCAGGTTATTTTTTGAAGGTTACTTAATGCCCGTCCAAAGTTACGTCTTTGCCTACAGTTTTCCAATTTCTTCGGTCGCCGGCAGGTATTTATGATGATTATTCAAAAAAGACGCGGCGGAAATTTGGTCAACTGAAAAAAGTGTCATACCTTTGGCGGAACAAGATGCGACCCGTCGCGGTGGTTATATATTTTTCGGAATATTCCGAATAATGTGAAAGATTGTAGTCACCGAGGGTTGATTTTGTTTGAGATTGACACATAATTATTAACACGCCCCTGAGGGTTCAGGGACACTAATGACTTTTTTATCGTACATTTCGCTATGGAAGTAAAGAACGCTGTAGCCGGAACGCTGGAGTCAGGTGACATCATGATCCAGATCGCCCCGGCCGAGACGAAAGGTCTGCACATCGACCTGGACAGTTCTGTGGCCGCCCAGTTCGGCAGACAGATCCGTCAGGTCATTGAGGAAACTCTTACCGAATTCGGACTGGAGGACGCTGACATCAAGGCGGTTGACAAGGGAGCCAGGGATTGCACCATCCGTGCCAGGGTGACCGCCGCCGCCGTGCGCGCCACAGGAAAAGATGTTTGGGCTTAGTTTAGGTTGAGGAATAAGTCGCGGCGCCAGGGACCGAAGGTGCGCGGGTTATTCCGATAATCAGTTACGATTATGGAAAGATTAAGAAGAACAATGATGTTCGTTCCGGGCAACAATCCCGGAATGATGCAGGATGCCTTCATCTACGGGCCGGACTCGATCATGCTCGACCTGGAGGACTCCGTGACAATGGCCGAGAAAGACGCTGCCCGTCTGCTCGTTTACAACGCTCTTAAATCAATAGACTACGGCGACACTGAGATGGTTGTCCGCATCAATCCGCTCAGCACCCCTTACGGCCACAAGGACGTGGAGGCTGTCGTGAAGGCCGGCGTGCAGGTGATCCGCATGCCGAAGACCGAGACCGCCGACGAGGTCCGCGAGCTGGAGGCGGAGATTGAGAAGGTCGAGAAGGAACTGGGATGCCTTGGCAGAACCCGCATGATGGCCGCCATCGAAAGCGCCGAGGGCATCTGCAACGCCTTCGCCATCGCCAAGGCCTCGAAGAGGATGATGGGCATCGCCCTCGGAGCCGAGGACTATTGCGCCAACCTCAAGACCCAGCGTACCCCGGGTGGAGCCGAGCTGCTCTATGCCCGCGAGACCATCGTGGTGGCTGCCAGGGCCGCAGGGATCGACGCTCTCGACACGGTATATTCAAATCTCGATGATATGGAGACTTTCCGCAAGGAGGTCGAGCTCATCAAGACCCTCGGATTCGACGGCAAGTCCATCATCAACCCTCGTCAGATCCAGATCGTGAACGAGGTGTTCGCGCCGACCGAGAAGGCCATCGAGAAGGCTAAGAAGATTCTCGCCGCCATCAAGGAGGCTGAGAAACGCGGCTCGGGTGTCATCGCCGTCAACGGCAAGATGGTTGACCGTCCTGTCGTCATCAGGGCTCAGCGCACCATCGATCTCGCCATCGCTTCAGGCATATTAACAAAGGAGGAAGTTTATGAGTAATATAAGGGAAAGGGCGGCGCTTGTCGATAAGGTTGCCGCTGCAATGGGCAAGAAGGTGTACTCGGGTGAGACCCCGAAAAACACCACATTCCGCAAGGATCTTCAGAAGGTTCAGTCCAAGGTGGTTACACTTGAGGATGCCATCAGGCTCAGCGGCCTGAAAGACGGAATGACAATCTCCTTCCACCACCATTTCAGAGGCGGTGACAAGGTTGTGAACATGGTCGTTGGCAAACTGGCCGAGATGGGATTCAAGAATCTCCACCTCGCCGCATCCAGCCTCTCAGACGTTCACGCTCCGCTGATCGACCACATCAAGAATGGGGTGATCACCAAGATCTCCACCTCCGGGCTCCGTGGCGAGCTTGCCAAGGAGATCTCACACGGTCTGATGGAGGAGCCTGTCGTGTTCCGCAGCCACGGAGGACGTGGAAGCGCCATCGCGAAAGGTGACCTTCACATCGACGTGGCCTTCCTGGGCGCGTCTTCCAGCGACCCTGCCGGAAACGCCAGCGGTTACTCCCGTTCCGAGCACGCCAAGTCAATCTGTGGCTCCCTCGGCTACGCCAAGCCGGACGCGCAGTACGCTGACAAGGTCGTGATAATCACCGACGATCTCGTTGACTATCCGAACACACCGAACTCCATCTCCGAGCATGATGTGGACTACGTTGTACTCGTGGATTCGGTCGGAGACTCTTCCAAGATCTCTTCCGGAGCCATTCGTGACACCAAGAACCCTCGCGACATCCTGCTTGCGATGAACGCCGCGAAGGTGATCGTCAACAGCGGCTATTTCAAGGAAGGCTTCTCGATCCAGACCGGATCCGGCGGAGCCTCGCTGGCCGCTGTCAAATATATTCGTGAGGAAATGATCAAGCGCGGCATCCACTCCAGCTTCGCGCTTGGCGGCATCACCGCCCACATGGTCAAGATGCACGAGGAAGGCCTCATCGAGCGCCTGATCGACGTGCAGTCTTTCGACAGGGTGGCAGCCGAATCAATCAAGAACGATCCTTTCCACAAGGGAGTCTCCGCCAATGAATATGCCAGCGCGGATGAGCCGGGATCAGCCGTGCACTATCTCGACATCGTGATCCTCTCGGCTCTTGAGGTGGATGTCAACTTCAATGTCAACGTGCTTGTCGGCAGTGACGGAGTCATCAGAGGAGCCGTCGGAGGACACCCTGACACAGCCGCCGATTCAGCCCTCTCGATCATCGTCTGCCCACTTATGCGTGGACGCATCCCTTGCGTTGTGGACGAGGTCACGACTCTCATCACCCCTGGCTCGACAGTCGATGTTGTAGTCACTGAATATGGCATCGCGGTCAACCCGCGCCGTCCTGAGATCGCCGAGCGCCTGAGGGAGGCCGGACTGAAGATCGTGGACATCCATGACCTCAAGGAACTGGCTCTGAAGTCCATCGGAGTCCCTGATCCGCTTCCGTTCGGAGAGAAGGTCGTGGGAGTCGTGATGAACCGTGACGGCTCCGTGATGGATGTCATAATGAACATCGAGGACTAAGACTGTTTTTTATGGAGATTACGCTTGACCAATTGCTGGCAAGTCGTGAGGAACGGGCTTCTTTCCAGAAGGAACTTTTGAAAGGTTACCCTGGAAAGACCCTGGTCTGCCTTACGGTCATTATGCCGGGCAAGGTCAAGCGTAATCTGCAATCCCTTGTGGTCGCCCAGGCCGCGGTCACGGCTTTGGTCTCGGCTTTCGGAGACTCTATGCTCAAACTCAGGCTCCGGGATTTGCCGACCGGCTACGAGGCTTATCTCGTGACCCCGCTTTCCAACGAGGAAGCCAAAAAGGAGACCTGCCGGATCGAGGACACTCATCCGCTCGGCCGCCTTTTTGATTTGGATGTGATTGACGCTGACGGAGTTCCTATGTCAAGGGAGTCGGTGGGCCTGAGTCCGAGAAAATGTCTTGTCTGTGACAACGAGGCTCGCTATTGTATGCGAAACCGTACCCACACTATGGCTGAGCTCACCGCGAAGATTGACGAAATGATTGAGTCCTATGTGCGATAACCGTCACTACATAAGCGAGGCTCCGCTGTCGTTGAACTCTGTCCGGAGACGGGTCGAGGCTTTCCTCGCCGCCAACGGGCTGAGACTGGCTCCGCTGGACCGTTATGTGGTGGTGACACGCGACGAGGACGGAGACGAAATCCTTGCCGGCGGTGGTCTGGACGGCAACATTATCAAGTGCGTCGCGGTGTCGGAATCCGCTCGCAGCGAGGGACTTATGAATATTCTCGTGTCTCGTCTTATCGCCATCGCCCGTGAAGAGGGCAGGGAATCGGTCAAAGCTTTCACCAAGCCGGAGAATGAAGGAATATTCAAAAGCCTTGGGTTCGGGTTGCTTGCGTCAGCGCCGAAGGCCATTCTGATGGAGAACGGCAGGGGAGGGCTTCCGGAGTACAAGAAGTACTTGGCTTCGCTTGCCCGTCCGGGCCGGAACGGGGCGATCGTGATGAACGCCAATCCGTTCACTAAAGGACATCGCTATCTGGTTGAGCAGGCCGCATCGCAGGTTGACAATCTTTATGTGATTGTTGTTAAGGAAGATAGGTCGCGTTTCCCTTACGTCGAAAGAAAGGCTATGATCGAGGCCGGTTGCGCCGGGCTTGACAATGTGGTTGTCTGCGAGGGGAGTGACTACGCCATCTCGGCGGCGACATTCCCGACCTATTTCCTGAAGAAGTTGGATGATGCCACGGACACGCAGATCGCCCTTGATCTGGATCTGTTTGTGAATCATATCGCTAAGCCTCTTGGAGTTACGGTGCGTTTTGCCGGAAGCGAGCCGGAGGATGCGCTGACCCACCGCTACAACGAACTGATGGCGGAGATATTGCCTAACTTCGTAGAGATTCCAAGACTTGAACAAAAAGGCAAACCGCTCAGTGCCACCTCATTAAGGCGTGCTCTTGACAAAGGCAACCTCAAAGAGGCGATGGAATATATTCCAAAATCCACCGTCCCTTACTTGGTCGCAGACCTTGCCGAGCGTGCGTTGAGGTTGGAACTCGACACGACCCCCAAACCGGGACTCGTGGACAGGCAGGACAACGGTGCCCACAAAGACATGGACTACGCGCTGATGTCCAAAAGCATCTCGGCGTTAAGACCTTATCTGACAAGACTGGCTGTGGAGTCCGCCAAAGACATTGACCCGGCAAAGATAAAGGAGATCGGCATCGAGGCCGAAAAAGCGATGCTGAAGGCCACCGGCGGAGTGAATACCCACAAGGGAGCGCTCTTCTGCATCGGCCTTTCCGTCGCCGCGGCCTCTTGCCTGGCTTGCTCCACGGGGGCTGTGGAGGCATATTCATTTAAGGAGCTTGTGTCGCGCGCCGCGTCGGAGATCCCTTCCGCCCGAGGTACGCACGGAGCCGAGGCCAAGAGAAGTTTCAAGGCTGTCGGCGCTCTGGAGAACGCCCGCGCGGCCTATCCGGAACTATTCACAGACTGGCTGCCGTACTATCGTTCGCTGGAAGGCGATCCTTTCCGCTGCCATAAGACGCTGCTTCACATAATGACGACCCTTGACGACACCAACATCCTCCACAGGAGGGGAGCGGAGGGTCTCGCCCACGCCGAAGCCGAGGCCGCAAGGCTTCTTGAGGACTTCAGCGAGAGCGGATTGTCGTCTCTGAACAAGGATTTCATCAGGGAGAACATCTCGCCCGGCGGAAGCGCCGACATGCTGTCCCTGACGATTTTTATAGAAAGCATAATTAACAATATTCATTAACACAAAACTAATTTACTATGGTTGAATTGATTCCTAATGGTGTTTATCTGAAGGGCGGCAAGACTCTCGTAAGTGATGCCGCGGGAATGCCATCTGCCGACGAGGCTCGTGAAAACACTATCGCCTACAGAATTCTCCGTGCCCACGATGTGGACGGAAGCAAAGGCAAGAAGATGCGCATCAAGTTCGATGCGATGGCTTCACACGACATCACTTATGTCGGAATTATCCAGACAGCCCGCGCCAGCGGACTTGACAAGTTCCCTATCCCTTACGCGATGACCAACTGCCACAACTCTCTGTGTGCTGTCGGCGGTACCATCAACGAGGACGACCATATCTTCGGTCTCTCCGCCGCCAAGAAGTACGGTGGCATCTATGTTCCTGCCAACCAGGCGGTTATTCATCAATATGTCCGCGAGGCTCTCGCCGGTTGCGGCCGCATGATCCTCGGTTCCGACAGCCACACGCGCTACGGCTCGCTCGGCTGCATGGGTGTGGGCGAAGGTGGCGGTGAGCTTGTGAAGCAGCTCCTCCACAACACTTGGGACATCAACGCTCCTGAGGTTGTTCTGGTTTGGCTCGAAGGCAAGCCTAAGAAGGGTGTCGGCCCTCACGATGTGGCCATCTCCCTCGTCAAGGCCGTGTTCGAGAACGGTTTCGTGAAGAACAAGGTGCTTGAGTTCGCCGGCCCTGGCGTGGCCTCCCTTCCTACCGACTTCCGTAACGGAATCGACGTGATGACCACCGAGACCACCTGTCTGAGCTCTATCTGGGTTACCGACGAGAAGGTTGAGGAGTATTACAGGATGCACGAGCGTCCTGAGGCTTACAAAGAGCTCCAGCCGGGCGAGATCGCTTACTACGACGCGATGATCCGCATCGACCTCTCCAAGCAGGAGTCCATGATCGCCCTTCCTTTCCACCCATCCAACGCCTACACGATCCATGAGTTCCAGGCTGATCCGGAAGGAATCCTGAAGAAAGTGGAGGAGGATGCCAAGAAGCGTTTTGGCGACAAGATCACCATCGATCTTGAGAGCAAGGTGAAGGACGGCAAGGCGTTCGCCGACCAAGCCATCATCGCCGGCTGCTCCGGAGGTACCTACGACAACCTCAGCGAGGCCGCCGCGATCATGAAGGGCAAGACCATCGGCAACGACTACTTCACGATGTCCGCCTACCCTCAGTCAACCCCTGTCTATCTCGCGACCACCCGCAATCACATCGCCGAGGAGTTGCTTGAGGCCGGTGTTGTGATCAAGCCGGCGTTCTGCGGCCCTTGCTTCGGAGCCGGTGACGTTCCTGCCAACAACGGACTCTCGATCCGTCACACTACACGTAACTTCCCTAACCGCGAGGGCTCGAAGCCTGGCCAGGGACAGATCTCCCTTGTCTGCCTGATGGACGCGCGCTCTATCGCCGCCACGGCTGCCAACGGTGGAGTCATCACGGCAGCCACTGACATCCAGTACGAAGACACGCACAAGCCATATTCATTCGACGACCGCATCTACAAGAGCCGCATCTACTACGGATTCGGCAAGGCCGACCCTACCGTAGAGCTCCGCTACGGACCGAACATCAAGGACTGGCCTAAAATGTACCCGATGCAGGATAACATGCTCCTCGAACTTGCCGCTGTCATCCACGACCCTGTCACCACGACCGACGAGCTCATCCCTTCGGGCGAGACTTCCAGCTACCGTTCCAACCCGCTGAAACTCTCCGAGTTCGCTCTCTCTCGCCGTGTTCCTGAATATGTCGGGATCAGCAAGCGCATCCAGGCGGAGGATCTTGAGCGCCGCGCCGGCAAGGCTTCGCAGCACGTTCTCGACGCTCTCGCCAAGGTGGGTGCCAAGCCGGAGGACACCTCGTTCGGCTCATGCGTGTTCGCCAACAAGCCTGGCGACGGCTCTGCCCGCGAGCAGGCCGCTTCCTGCCAGAAGGTGCTCGGCGGCGACGCCAACATCTGCTATGAATATGCCACCAAGCGTTACCGCAGCAACTGCATCAACTGGGGCATCGTTCCTTTCACCATCTCAAAGGAGACTCCTTTTGAATATGTAGCCGGCGATTTCGTCTATGTTCCCGGCATCCGTGAGGCCATCCTTTCGGGCAAGGAGGAGATTGACGCCAAGGTGATCAGCGCCGAAGGTGTGAAGGACATTCATCTCTACTTCCAGAATCTGACCGCTGACGAGAGGGAGATTCTCGCCGACGGTTGCCTGATGAACTTCTACGCCGCCCAGAAGAGCAAATAATCATAATCGCGCACTTTAGGCTTGCGTCCATTTTAGGGGCTTGCAAGCCTGAGGTGCCCAGGTAATCATATTCGTAAAACACTTTAATTTTTAATATTCAATTATGAAAAAAATTCAGATGGTCACTCCTCTCGTAGAGATGGATGGTGATGAAATGACAAGGATCCTGTGGAAGATGATTAAGGATGAGCTTATCATTCCATTTGTTGATCTGAAGACAGAATACTATGACCTCGGCCTCGTTCATCGTGACGAGACCGGCGATCAGGTGACAATCGACTCCGCCAACGCCACCAAGAAGTACGGTGTTGCCGTGAAGTGCGCCACCATCACTCCTAACGCCAAGCGTATGACCGAGTACAACCTGCATCAGATGTGGAAGAGCCCGAACGGAACGATCCGTTCGATGCTGGACGGAACGGTGTTCCGCACACCTATCACCATCCCTTCCATCTCTCCGGCAGTGAAGTTCTGGAAGAAGCCTATCACCATCGCCCGTCACGCCTACGGTGATGTTTACAAGAGTGTTGACATCCGTGTCGAGGAACCGGGAGTGGCCAAGCTCGTCTTCGAAGGTGAGAGCGGCAAGAAGGAAGAGCAGATTGTGCACACCTTCAAGGGCCCTGGTGTTCTCCAGGGAATGCACAACACCGACGCTTCCATCCGTTCTTTCGCCCATGCTTGCTTCAAGTACGCCCTTGACCTCAAGCAGAGCATCTGGTTCGCCACCAAGGACACCATCGCCAAGAAGTACGACGGACGTTTCCGTGAGATTTTCGAGGAGGTGTTCGCAGAGTACAAGGACGCTTTTGAGGCCGCCGGCATCGAGTACTTCTACACCCTTATTGATGACGCGGTCGCACGTGTGATGCGCAGCGAGGGTGGTTTCATCTGGGCCTGCAAGAACTACGACGGTGACGTGATGAGCGACATGGTCTCCACGGCCTTCGGTTCCCTTGCCATGATGACCTCTGTTCTTGTCAGCCCTGACGGCAAGTACGAGTACGAGGCCGCCCACGGCACCGTGACCCGTCACTACTACAAGCACCTCCAAGGCGAGGAGACCTCCACGAACCCGATCGCGACGATCTTCGCGTGGAGCGGTGCGTTCCGCAAGAGAGGCGAGATGGACAACATTCCAGAGCTTGTCAACTATGCCGACCAGCTTGAGGCCGCCTGCTTCGACACCCTCAACGCCGGCATCGTGACCAAGGATCTCGCCAACCTAATGGAAGGCGTGACTCCTCAGGTAAAGAACTCCGCCGACTTCATCGCCGCCATCCGCGAGCGTCTCGAAAAGCGTCTCGCGTAAGTGATTGAAAATCAGTTATAAAAGCGATGGTCTTTAGTCGTTATCAACTAAAGACCATCGCTTAATCCGTTGTGAAACAGAGTCTTATCCTCCACCGACAGAAGCTTAACCTTTGCGTAAGGTCGCACTGACCGGTCGCAGAACTAAAGGTTCGACAAAGTTTACCAGCCATCGAAGAGCCTCTCGTAAGGTTTCACACAGAGCCTTCTGGCCTCTGGTCAGATCACAGGTTCGGTCACTTAATTGATTACGGACTGGACACGTGCCTGGACACATGCTTGATTACATGCCTGGACACGTACTTGATTGCAGGACAGGTCACAGGGTTGGACACCTGCCTGGTCGCTGAGCTTGTCGAAGCGACATTCCCGGTCGATGAATAAGAGCGCCATCTGCATGGTGGCGCCAACGAAAAGGACTTCCCGAATTTTTGCACGTTACCAAAAATTCGGAAAGTCTTTTTAAGCAATCCTGTTCCACTTCAGCATCACATATGAAAATTCAGAACATAGGTCATAATTCAAGAGCGCTTTTAGCCATTTCTTCTGATATGGAATGATTTGAAATGATTTGAAACTTGTGCATAATTTTGATTTTAGGACTATTTTGTTATATTTGCTTGTCTTTGTGACATGGCTATACTAATGCTATTAGATGTGATTATATAGATATGGATAGGAATGAATTTAGGCATATATTAGAATCAATAAGTGTTCCAGAGGATACAACTTCTGATGAAATGCGTGAGATTATGAATCCTATAACCTGTGCCTTACGTCAGATGGCTCCGGATAGATTGTATAAGTATCGATCATGCACAGACAATCATATCTCTGCTTTTGAAAATGACAAGATATGGTTATCCACATCTGATTTGTTCAATGATCCGTTTGATACTTTAATTCAATACAATGAGGATACCGTGAGGACAGGTTTTAATTTTGGTGAAAGTCCAGAAATGCTTGAGGTAATGGCTAAATATTTGGCAGAAGGTGGGCAAATTCCAGAATCGATTGTACATATTATTGGAGAGAGATGGGTTGATCGCTTAAGAGAAATGTCGCGTGATATTGTAGATGGTGGAAATTCTGTTATCTTTCCGAGCAATAATCAAGTCGTGGCTTTTAAGGATATGATTAATATCTATTTGCGGTTGCTGCCTTTGGTTGCACAAAGATTCTTTATGGTTGTGTGTTTCTCAGAGAGAATAGATTCAATACTAATGTGGAGCCACTATTCGTGTAATCACACAGGTTTTGCTCTTGGCTATGATTTGATTCCTTTTCTTAATCCGAATGAGTTGAATCTGGGCTTATTCCCTATAGTATATGGAGACGTAAAATATAATGCGGAGGGCTACCTATTATATATGTTGGGGCATTTGAATAAATTACCTGTTAAGAATCCTGATGTAATGATCCCAATAAAACTTCTTTTGTATAAATCGCTTGACTGGGAATATGAGCAGGAATGGAGATTGATACGTAGAGGAATATCATATTTTAGAGGCTGCGCTGAATCTATTATGATTAAGCCCAATTCTATATATTATGGCTGCCGAATCTCTAGCGAGGACTACCAACGGCTACATGAAATAGCCATAAGGAAAGGCATAGAAGAGTATCAGGTCTCTATAGACAATTCGTCATATAGGTACGCAATGAGGGTTAATCCTAAAGTGTAAACACTATGGAGTAATTTTCTCCGTGCTCTAATAAAAAATGTAAGAGGATGATATTCTCTTTATAATATCCAAATAAAATTGGACTTAATAATTTTGATTTTGGAAACTATATAGGAGTTGGCTAACTTTTTACTTATTATGATGATTTTAAGACATTTATGGTAAAACGAGTATTGCTGTCGGAATGATATGTCTGTCAATAACTTATGTGAGTCGTAGTCAACTACTATATAATTACCTTAGTTTTATGTTTTTGCTTTTGTAAATATTTTAAGAGGTATTGGCATTTCTTCTTTTTTTATCTATCTGGACCAACTTTTCTGGGCACTATACGTATATCTAAAGAAATGGATTATGATGAAATATAAAATTCGAGAGTATACATTGCAGTATCATCAAAGTGGAAAACAATTGGACATGATGGGTTATAAGGTTACACCCGTAAATATTATGAGGAGATTGTTTAGTGATGATTGTCAGTTTTCGGTGGATCAACCATTGAATAATAAGATGTTTGCCTTATTGTGTGGAAAGGAATCTGGCTTAATAGGGTATTTAAAAATGGAGGCTCCAGATGCTGTTAGTATTATAAAAGCGGCATTAGATGCCAAGGCACCAGCAATCATTGTTGGTGTGCGTAGCATTTCAGATGATTATCGACTGCAGAAGGTTGAGAAACAGTGGATAAATGAGTTGCGATTGATGGCTAATAAGGAAGGGATTCTTTTTGTGAATTATATATGTTTGGGTCCGTCTAAATATTATTTATACACCCAAGACCAGTTTTATAAATATTAGATAGTTATATGAGAGTTGATTGTAAGATTGTATGAAATCAGAATTACCAATGCATTACTGGATGAATAATCCGTTGCTGGCAATTATATGAATCTTAACATAATACTCCAATATTTATTAGTTTTGCATAATGCGCTGGTATGGCGACTTGTTCAGATAGATGTTGTGCTGGTGCTATGGCGTTAACGTGGAATGAAATGGAGGAGGACAACGGGGAAATGGATAACTATGTGGACATATTCAACAAGCTCTGGGAACACTCCGAGAATGAGGTTGTGGAGTTCAAGAAAGCAGAGACCGGATTTGACATTGACGAGCTTGGGAAGTACTTCTCGGCTTTGAGCAATGAGGCAAACTTGCGGGAACGTGAGTGTGGTTGGATAGTGTTCGGGGTTTGGGACAAAAAACATAAAATCATAGGAACCTCTTTCAAGGATAGTGAGTCTGCCCTGAACAAACTGAAGCAGGACATGTCGCAACATACCTCTGACGAGTTGATATTCAGAGATATTGTGCCAATAGAAGTAGAAGGGAAGCGAGTGCTGCTTTTCAAGGTGCCAGCATCGCCTCGCAATATTGTGATGCGTTGGAAAGGCATTCCGTACGGGCGTGACGGTGAGAGTCTGAGAAGCTGTTTTGAAATGAATCAAAAATTTTGTTATGGCGCTTATAAATAATTGA
>OQWM01001833.1_pt1 | contig 14541 bp, 12 predicted proteins | sample 1691531 | NCBI WGS metagenome assembly OQWM01 (sample SAMN03418257, study PRJEB22391) | human gut metagenome | biome: human-gut; feature: organic feature; material: feces | host: Homo sapiens | place: Tanzania | collected 2013-01
GTGAGCCTCGCCGACTTAGTGGATTACCCTGCTGTGCTTCCTGCCAAGGGACTGCAAGCGCGCAACGTGCTCGACCGCATACTTTCCGAAACTAACACCCAACTCAATGTGCGTGCCGAAATGGACGAGGTGACACCGCTTCTGCGCCTGGTGCGCAACACGGGGCTATACACTGTGCTGTCGTCGTCGGCCACGGAAGATGTCGACGACCTGGTGGCAATACCCATCAACCACGACGGTTGCCACATGGAAGGCTGTGTGCAGACTTTGAAGGGTGTTTATAAGAACATGGCATCAAAAGAATTTATCCGCATTCTGTGCGAAACCTCGCTGGTGAAAAAACGCATCACCGACTGGCTCCGCTAAATCTATTCGACAGATATGAAATGGCTGCGTCGCAATCCTTGAAAGGTTGCGACGCAGTTTTTATCTTGCCTTGTATCGTTAATTCCGATTGTGCTTATTTCTTTTTTGGTGCAGCCTTGGTGGTTGCTTTTTTTGTTGTCACTTTCTTTGGGGCGGCTTTTTTCTTGGCGGTTTTGCGCTTTGGTGGAAGCATACGCAGCACTTGCACGCTGCGCGATGGCAGGTAGAGTTTCAGCCAGCCCAAGTGCGCCTCGTTGTAAAGGTCGTCGTGCTGGGTGAGGTGGTGAATGGTGCTGTCGATGTTGCCGTAGCCACCGTATTGTGCGCTGTCACTGTCCATCACAGGCTCGTATTCGCCTTCGGGAGCCAAGATGCCGTAGTCGGAGAACGACTTGAATGGGTGGAAGTTGAACACAAACACCAGATTGCCACGCATGAAGGCGAGCACTTGGTCGTCGTCCTTATCCCACAACTTTCGGATAGGCAATTTCTGGAAGCCGTGTTGGCTGCCCAGCAGGTGCATCATATCGGTGTCCCAGTTGTTGAGGAACTGGTATTTCAAGTCTTTGCGGTCCACCAAATCCCACTGGCGACGAGCATATTTGTGGCTCCAGCCGTTGCCCTCGCGTGGAAAGTCGATCCATTCGGGGTGTCCCCATTCGTTGCCCATGAAGTTGAGGTAACCGCCGTTGATGGTCGAGGCTGTTGCCAAGCGAATCATCTTGTGCAGCGCCATACCGCGATCCACCACAGCGTTGTGGTCGTCAACCATCATGTGCCAATACATTTCCTTGTCGATGAGGCGGAAAATGATGGTCTTGTCGCCCACCAAAGCCTGGTCGTGGCTTTCGGCGTAACTGATGGTTTTCTCGTCGGCACGTCGGTTGGTGAGTTCCCAGAAAATGGAGCCGGGTTTCCAGTCTTCGTCCTTCTTCTCCTTGATGGTCTTGATCCAATAGTCGGGAATGCCCATCGCCATACGGTAGTCGAAGCCCATGCCACCGTCTTTAAATGCGCGTGCCAGTCCGGGCATACCGCTCATTTCCTCGGCGATGGTGATGGCGTGAGGATTCACCTCGTGAATCAGTATGTTGGCAAGGGTGAGATAGGTGATGGCGTTGGTGTCTTGCGAGCCGTCGTAGTAGTCGTCGTAGCTGCCAAACGCCTGTCCCAGTCCGTGGCTGTAGTAGAGCATTGAGGTCACGCCGTCGAAGCGGAAACCGTCGAACTTGTATTCATCGAGCCAGAATTTACAGTTGCTCAACAGGAAGTTGATGACGGCATTTTTGCCATAGTCGAAGCAGAGCGAATCCCATGCCGGGTGCTCGCGTCGGCCGTCGCCGTAGAAGTATTGGTCGTAACTGCCGTCGAAGCGTCCCAGGCCCTCCACCTCGTTTTTCACGGCGTGGGAGTGTACGATGTCCATAATCACCGCCAAGCCGTGGGCGTGGGCATCGTCGATAAGATGCTTCAGTTCTTCAGGAGTGCCGAAGCGGCTTGATGCAGCGTAGAAACTCGACACATGGTAGCCAAACGAGCCGTAGTAGGGGTGCTCCTGAATAGCCATAATCTGAATGGCGTTGTAGCCCAATTTCACGATGCGTGGCAGCACCTCGGTGCGAAATTCCTCGTATGAGCCCACAGCCTCCTTGTTTTGCGCCATACCGATGTGGCACTCGTAGATGAGCAGCGGATCGACTGTTGGCACAAAGTCGTGTACCTTAAATTCGTAGGGTTTTTCGGGGCTCCAAACCTGAGCCGAGAAAATCTTGGTGGTGTCGTCTTGCACCACGCGGGTGGCGTAGGCAGGGATGCGTTCGCCCCAACCGCCATTCCAGTGCACATGCAGCTTAAAGAGGTCGCCATGGCGCATGGCGCGTTCAGGCAGGTTGATTTCCCAGTTGCCGTCGTCGAGGCGCTTCATGCGATAGGGTTCACACTCAGTCCATTCGTTGAACGGTCCCACGATGTAGATGTCGGTGGCATTGGGAGCCCATTCGCGGAAGGTCCATCCATTATCAGTGCGGTGCAAGCCATAGTAGTTGTAGGCGTTTGCAAAATCGCTGAGCTTGCCCTTGCCGGCAAGTTCCTTCATTTTTTTCAACGCATCTTCGTGTCGGCCCTCAATGGCAGGCGCAAACGGCTGAAGCCAAGGGTCGTCTTTGATAATAGGAAGTGACTTTTTCATATTTTTGAGCATACATTGTGGCGGAGAAACTCTCCGCTGAGTAATAATCATGTTTTTGTGATAAAGCAAAGTTACTGCTAAATTATCAAATAAACCACATCCGCCCTCATTATTTCGCCCACCCACCACCGCAATCGGTTGCAAAACCCACAAAAGGCGGTGAAAAACGAAACGCCATGATGTGCGCAATTGGCATTATTTTTGCTATATTTGTAAAATAAAAAATTAGGATTATGAAAATAGGAATCATTGGGGCTGGCAACATGGGTGGCGCTATCGCAAGAGGACTGGCGGCCGACCCTGATTTCTGCACAGCCGATATTACCGTTTGTTCGCCTAACAACCATGGTGAACTCGATGCGCTGAAGGCCGACTATCCCGATATGAATGTGGACACCGACAACGAGAAGGCTATCCTTGGCACCGACATCATTATCCTTGCCGTGAAGCCGTGGCTGGTGTATGATGTGATGGATCCGCTTTCGCCCAAAATTCAGTGGGAAAAGCAGATGCTGGTGTCGGTGGCGGCAGGTATCACTTTGTCGCAACTCGAAGACCTTTCGCTTTGCACTCCGCCTGCTGTGTTCCGTGTGATGCCCAACACCGCCATAGCCGTGCGCAAGAGCATGACTTTCATTTGCTCCATTGGCGCAAGCGATGAGCAAGTCAAGTGTGTGAGCGACATCTTCAGCCGCCTTGGATCGGTGATGGTTATCGATGAAAACCAGATGACGGCGTGTATGGCTTTGGCTTCGTGCGGCATTGCCTACGCTATGCGATATGTGCGTGCTGCAAGCGAAGGGGGCGTGGAACTGGGCGTGAAAGCCGACCTTGCGAAAGACATTGTGCTTCAAACCATGCAGGGCGCAGCGGCATTGCTTCAAGCCACAGGCGCGCACCCTGAAGCCGAAATCGACAAGGTGACCACCCCCGGCGGCATCACCATCAAAGGTCTCAACGCCATGGAAGCCCACGGCTTCACCACCAGTGTGATTGAGGGCCTGAAAGCATCGAAATAGATTTTTTTAGAAATTAGATATTAGAAGTTAGAAATTAGATATTAGAAATTAGAGTACTCTGATTTTCTCCCGAAAAATAGAAAAAAATTAAAAGATATGTCAGTAAACAAAGTGATTCTTCTTGGTAACGTGGGCAAAGACCCTGATGTTCGTTACCCACAGCAAGGGCAATGCGTGGCTTCGTTCACGCTTGCCACGTCGGAACGCTACTCCACCGCCAACGGCCCAGCCGAGCGCACAGAGTGGCACAATATCGTGGTTTGGGGCAAACAAGCCGAAATCGTGGAGAAATATGTGCGCAAAGGCACCAAACTCTACATTGAGGGCAAACTCCGTACACGCCAATGGGAAGACCGCAACGCCATTAAGCGCTATGTGACCGAAGTGTATGCCGATACCTTCGAACTTCTCGGCAGCCGTCCACAGACTGGCGACCCACAAGCCCCCGCCGCTCCCGAAAAGGCTCCATTCTAATCCCCCCAAAGCCCCACACGCAAGGCTGCGGAGCAAAAAAGATGCTGAACTGCGTGGAAATGTGCAATTTTTCACCACATTTCCATGCAGCTCAGCATTATTTTTGTGTTGGATTTACTTTTAATATGCCACATACCAAAGGGACGGTTCTTCTGGTATGTTTTCAATGGGTTGATACCTTGCTATTGAAACATGCCGAAGGCATGTCCCTACGTTATGATGTGATTTGCACCCTCGGCATCGGAGATGCCGCATTATGCGAAGCACCATGCATTGTGGCAGACATAAATCATGGAAATGATATACAAGTTGTCCCGAAGAAGATGCGATGAAATCCCTACGGGATTTTTTTCAATCATTACTAAATAATCACAGGGACAACTTGTATACTATTTTTCATAAACCTTTTCTATAACTATAACATTACCATAATTGAGTTTTGCCATACTTTCTATTTCCTTGTCAATACAGAAAAAAGGACAATTTACAGGCATTGATTCTAATGGATAATGTGGAGTTCCCTTTGTCTTATAACGCTTACAAATGGTTTCAGTCATGTATAATCCGTTTATCTTTGCTAGGAACCAGCATATTTCACATAGACATACCTTTCGTTTTTGTTCTCGGCATTTTAACAATGAGTACCATTTTGCATCATGGATATTCTGCACACCCTCTACAAATATGTGCTCAAGAACTGTACTAAACTTATGTTCTTCCAATTTATCACACAGAATAGGAGCCACGTGATATTTGCCACTTGAGAATAGAGAAAACTTCAAGATACATCTATCCATCTCCGAACGAGGTGCCGTTTTCCTATTGTCTCGTTTAAAATTGATAAATGTTGAACGATTCTTACCAATAGGATGTTCCTGCAAATCTAATAAAACAGAATCATTTAACACCTCAATCTCGATAGCTCTATATTCCTCTGTGTTTACATCAATATGACAGTCTCCTGCATTTATTGAGATTATAATAGCATCCTTATAACTATTAGCTTTCTTGATAACCAGGTCACATTTGTAACCATAATCTGGGAGCTTATAATTCTTTATGCACTCATTATAACCATAATCCTTCAAATTATAGAGGATTCCTTTGTCTTTTGAACACGCATCTTCTAGGAATAATGTACAATTATCTTTAGCTGAACACTTCTGATACTGAGGTATCAATAAAGAGAAATCATTACTAACAGAGAATTTGTGTTGAATTATATCTTTGGCAGCTTCATGCAAATACAAATCATCTTCACAATGACAGGATTCATTGACATGAACAAAACCATATTGTCCTACTTTATTAACATCAACAGTCAACTCCTTACCACATGCCAAACAGTAGTAAGAATGTGCATTCATGTCAAAATCATCTTTCAGGAGGTTGATAAGATGTCCATGCTCATCTTTTGCAAAAACTCGCTGAATATGACCATAATTATAGCAATCATCACAATTATCTATATATGATTGATTTGATTCATAAGAACCAGCAAAGCGAGGATTAGACTGTGTATCTCGAATCCAAATGCGATGGTCACTCTCTTCCGTGATGAACCTACGTACACTTTCATGATCCAAATCACAACTATTGAGATCAATTTCTATACAGTCGATTCTTGCGGATATTATCTTGCCTTTCTTTTTTGCATCTACAGCATGAGTTCGCTTAAATTCAATCCACAGTATTTTATCCCCATAGTAACCGATACAGTCTGGACGTAAGCGTGTCTCTTTATCAAAGAATTCTACCTCCACGCGATCAAATCTCAATACCTCTCCTCGACTTCCATCTAATCGTTCTGGAAGTTGTAGACTTAGAGTTTCTTTCATTACGTCTTTTGCCATTTTGTGCAAAGCAGATTCTATAGCACCAACACAGTCTGATCCACTTAAATGTGCAAAATGATGTACCATCTTTTCGCCAGAACCACCATTTTTTGCACACAATTCGCTTTTGCAATGAGGACAGACACAGCCACAGCCATTGCCGTTCGGTACACTATCTATATGTACCAAATCTCCTTCAGTATTAATGGCATATGTCAGATATGCTTTCATGGCTTTCTTCGTTATTAAGTTCAACAAAATCTATCTTCATACCCATTCCTTGTGCAATATGAGCGAGAATATCAAGATCTACAGAGAACTTGCCGGCCTCAATACGTTTAAGCGTATTAGGTTGAATGTTTGCTTTAAATGCCAAGGTCATGATATCAATGTTCTTCTGTTCGCGCAACTCACGGATCCTATCACCCATGAGCACGCGATTCTGGGCAGGATCACGTTGGAATGAGAAGACTGGCTCAAAATTGTTGCTCATGAGCTGACGTGTAATCTCGCCCATGATAATAGTTTCGTCTCCTCGATAGTGCTTATTGAAGAGCGATGCCAAAAAGTCTGTAAATGGAACATCAATCTGTTGCTCCCAGAGGTAGTTCATCTCAGAATGGAATCCGAGAATAAACTTGTCTCCTTGTGGTGTTTCTACAAGAACCCTTTTCGGGTCAAGATAAGATGTCTTTGTTTTCATTATAATAAACTGCCGAGTTTATCGTGCTGCCGGCACTTTTAAAAATTATTTTGAAGGCTCTAATAATCCAGAAGGCTCACCAAAGCCAACCATGTAAACAAGCTGTCTTGTACGTGTAATTGCGACATACAGCAGTGAGCGCTTTGAGGAAAGATACTCCTTTTGTGCAACCTTATCCATACCATAGAACGGATGTCCTTCAGTGACTCTTGAAGGTATATTTCTCTCGTTTACACCCATTAGGATGATTACACGGTACTCCAATCCCTTAAGTGAATGGAATGTGCAGAGATCTACGCCATCGGAACAACCTTGTTTCTGTGTTCCCTTGAGTACACGGTAATCCGTACCATCGTGGTGCAAGCGACTTTGCATCTCCTTTAGAAGGTTCATGCTTGGTGCCGCAATGCAGATTTCAGACAATTTAATGTCTGAACCCTGGCATTCCTTCATCCACTCCACTATCTGTTGAACCTCAGAATTAGCATCATCAACAATCTAATACTGAGGGGCAACACCTTCATACCAAAGGGGCGGTTCTTCTGGTGTGTTTTCAATGGGTTGATACCTTGGCATTGAAACATGCCAAAGGCATGTCCCTACGTTATGATGTGATTTGCACCCTCGGCATCGGAGATACCACATTATGCGAAGCACCATACATTGTGGCAGACATAAATCATTGCATCTGCTGTGCAAAAGGTGGGGGGGAGGGGTGTAAAAAAAGAAAGCTGCTTTCCACCTTGTGGAAAACAGCTTCAAACTCTTTTTTTGCTAATCGCTAAGATTATGCCTTAACTGAGTCAGCGGCAACTGGAGCAGCAGCGCTATCAGCAACAGCGCTATCAGCAGCTACAGAATCAGCAGCGCTATCAACAGCAGCTACAGAATCAGAATCAGCAGCAGAAGCTGAACCAGCACCCTTGTTGCAAGAGAAGAAAGAAACACTAGCGATAACAGCAAGTAATAAAACTAACTTTTTCATTTTCGTAAAAATTTAAAATAATAAAACAATAATTTTCGTTGTTCAGTTTAAAATCGATGCAAATTTAAGACAAAAAACTCATATGCAAACTATTTTTCAAGTTTTTTTTTGTTTAAATTGCCCCAGTTGCATTTAATTTTTGTAAAAATTTACCTTTTAATTTGTCTAACTCTCTAATAGTCTGCAAGATAATTAAAGATTTTTTGGTTTAATCGCCAAATGTTAAACCTTGTTAAACAGAAAAAGGTGGGTAGTTTTCTTATAATTCATAAGGAAAAACGCGTGTTTTACCTATTAATGACTATATAAGAAGCGTTTGATGCTACGTTTTGGAGTTTTTTCAAACTCGTTTGCGATAAGTTCAATTCTTGTGATGCGTTCGTAAGGGGCTACGAGTTTGTTAAGTTCGGTGCGAATCTCTTCCATCTTCTCTGGAAGTTGGTCGCGCGTTACGCCCATAGCGTCCATTGTATCGTAGTCGGGGTAAACGAGGCCCACGAGTTTTCCGCCACGGTCCACCACCAGACTTTCGTTTACGAAAATCATATTGTTGAGTTTAGCCTCGATTTCTTCAGGATAGATGTTCTGACCGTTTGCGCCAAGCAACATTGTCTTCAAGCGTCCACGGATAAACACGGTGCCGTCGGCGCTGAGCGTGCCCATATCACCAGTGTGCAGCCAACCATCGTCGTGAAGCACCTTGTCGGTGGCCTCATAGTTGTGGTAGTAGCCCTGCATCACGTTTTCGCCACGCACGCAGATTTCGCCAGGAATGTTTTCAGGGTCTTCGCTGTCGATGCGGCACTCCATGATACCAGGAAGAACGCGGCCTGCGCTGTGAGGCACAAATTCACGCCATGGAGTGTGGCTCACCAGTGGAGCGCACTCGGTCATGCCGTAGCCCACGGTGAATGGGAAGCGGATTTTATAGAGGAATTCCTCCACTTCGGCGTTGAATGGCGCACCGCCCACGATGATTTCCTCGAAGCAGCCACCAAACGCATCAATCAGTTTCTTGCGAATCTGGTCGTAAATCTTTTCGTTGAGGTATGGCACAGCCAAAGCCCAGCGGAGCATACCCTTGCTTATCATTGGCACAATCATCTTAGAATAAATCTTCTCAAGCACGAGAGGCACCAGAATCACGAGGTTTGGTTTCACTTCGCCCATAGCCTTCACAATCACCTTTGGCGAAGGGATGCGGCCGAGCAATGTGATGTGGCCACCGATAGCCAATGGCGCAAGCATGTCGAACGCGCAGCCGTAGGCGTGGGCGAGAGGCAGGAACGAGAGGTGACGTGAACCGTTGTAGCACAATCCGGAGTTGATGCCATACACGATATTACCGCAAAGGTTGTTGCCGGTAATCATCACACCCTTGCTGAAGCCAGTGGTGCCAGAGGTGTAGTTGATGTCCATCAGGCGGTCGCCAGGCACTTCGGGGTACTTGATGTCATCTACGGTGAAACCGTTGGGATAAGCGGCAGCGAACTTCTCTTCGAGCGAAGCCAGCACATCAGCCACCACTTCCTCTTCCTTTTGCTCGTAGAGCGTGCGGTCGTCGAGCGAGAGGGCGGCGCGCACCATGCGCATATTCTCGAAGTCGAGGCTTTCCCAGTTGCTTTTGCTGGCGAAGAGCAGTTTTGCCTCGCTATGATTAACGATGTGTTGCGCATCGTTAGGGTTGAAGTCTTGAAGAATAGGAACAATTACAGCACCATAGGTGATGGTTGCCAAAAAGAGAGTCACCCAAGTGGGGTTGTTCTTGCCGATAATGGCAACGTGGTCGCCTTCTTGAATGCCGATTTCCTTGTAGAAGAGATGAATTTTTGCAATGTCGCGTGCGAAATCAGCGTAAGTGATGGTCTCTTTTGTGTTGTAATCAGTCAAGCATGGGCGGTCCCAGTTGTCTTTGAAGCTCTGCTCAAAAATCTTGACAGTATTTTCTTTCATCATAATAGTCAATAATTTAAATGTAATTGCGACTGCAAAGTTACTCATTATATTTTAATTTTTTGCACAAAACATCCCCAATTTGTGCAAAAAGGGCAGGGGAGCATTACTATTTGATGGTGATATAATCATCTGATTTCCGCCCTTGAATCCTCGAATCCTCGAATTTTCGAGATTTCGAATTTTCGAGCCATCGACTCGCTGACTCGTAGACCTGTAGACCTGTTGGCTCGTTGACTTTATAGGATTTCCGGTGGGGTGGTGGGGATGTGGGTGCTGAGCACTCGCCATGGTTTGGGGTAGAGGTTGTTGGCACGGTTGCCGAGGTTGTTGGCGAAGCCGATGGGCTTGCCTCGGTAGGTGAGCAGCACATAGCCACGTGGTGCATCGGGTAGCACTATCGCCTCGCCACGCATATACGCCATGGCGGTGGCATAATCCACCTCGCTTTGGACAAATGCCTCGCTGGAAAGGGCGGTGGAGAGTGCCAAAGCATGGCTGGGCACGCAGTTTTTCCCCTTCACGGTGCCAACCGTCACGCCAGCCTGAAGCACACGCAAGTCGGCAAACAGCGGCATCAGCGGAGCGATGTCGGCAGGAATGGCAATTACTTCATCATTTGCCACGCTAAGGGCATAGTGCTTCTGACTGTTGAGCCAAGCGTCAACGCCTCGTGGCACAGGTGTGGCTTTCGCCTTTGCGCCCTTGCTCTTTTTGGCGCGCAACTCGGCACGGCGTTCGTCGTCGGGCTTACGCTGCACCGCCATAAACAGTCCTTCGCCATTGGTGCGGTGAGGCATGAAGCGGTAGCAATGGTGTGGGCTGTCGATGGCTGGGTGAATGTGCCAATCAGCCTCCACCGGAATCTCCACCGATTCGGCGCCGTACTGCTCCACGATGTGCGCCACCATTTCCTCGTTTTCCTCACGGTTGTAGGTGCAGGTGCTGTAGATGAGCACGCCCCCGGGGCGGAGCGCCTGCCAAATGTCGGCAATGATGCTTTTCTGCAGCGCGGCGCACTGCTTCACCAAGGCAGGAGTCCACTGGTTGCGTGCTTCCTCGTCTTTGCGCATCATGCCCTCGCCACTGCACGGCACATCGGTAGCCACCACATCGAAGAAGTGATGGAGTTTGCCCAAGTCGTGTGGAGCGTTGTTGGTGACGATGCAGCGCGGACTTCCCCATTTCACGATATTCTCATGCAGCACACGCGCACGCGCCGGCATAATCTCGTTCGCCACCACCATCGAATCGGCAGGCAGCGCTGATATGGCTGTGGTGGTTTTTCCGCCCGGTGCGGCGCAGAGGTCGAGGTAGCGCACAGGCTCCTTCACCACATGCTTAATCACATGGTGGATAAACATCGACGAAGCGTCTTGCACATAGTAGCGGCCCGTTTGGAAATCCACATCGAAGGTGAACGGCGTACGCTCCTTCAGGTATCGGCCCGTGGTGCACCATGGCACACGACCTACGGCATCATCGCTCAAACTGATGCCACGGCCATCGTTCACACGAATAGCCACCGAAGGCTCGGTGGTGGTGATTGCTTCCAGCAGAGCATCGCACTCATCGGGGAGAATGTGGCGCATCTGCGCTGTAAAATCGTCGGAAAGTTTTATCATATCGTCCGTCATTTAAAAAGGCTGTGCCGCGATGTATGTGTGCGGCACAGCCTCCGATATTTTGCTATCGAGAGCCTGGCCAAAGCCGGCTCCGTGCGTATGCTAATCGATTAGAGAAGAGTGGCAGGGTCGAGGTTCTTGCCTTCGATATCCTTGAAGTAGCGGTAAGTGCCCACCTTCAATTCCATAGTTGCGTCTTCGTCGCAAATGATGATAGCCTTGCGGTGCATTTGGAGCACGCTGAGAGTACACATTTGTGAAACGGCGCCTTCCACAGCGTTGCGCAATGCAGGAGCCTTCTTGTAGCCGTTTGCGATAATCATCACGCTCTTAGCAGCCATCACGGTGCCAACGCCTACGGTGAGAGCGGTTTTAGGCACTTTGTTCACGTCGTTGTCGAAGAAGCGGCTGTTGGCGATGATAGTGTCTTGAGTAAGAGTTTTCTGACGAGTGAGTGAAACGAGTGAACTACCTGGCTCGTTGAAAGCGATGTGTCCGTCAGGACCTACGCCACCCATGAAGAGGTCGATGCCACCAGCAGCGGCGATGCGTGCCTCATATTCTTCACATTCCTTATCGAGGTCGGCTGCGTTGCCGTTGAGGATGTTCACGTTTTCCTTCTTGATGTCGATGTGGTTGAAGAAGTTGTTCCACATGAAAGAGTGATAGCTTTCTGGGTGATCTTCAGGAAGTCCTACATATTCGTCCATGTTGAAAGTCACAACATTCTTGAACGAAACCTTGCCAGCCTTGTTGAGCTCGATGAGCTTCTTGTACATGCCAAGTGGTGAGCTACCAGTAGGGCAACCAAGCACGAAAGGCTTTTCTGGGGTTGGGTTTGCAGCGTTAATGCGAGAAGCAACGTAGCACGCTGCCCATTCTGATACTTTGTCGTAATCAGGTTCGATGATAAGTCTCATAATCGAAAGATTTTTTTTTAATTAGTTAGTTAGTATATTCCTCTTACAAAGTTACGAAAAATATCTCAATGCGCCGTGCTAATTCGCTGCCTAAATTCAGATGGCCTATAATAGCGTGTAGGAAACACCGATTTCACCCATTAAAGTCTGGTTTTTTGGAAGTCAACGAGTCAACAGGTCAACGGGTCAACGAGTTGGTGGGGGAATTTCGAATCTTCGAAATTTCGAGTTTTCGAGGATTCGATTTTTTCGATGGGGGTTGGGGAGGGGGTGAAAAAAAGTAGGAAGGAAGCGGGGTGGGGCGCTTCCTTCCTACTTGGGGATTTATTTGAGGTTATCTTCTTCTTTTTTTCTTCGAAGTGGTTTCCTCTTTTTTAGCGGATTTTTTCTTTTTGTTGGCTTTTGGCACTTTGAGCTTGTCGCCAGGGTGGAGCATGTCGGCATCCTTCAACTGTGGATTAGCCTTGCGGAGCTGGTCGGTGCCCAAACCGTAGCGGTGGGCGATGCGTTCGAGCGATTCGCCTTCACGCACGCTGTGGCTTGTTGGACGGGCTTCTTCCTCCTTCTTCGCTTTTCTCTTGCTTCTGCGGTCGTTATCGCGGTCAGCCTTTCTGCGCTTCGACGATTTCACCTCGTCGCTGTCGTCTCTCTTGCTGCGCTTGTTTGTTTTTGCCTTAGCCTTGCTTCTTGCCGACTCTTCTTCTGCCACATGGCGAGTGGCACGCTTGTTTGCTGTAGCCTTTTCCTTCTCGATGGCTTCTTTTTGCTTCTTGCTGTTGCTTGCAGTGGTAGGAACTGTTTCAGCCTTTTGCTTCTTGGCTGTGGCTGGAGCAGGAGCAGGGGTTTCGGTCTTTTGCTTCTTTGAAGCTGTTGCGCGGCCGTCGATTTCATCGTTCACGCTGTAAGATTTAGAGCGTTGCGATGTGGTGGTAGAAGTGCTCGCAGTGGTCTTTGGCGCTTCCTTCTTAGGTGCGGCTTCCTTCTTGGGTGCGGCTTGCTTGGCGGCAGTGCTTTGCTTCGCTTGTGCCACAGCGTAAGAAGTGGAGGTTTTTGGTTGCTCGGCTTGCTGCTTTCGCTCGCCGGTGATCTTCAGCACTTGACCACGGCTCACGTGCTTGCGGTTGAGATTGTTGAGTGCCATCAGTTCTGCCACACTCATATTATACTCGTCGGCGATGCTCTCGATGGTCTCGCCGCGTTTCACCTTGTGGTATTTAGCCTCCACACTCTCATTGTTGCTCACAGGGGTGGCGCTTACCGTAGGCTTAGCCTGTGCCACTTGGCGCTGTTCCTGTTTGGTCTTAACCACGCTCTTGGCAGCCTCTTGAGGGTCGACCATCTGTTGCGTTACAGAAGATGCGTGGTTGCCTGGTTCCACCACGTCGCGAGTGGCGTAGAGGTCCTTGCGATAACTCATGATGCTGTCTTCCACCATAATGTAACTGTAGATTTGCTGTGATGGCAGCGCGAGCGAGTAGGGGTGAGTGTCGCCAGGGATGATGTCGTGGCGATATTGAGGGTTGAGAATACGGATTTCCTCGATAGGAATGTTGAGCACGCTGGAAATCTGGTTGAAGTTCACGCGGTGGTGCACCATCACCGTGTCGATAATCAGCGGCTTTTTCGACAGAGCAGGATTGATGTTGTGTTTCTGATAGTTGTTCATCACATAGGTGGCAGCGATGAAGGCAGGCACATAACCACGGGTTTCGCGAGGCAGATATTCGTAAATCGACCAGAAGTCGGGGTTTTCGTTGTCTCTGCTCCTGGCACGGCGGAGCGCCTTGTTCACATTGGCAGGACCGCAGTTGTAGGCGGCGATAGCCAGCGACCAGTCGTTGTAGATGCCGTAGAGCTGCTTGAAATAGCTTGCTGCCGCATTACTTGAGCGGTATGGGTCGCGACGCTCGTCGACCAGCGAGTTCACTTCCAGTCCGAGACCCTTGCCGGTGTCGACCATAAATTGCCACAGACCGGCGGCACCTGCGCTCGACACCACGTTAGGGTCGAGGGCCGACTCGATGATAGGAATGAACTTGAGTTCGTGTGGAAGTCCCTCTTTTTCCAGAGCGCGTTCGAAAATAGGCATGTAATAGGGCGACATACCCAGGATTTGCGACACCATGGTGCGCTCTCTGGTGATGTAGCGGGTGATGTAGGATTTCACCACCTGATTGTAGGGAAGTTCAATTCCCGAAGGAATGGCTCTGAGGCGCTGAATGTATTCAGCGTCGCTCACTTCGTTTGGCGATTTGCTCTCCACGCTGGCATCGACCACCGCATAATTTTGCAAATACCAGTTTTTCTGCATTTCCTGAGTGTTGATTTCAAAGCTGTAAGGATACACGATGGCCTCGTCGGTGATCGATTCCTTCAGCGATAAAATCGATTTCTTCTTTGGCGCAGCCGACATGGTCAATGCCGCAATCGCCAACACGATTAATGCGTTAAATCTGAAATTCTTCATACTTTA
>OQWM01001835.1_pt1 | contig 14528 bp, 7 predicted proteins | sample 1691531 | NCBI WGS metagenome assembly OQWM01 (sample SAMN03418257, study PRJEB22391) | human gut metagenome | biome: human-gut; feature: organic feature; material: feces | host: Homo sapiens | place: Tanzania | collected 2013-01
CTGGTGAATTGAAACTCAGCAAGGGCGACATAGAGACTCTGCTTCAGATTTTCGATGACATCGTGTTCGGGGTTCTCGGTCTGAAGGACGAGGCCGCGGCGGAATCCGGCAAAGGTCAGGAGATTGTCTCCGGACTGATGGACATGGTGCTTGAGGAACGCGCAAAGGCCAAGGCAGCGAAGGACTGGGCGGCCAGCGATGCCATCCGTGACCACCTCAAGGCCCTCGGCATCACCGTAAAGGACACCAAGGACGGAGCCGAGTGGAGTATTCAATAAAAACAGACAATATGAAACATAGGTATATTTCCGTCTCGGTGATGTGCTCCAACCTTATGAACCTGGGGCAGGATATCAAGACGTTGGAAGAGAACGGCGCGGACATGCTGCACATCGATGTGATGGACGCTCATTTTGTTCCGAATCTCACATTCGGGCCGGACTTCATAAAGGCTATGCAGGCAGTCACGACAATGCCGGTGGACGTTCACCTTATGGTCGATGATCCGGAGCTCATAATGAGCAAGTTCCCGGTCCGCAAAGGCGACATAGTGTCCCCACACATCGAGGTCAAGAAAGATTACCGCGCGCTGGCAGCCAAGGTTCATGAGGCAGGAGGGCTTTTCGGCCTTGCGGTCAACCCGGAGACCGATGTGGAAGCCATCAAGGAGTATCTTGACGTGCTTGACACGGTCACCCTGATGCTTGTGCACCCAGGAGCCGCAGGTGCTAAGATGGTGGACGGGATCATGGACAAAGTCGCCGGAATGCGCAGATTACTCGACACCAACGGCCGCGAGGACATCCTCATCAGCGTTGACGGAAGCGTCAGCAATGAAAGGGCCAATCTCATGGCCGGAATGGGAGCCGACATATTCGTAGGCGGCACCGCGGGAATCTATAGAAAAGGGATGGCTCTTTCCGAGACCATCCCTGAAATGCGGGCCGCCATAGATTTCTAGAAGTGGGATATTCGCTGACCTTACTCCACGTTTCGGAATCCGGAATAGTCCGTCTGAAGCGTGGAGCATTTATATTCATTGACCACTCCGCCGCCCGGGATGGTCTGCGTGGCGCGCACCTCCCAGTTCTGAACCTTGGTCGGATCGCCACCCGGAGCCTCTATGTACCAATAGTACTGCGGCGTGCTGCGTGACCATGTCGCCGTCTTGCGCCCCAAGTCATTGTAGAAGAACGAGATGGCGCAGACATCCCCGATTTCGGAAGGAACCTGTTTGAAGTCTCCGACCTTTTTCCCGTCCTGGAAGAGTTCGACTTTCCAGTTGTCCTCGTCGCTGTTCCAGATGGATGCCACGAAGCAGCCCTTGAGTCCGGAGAAACCCGGCGCCTGGGCGCCTTTCGGGCCGATGCCGCCTTCCGTCCATGAATATTCATACTCACCGGAAGGATGACCTTCCGCTCCGCCGTAGATCTGGTTGCCGTCATAGACACGCATCTGGAGATCAGGCGACTCGCCTGTACCTTTCGCCAGCCAGTTTTTCATCGTCTTCCCGGAGACTTCGTAAACGCTGTAGCCGTTCGGAGAGCCGGCAAGGTTGAGGTTGCAGCTCCACCAAGCGCCGCAGGCCGCTCCATGAATATGCTCGTAAACGGGAGTGCCTCCCTTCGTGACATAGTCATGATGGATGAAATTCTGCGCGTAATGCGTGTGACCGATCATCACGTGCGCCTCGTGGAAGTCCGTAAGGCAGTCCATTGCTGCGGCCATGTTCTTGATCTTGTCCGGGTTGTCCTTGTCGGCGTTGTGACGGAACTGGATGTGGGCGCAGAAGACAATCATCTTTTCCTCCTTGTCCTTCACAAGGGCAAGGTCTGACTTGAGCCATTCCAGCTGCCGGTCGGAAATGTTGTCGGCATATTTCCAGGTCTTGCCGTTGGTCGTCGTAACAGCCACGTCGTCCATAACCACAAAGTGAACGTCTCCTCTGTTGAACGAGTAGTCCGTGGGGCCGAAGAGGTCGACGTAGGTCTGTGTGGCCGTGTAGTCATCAACGCAGGCCGCGTCATGGTCGTGGTTGCCGACACAGTTGTAGATCGGGAGATAATCCCCAGACTCCAGCGCGAACCCCGAGAGGGCCTTGTGCATCGGCCCCCACTGCACCGTGTTGTCAAACGTCAGGTCGCCGAGGGTGACAGCGTAGGCATTCAAGTACTTTCCCTTGGCCTGTGACTCGGACATGAATCTATTGAGATCCGGAAGCGTCTCAGTCTCGAACCTGTGGACATCAGAGTCCGTCTTGCACTGAGGATCCCCGATCATCACCAGAGTGAAATCCTTCTCGGGAGCGTCAAGCGGCTCCAGCACGAAATCGTTCCTGTTCTGCCGACTCCTGTCAATCGGGGTCGTGGAATAGAACAGAGGAAGTTTCGTGACTGGATCCAGCGCCGTCTTGTACTCCGCCGGAAGCGTGTAGTACACATTCCTGCACTTCTCGTCCGCCACAAACTGGTAAACCCCGTTCCTGTCCGTCACCGTGAAAGTGTACCCGTCCGTCACCGGCACCCCCGCGATGCCCTTCCCTGTCCGGGAGTCCTTAACCAAACCAAAGAGATTGTTTTTCTTGTCTATGCGAGTGCCGTTCAGTCTCATAGCATCGGCCACATACGCAGACATGAACGTCATCGCCACAATCAAGAATGCAATCTTTCTGTATATTCTCATCATCTGTATTCTCGAAGCAAATAGTACTCAAAAAAGAACGGGGAAATCTCCCCGTTCCAAAACACCTATGTATGGATTCTAAAATCCGCTATAGTCCGTCTGCAAATCCGTGCAGGAATAGACATTGACTTCTCCGCTGGTCGGGATTGTCTGCGTGGCGCGCACTTCCCAATTCTTCACCTTGGTCGGATCACCGCCAGGAGCCTCAATGTACCAATAATGCTGAGCAGTCGTTGTGGTCCATGTCGTCGTGTTCTTACCCAAATTGTTGAAATAATATGAGACAACACATATATCAGGAACCTTGGACGGAACTCTCTTCATGTCACCGACTTTCTGACCGTTCTGGAAAAATTCCACTTTCCAGTTCTTGTCATCGTCATTCCATATAGCGGCGACAAAAGATCCTTTCAGATTTGAATTACCCTTGGCGGTAATATTGGCGGTTCCTCCTTTACCACCATCGTACCATGTGTACCGATATTTTCCTGAAGGTGTGCCATCCGTACCACCATAAATCTGGCTGCCGTTATAAACCCGCATTTGATACCCGACTTCATTCTTCGTGCCTTTGGTAACCCAGTTCTTGATGCTGTTCCCTTCGATCTCATAAAGGCTATAGCAATTAGGCGCGCCATTCACATTCATATTGCATGACCACCATGCACCGCAAGCGGCACCATGGACATGCTCGTAAACGGGTGTGCCACCCTTGGTTACATAAGAGGAGTGAATCCAGTTCTGAGGATAATGGGTGTGACCGACCATGATATGAGCCTCGTGGAATTCCGTAAGAAGTTTAAGGATCTCTGCATAATTCTTATCCTTGTTCACAGAGGCACCGCCACTGTTTGCGCCTCCTCTGAAAGGAATATGGGCGCAGAACAGGATCATCTTGTTCTGTTTGTCTTTCACCAGATCCAAATCCGCCTTCAGCCATTTCAGCTGAGAACTCGTGACTCCAGCATCATAATCCCAGGTCTTGCCGCTTGTAGTAGTGACAAGGACATCGTCCATCACAACAATATGAACATCGCCTCTGTTAAAAGAATAATCCACCGGGCCGAAAAGATCGACATAGTTTTGCGTTGACTCATACCGCGTGTTTGTCGATGCGTCATGGTCATGATTGCCGACCATATTATAGAACGGAATGTAATCAGTGCCGTTGGCCGAGAACTTTGACATGACATTACGCATTGGCTTCCACTGAACGGTGTTGTCAAATGTGATGTCACCCATTGACATGATGTACACATTCTTATACTTACCATTCGCCTGTGAGGTCGAAATGAAATTCCTCATGTCCGGCAATGTCTCCGTACGGAATCTCTCTCTGTCGGAATCAGTTTTACACTGTGGATCCCCAATGGCCAGATAAGTGAAATTCTTCTCAGGAGAATCAAGCGGTTCCAAAACAAAGTCGTTCCGGTTCTGACGGTTGTAGGAAATAGTCGATGTGGAGTAAAACAAAGGCAGTTTGGTCTCTTTGTCCAACGCCACCTTATACTCTGACGGCAATGTATAGTACACATTGCGGCAATACCGGTTCGCCTTGAATTGGTAAACGCCATTGGCATCTGTCGTGGTAAAGGAATACCCGTCTGTGACTGGTACACCAGCGATGCCCTTTCCGGTCTTGGAATCTGTGATCAGTCCGACAAGAGTGTTTGTGGACTCAATCGAGGTGCCATTGATCACCGTCTCCGTTCCGGGAGTCGGCTTCGGATCCGGTTTGTCTGGAGTCGGATCATCGGTCCCTGTTTTACCGCAAGCAACAACCCCCAGCATGAGGGTTGTTGCAGACATTAGACCGAATAAACGCTTTTTAAGCTGTAATTTATTCATGTATAATAGTTTAAGATTTTAATCCTCCCAACCATAATTCTGGCCAAGATTAGGATTCTTTGTCAAGGCTGTCGATGGAATAGGACGGACATAATCCCTGTCATTCCACTCAAGCTTGTAATTGTAAATAAGATATCCATGATCGCCCTCAGAGAGAGTCAAGTTCTGGTCTGCGGTTGAGGTACCTGTTTTATAAGCAAACTGAGAAACTTTAGATGCATTGAACTTATACGTTTCACCATTGAACTGGATGCCGTTCTTATACTCATCGGCGGTCACGTAGATACCCATCCAACCACTATTGTCTGTACCACGATCCACAATCAGATTCTGGCAAGCCCAACGGCTGAGATCCGAAGCGCGGAGGTTCTCACAGATCAACTCTGTAACCCTCTCTCTTCTTATCTCCAGCATGGTGTTTGAGAGAGCTGGATCACCATAGTATGACTTCAGCCAGGCATCCTCGACATAACCGGCGGATGCAGGATAAATATTCTTGACACCTGCGCGCTTGCGAAGCTCTCCGACGGTCTCATTCCAGATGGTCTCATCAATCTGACCGAGCTCAGCCTTGGCCTCGGCGTAGTTCAAAAGAACCTCCGCGTAACGCAGGATAGGAATATCATTATCATTCCTTCCTTTAGAATAATTCTCCTCCTTTTCCTGACTCCATTTCCTGAACTGATACCCGCTGAATGTATATGTAAAGTTCAGTTTCTTTGGGACGGATTCCCCTGCTAACGTCGTGTACAAGTGTCCCGGGCCGTGAACAGTGTTGAAAAGACGCCAATCCTTATTGTCAAACTCCTTCGTCACAGACACATCCGGCTTTGCCGGTGTTCCGTCAAGGTTAAGGAACATACGCACAAGGTTCTTGGTAGGGGCGGCCTTCTGATCGTACGTACTTGAGTTCACAACCCAAGTAAGCTCGTTATACACGTTAAGGTCACCACCTTCATATTCCACGGTCCAGATGGCTTCTTTGGACTTGCCGAAATCAGTGCTCCTCCAAATGTTGTCATACAAGGAAGCGACCTCCTTACCATCGGCAACCGAGACAGGTGATCCGGTAACAAGAGAGAACTCCTTGGAATCAATCACAGACTTGGCGGCTGTGGCGGCGGCGTTGAAGAAATCATCAGAAGACTCATACTGTCCTGACCATGCGTTGTTTGTAGCCGGGTTCACCGTATGGTACTTACGGAAAGAGCCCTCATACAGGCAGACTCTTGACATGAATGCCAATGCGACATATTTGTTGATCACGCCACTGTAAGTCTTCAGATCGGCGGACATGTTCTCGCTTGCGAATTTCAAATCCTCCAGAACATTGTGCATTACAAGCTCACGGTCATCCCTGCCGGCGGTAAGGATAGGATCATCAACATTCACGACATGATCAATCCACGGAACATTGCTGAAAGTCTTCACTTTCGAGAAGTAGAAATAGGCTCTCCAGAACCGGGCGACACCAAGATAATGATTGGCGACCTCATCCTTAAAGAGACTTCTGTTCTTTTCAATGCCTTCGATCATCTTGTTGACCCTGCGGATGCCTTTCCAGTCCCCTACAGCCCAACCGGTCTGCTTTACAGAGTTCCAAATGCCGGGACGATAAAAATCCGTCGAGGTCTGGGTGCAGATGAGATCCGTATAATTATCACCCTTGCCGACAGTCTCTCCGCTTGGGCGATATGCCTCAATCAGTCCGTTGGAATATATCTCCAAATCACTTTCTGTCCTGAAGAAATTCTCGGCTGATATTTTATTGACCGGATCAGCTGTGAGAAAATCCTGACATGAAGACAACGCGAGAACAGACGCGGCTCCCAAAAGTAATTTAACTGCTATACTTGATTTCATATTAAAATTCATTAGAGTTTATCTTCCTTCAAATTAGAAAGTAATGTTCAGACCGAAGGTGTATGTCTTGAGCATAGGATAGGTATATCCCTGTCCCACACCGCTAAGACCTCCAACATTGTCACCGAAGTCAGAATCACCGAAACCAAGGGTCTCAGGGTCAAACATCTTGGTATGCTTGTAAATCGGAGAGAAAGTCAGCAGATTCTCACCAGAGAAGTAAACCTTAAGCTTCTCGACGCGGATCTTCTTGGTAAGCTTGCTTGGGAAAGTATAGTCCACAGTGAGGTTCTTAAGTCTTACATAAGCGGCATTCTGCATGTAGTAGTCATTCTCGAACGTAAGAGGGCCGTCATTTCTGTTCGCGGCGTATGCCACCTGACGTGTGAAGTAAGGCTTGCTTGCGGCGTTGGTGACCACCCAGTTGGAAGTAGAGTAATCAACTTCCACAGCGTCCTGAGTATGAATCTTCGGCAGATAGCCATAAGGACGGTTGTACATTCCCCAGAAGAATCCGGACTCGCAGCTTGGATACCAGTCACGCTTGCCTACGCCTTGCAGGAATACACTGATGCCGATTCCGTTCCAGTTGGCGCCAAGATTGATTCCGAAATAATAGCGAGGGCTCTGATTGCCGATGCGCTCAAGGTCGCCATGGTCATCAAGAGTACCTTTGCCGTAGTCAATCTTTCCGTCACCGTTGATGTCTATGAATTTAAGGTCTCCGGCATACGCCCTGAAGTTGGATCCGTTCTTGTGGAATTTATCGGTCGCCCAGTTGTTGGCCTCCTCATTGCTGAGGAAGTACCCGTCGGTCCTGAATCCCCAGATCTCACCAAGTTCCTTACCCTCATAGTAGTTGAGGATGTCACCGTTGATGTTATAGTACGTCTTCACCCAAGTGCGTGAATCCCAGACACTGGCCTTGATGTTATAATTGAAATCCTTACCGGCGAGTTTGAACGAGTCTCTCCAGCCGATCGTGGCTTCCCAACCCTTTGTCTGGATAGCGCCGTAGTTACCCTTAGGGGTGGAATCACCAAGCACCTCAGGAAGATCCGGACCCTGAATGAACATATCCTTGACATCACGCACATAGTAGTCAGCCGAGATCGAGAGACGGCTCTTCAGGAAATCAGCGTCAAGTCCCACGTCATAAGTGGTGACAGTCTCCCAGGTAAGGTTGTCAGGAATGATCGCGGCGGCCGTTGTGTAAGGAACTTTCTCCCCGTTGATGAGTTTTGTGGATTTTGACACACCCATAAGCTCCAGGAATGAGTAAGGGTCGATGGTCGCGTTACCGAGGGAACCCACATTGGCGCGGAGTTTAAAGTTGTTCATCCAAGACTTGGCCCATTTCATCCAAGGCTCCTCGGACAGTCTCCAACCTACGGACGCTGAAGGAAAGAAACCCCATTGTGAATATGAAGGGAACAATGAGGAACCATCGTAACGTGCGGCCACCTCGACTATATACCTGTTGAGAAGAGTGTAGTTCACACGCCCGAAGAAACCGACCATGCTCTTGTCGTGACCACGATCCTCCACACCATACTCGTCAGACGCCATAAGCTCAAATGAAGGGATGGAAGGATACAGAAGGTCTTTTCTGGTAAGATAAAAACGGCGATAGTTCGTCTTCTCAAGATTCCATCCAGCCACGATATTCAAATCATGGTTGTCACCAAGTTTCGGAGTGTATGTCCCGACGATGTTTGAGGAGATGTAATCAGTGTTGAAACGCCAGTCTGACTTATAAGAGGAGCTATTGTAAGTCTCCAAAGCACCTGGGGCACTATAACCACTCTGGATGCAAGAGACTCTTGCCTGAGTGGAACGGATGGCTTTGTAAGTAAAGTCGCCTGTGAATTTCAGGACGTTCTTGATCGGCTCGAAATCAAGAGTGGTGGATGTGATAATATCCAGTTTGTTATTTTCCTGATAAGTATTACCGTCTTCAAACGCACCGTACATACAAGAAGCGCCATAGAACGTAAGCGTACCGTCTTCATTAAATGCCGGATAGATTGGCTGTCCTCTATGCTCGAACTGGCGGAGAAGCGGCTGTGAACCACCTGACACCATCGGCTGGTGATATTTACGCTTGAACACCGAGGTGTTATTGGTCAATTTCAACCAATCAGTAATCTTTATGGAACCCTTGGCGCGAAGATTGAACTGGTTGAAGTCCTCATTGCCAAGCTTATAGATACCGTCCTGTCCATAATAACGCCCACTGATGGCATAGCTAACCTTCTCTGACGCGCCATTGATGCTGAGGTTATGGTTCTGTGTCATGTTCATGTCCTTGTAGAACATGTCAAGCCAGTTGGTGCTTCCATAGTAAGCATAGTTGCCGCCGAAACCGACATCCTTTCCGTCACCATAAATCTTACCGTAATTCTCATAGGTAGGATCAGTTTTACGACGACGGAACTCCTCATGATAAGCCTCAGAATAGGTATTGGACCTGTTATTGACATTACCAGGCAAAGAACCGGCGGAAGTCGGAGTGCGTTTGTCGTTCCTGAAGAACTCAACAAAGGTATCAAGCCACTGAAGGCCATCTGTGACAAGCTCGTCCTCCCACATGATGTTTCTTCTGTTCAATGAGACAGAGCCGTTGTAGTTCACGGAAATCTTGTCGGTCTTCGGAGCCTTGGTTGTCACGAGGATGACACCGAAAGCACCTCTGGCACCGTATACGGCAGCAGAGGCAGCATCCTTAAGGACAGCGACAGTTTCGATGTCCTCTGGATTCACTGTAGTGAGGTCTCCCTCGACTCCGTCGATGAGGACAAGGGCGCTGCTGCCCTGGCCGATCGAGTGCTTCTGGTTGCCTGCGCTACCACCGACCTTTTTTCTGGACTGATATGAAGTGCCATTGCCACGGATGGTGATAGACCCTTGATGGGTAGGCTTACCGTCAGCCTGAACGATGTTCAACCCCGGGATTTGTCCCTGAAGAGACCTTGTCACATTGGAGTTGGTCCTGCCTTCAAGTTCCTCACCCGACAGGTTCTCGACGGCTCCCACCAACTGAGTCTTCTTGAGAGTACCATAACCGACCACAACAGTCGCGTCAAGCATCTGGGTGTCTTCCTGAAGAAGGATGTCCAATTTTGTTCTCTTGCTGACATTAACCTCTACAGTCTTATAACCGAAAAGCTGGCATACAAGGACAGCGTTGGCGTCAGCCTTGAGGGTGTACGCTCCGTTCGCATCAGTCGATGTACCCACAGATGTGCCCTTAACCATTACAACCGCCCCCGGAACAGGCTCATTGGTAGCGGCCTCTTTGACAAAACCTGATACAGTGAGTTTCTGAGCAAACATTTCAGATGGCACCAGAAACAAAAGAATCGCCATAACGGTCGTCATCAAACCTTTCGTAAGCAATAACAATTGTCTACTCTTCCCCTTTTCGGGAGAAGAACTGGTTATTATGTGATTCATTTCAATCGTAATAAATTTTCAATAAAAATAATTACCAGAACCTATAGCAAGGTTCAAGATTCTGCGGCAAACTGAAATCCTTGGTTATTATTTCTAATGGTTTACAAGGTTATTATGGTTCTTTATCCTCGCATCAATGTTTTTAAATAATGAATATTTAGTACTATTAAACTTCAATGATTTTGTTAAAGCGCCCCTTTAGCAAAAAAACTATTTGTATTTCACAAACGTGGCCTTTTCGTCCAAAAATTTCTTCACCTCGATGGCCCTGTCGCAGCACAGATACTCCGCACCAAGATACACGCCCAGCATGATGTCCTCAGGAGTCCTTGAAGGCCAAAGGGAAACGGCCAGACCGGCTTCCTTTGCCTTTTTCACCATGGAGCGCGTAGTACCATTCATGTTGCACCCGATCCGCTTGATTCCCATAGCCTCCGCCATCTGGATGGTCTCATCACAAACCGGCTTGCTGAAAATCATGAGCATGTCAGCGTCCGGATGAAGTTTTCTCATCATATTCAAGGCATCTCTGCTGCTGGACGTGAACAGATAAGTGGAATGCTCCGGCTTCTTGGACATGACCGCCTTGTAGAGTTTGTCGCAATACTCGCGAAGGCGATCCTCCGGATAACTTGATGTCGGGCTGACCTTCATTTCAAACTCAACGTAGAGGCCATCCTTGTCCGAAAGGAAGCCCACAAGCTCATCAAGGAAAAGAATCTTGTTGCCCTGGAATGTTGTCAACTTGCGGATCTCATCAGATGTCATCGACTCGACCGCACCGGTGCACGGAGTCAATCTGGCGAACGTCTCATCGTGGTTCACAACAAGCTGTCCGTCCTTGCTCATTCTGATGTCGGTCTCAAAGCCCCTTATTCCTTGTTCATAGCAAGCCTTGAATGCCGGGAGCGTGTTCTCATCATACTCGAAACGGCTGGCGCGATGAGCGAAAAACTGTACGGCCTGAGACTGTGCGGACAAGTCCACCGCCCACACAGACAGCACAATAACAAATAAAAACCTTAATACCTTACTCATAACTTGACATATATAAGTTCGCATATACCATGATACCCTACCGGGTAACCTTCCACAGCGAATTTCAGACTTACGACTAAAAACGATTGAAAGGATTCACAAAAGTACAAAAAAAATCAGCCTCCGCCTTGCATTTTTCATTTAACTTGAATATTTTTGTCTCGGCAAACTGAAATAAAGTTCACTTTCGAGTGACATCTTACATCTTTCTGATGGTTGTTAAGGGTGCTTAAGAAGCATAGCCTTAATTTTAGTATTTACAGTTTCCAACTAACAATCACTAAAGAAAATATGAAATCCATTAAAGCCCTCGCGGCCGTAGCCTTGGCATCTTCTCTTTTTATAGGATGTGAAGAAGAAGAGCACTTTGGCATAGACTCATCCAAACCGGCACCGAAGGAATTCACTTATGATGAAGACAATTCATCGGAAACATCCATTTCAGTCTACTGGGACGACGCCAGCATGATTGAGGCTGGAGCGACCAGCGCGACCGTCCAGCTTACCACAGAACTCAACAACGGCGACAATTACGACAACAGCGTCACCCACACCATCGTTTACAGCGACGAAAAGGTAAAGGTCAAAAACGCCACGACTTTCACAGGTCTGAAAAAATTCAGCCGATACTATGTAAGGATAAGAGCGAACTATGCCAGATCCATATTCTCTGACTGGGTTTACCTTACTTATAATGAGGAACCGAGTCCTTTTGAGATTGGTGTCGGATTCATAGACAAGAACAGCCCCGTTGTGGAAAACATTTCTTACAATGAGTCCTCCGCATCCGCAACAGCACTCGCTTTCAACTATGATGACAGCAAGGCTTGTTCACAGAACGCAACTATAATCAGGTTTCAACTCATCAACACAACCACGGATGCTGTAGCCAAAGAGAAAGAGCAGACTCCGGGAGAAGGTTCAATTGTTATCGATGGGCTGAAAACAGGGGATCAGTACAATGTGCGGGCAAGAGCCGAATACGACGCCACCTCAGGCACTGTATGCTCCGAATGGGTTTATGCCGAAACGACAGACACGAAAGTATTTGAAGTCGGTGTCGGCCCTGTCATTCCTAAAGATGTTGCTCCTACAGCCAAATTACATCACGCCACATCTTCAACACTTATCTTCCAATGGTCCGAAAGCGAATTTACATCTATAGCAAAAGATGCCAGAAGGCCTTATAATGTTCAGCTTTATTCCGATCAAGCTTGCTCTAAACTCATAGTGTCATGGGAGATTCCTGAAAGTTCGAAAATCTATGGGGCTTTCCAACCTGCATTCATGTTCTCAGGCCTTATGAGTGATACCAAATATTGGTTTAAGGTTACGGACATGCAGACAAACCTCACAAGCGATCCTGTTGAAGGCAAGACCTCCGCTTTCAATGTTGTACAGATTTCCAATACTCCAGCATCCGTAGGCGATGTTATTCTATCGGAAGATTTTTCCGAATTTGTTTGGGGTGGTGATTATATCTACAAAGGTCCAGGTTATTCTTCCAATGGCAGATCCAGTGCGACATCCCTTGTTCCGGCATCAGGCGAGAATCCGCAAGGATCAGACTTGTACCTTGTAGGCGCAAATACTGAAATGGGTCTGTTCAACACCCTGAAAGGTGCGGTTCCTAGCACGCGACTTGCTACTTGGGGCGTGATTAACGAAGGTTCAGCCAACAGTTATATGTGTGTGCGTCCTGGACACTTGAAACTAGGTGCATCAAAATATATATGTCAAATCGCGACACCTGAACTCTCTTCCTTGACCGGCACTGCCACTGTTGAGGTATCATTTAAAGCATGCCCATACTACGAAAAAGACCAGACGGCAGATCCTCTTGACATTCAAGTCATCAATGTTGGAAGTTCTACTATTGGCGCTCAAAATGTTTTAACGGTGAACAGTTCCACATCAGAGGAACTTACACTTGAAAACAAGAAAGAATGGACATCATATAGTGTCAGGGTTAACAACGTCACGTCCAAATCAAGAATTGCGGTAGGTCCTGTAAGGAAGACAGGATCAGCAGGAAGCGCTCAACAGAGAATGTACCTTGACGAACTTGTCATCAAAGTCATCTCCTATGGTTCTGTGATGATTCAACTTGACGCTCCGGTAGTGACAGCGGAAGCTCTTGACAAGTCCATCACCGCAAAGTGGGAGCCTGTTAAAGACGCTGCATCCTATGTGGTCGAATATAAGGAAACATCAGCGACGGAATGGACGAGTCATGAGACTGGAGAGACCTCTTACAAGATTGCAGACTTAACGCCAGAAACCTCATATGACATCAGGGTGAAGGCGATAGCCGGCGAATCATCATCCGAGTACTCCAAAGTGGTCACTGTAACCACAACAGCGCCAGTTGCCGAGATTAAGACTAAACTGGTCTTTGCCAATGAGTCCCAGATAGGATTCCAGTGGTCCGCGAACAATTTCGAGAACAAACTGGCGGACATTGACGACTCCTACACAATAGAAGTGTTCAAAGATGAGGCCATGACAAATGCTGTCACGAAGTTCAACATAACAGGTGGCAAGATAGCCAAGAGTTGGGACGCAACCAAGCAAGAAACCATGTATAACTATAAAACTTCAGCTTGGCCTGTTCCATACCAAACATCTTTCACATTGTCAGGATTGGATCCAGATAACAACTACGTTATCAGGATCACGGATTCCTCCAAGAATATAAATGGTGTCCTGAAAGCCACAACCAGCAAATCCAAGATAAAGGAGATTCCTGCCACAACTGCGTCTGCCGGTGATATTATCCTTTATGAAGACTTCAGCCAGTTCTACTACGGCTATGAAACCGTATATGGAACTGCAGGATACAGTTCTTGCACACGCTCTTCTTCAACGACAATGTATAAATTGGAGGGAGAGAACCCATTTGCAGAAGCGACGAACGCACAACTATTCGGCTGCAAGCCAGGAACCCACATGGGACTTTTCAATACTCTAAAGAATTACATCCCGTCAACAAGAATGGAGTCTTGGGCACAAAATGTTGAGAAGAATAAGTCCGGAGTGGTATGCGTACAGCCGGGAAGTCTCAAAATCGGAGCTTCCAGTCATACCGGAACTATCGTCACCCCACCACTCTCATGCCTGAGTGGGAATGCGAAACTTGAAGTTTCTTTCGACATTTCGCCTTATATGGAAGCAGAACCAGACCCATTCACTGCCAAAGTTGAAGTACTTACAGGAGGCGAGGTAGATGCATCTCACTTTATAAAGAATGCGACCGTTTCACAAGAGAAAAAATTCAACATTCATGAGACCCGTGAATGGAAGAGGGTGACCATTACTCTTGATAATGTCGAGCCTGGCTCCAGAATCGGAATCGGAGGTTCAAGGGATGATGGAACCAACCCTGGAAAGGCGCAGCATCGATTGTATCTTGATAATATTCAGATAAAAGTACTTTCTTACTAAAGGTATCTTGGTAATCCGAGAGGCTGTGTCAATTTGGCATAGCCTCTTTTTTGTGTATCTGGCATGGCGTAAGCATTCGATAAAGTACGACTGTCAGTTTAATTAAGTGGTATATAACTTTGCGCCACTAATACTAACTGACATGCTTACACGCGATCAAATCGAAGAGATCCAGGGCGAGGCCCGTGAGAAAGGGA
>OQWM01001836.1_pt1 | contig 14527 bp, 7 predicted proteins | sample 1691531 | NCBI WGS metagenome assembly OQWM01 (sample SAMN03418257, study PRJEB22391) | human gut metagenome | biome: human-gut; feature: organic feature; material: feces | host: Homo sapiens | place: Tanzania | collected 2013-01
CTCCACACCCTTGTTGGATGTCTTACCGAAGTTCTGATACTGTGAGGTGTAACCCGTGTTAGATGGGATGACGCTCTGCATCAAGAGGTCCTTGGTGGTGTTCCTGTAGAAGTCCAAGGTACCGCTGATTCTTCCGTTCAGGAAGCCGTAGTCGATACCGAAGTTACGGGTAACGGTGGTCTCCCACTTCAAGTCTGGGTTATAGAGATAAGAGCCGTGCTCCAACATGGCACCTCTATTCTCCTCCCAGAATGGAGCCTTGCTGGTATTGCTTGCCATAGAGTAGGTGGTAGAGAGCAAACCTGAGTTGATACGGTTGTTACCAGCAGTACCGAAACTCAAGCGAGCCTTCAAGTTAGAAAGCCAGCTCTGAGCACCCCTCATGAATTTCTCGTCAGAGATACGCCATGCCAATGCGGCTGATGGGAAGATACCCCAACGATTGTCCTTGCCAAACTTGCTGGAACCATCGGCACGGAGTGTGAAGGTTGCCAAGTACTTATCGGCGAGGGTATAGTTGATACGACCAAAGTAGGAGAGGATGTTCTCTTCTGCCTTGATGTCACCTTCGTTAGGAAGGGCTGTACCTGCTGCTGTGTTGGCAAGTACTTCCTTGATGGTGAATGAGGTTGGGAAGGCTACAGAGGTGCTGGTACGGGTTACGTCCTGGCTGCTGCTCCATTCCTGACCTAAGAGCACGTTGATGTGGTCTCTGCCACCAAAGAGCTTACTGTTGTCGTAAGTTACGGTGTTGGCATTGCGCCAGTTCTTGTTCTCTAAGCGAACGAACTGAGCCTGTGGCTGTCCGTTATAGCCATACTTAGAGTTGGTAGTGGCATTGCTACCCCATATCTGGTCTGTATCATTGTACTTCCAACCATAGCCAAACTCAGAGCGGAAGGTCAAGCCCTTGAATGGCTTCCAGTTCAAGCCTACGTTGTAGTTCTGCTGGAAACGCTTCTGGTACTTGTAGGTATCAGTCAAACGCTCTGTAGGGTTACGGCGAGTAGATGTGCTGTTGTTCTCATCATCATCACTGCTGCCAGACAAAGGCTCTACAGGGTTCCAACGTACGGTGTTGGCTACGATAGAGTTAGCTGCGCTACTCTCATTGGTGTCAGCACCACCATTCAGACCATCGAGCTTGGTGAAAGCCATACGGCCATTGAAGTCGAGTGACAACCACTTGTTCAGGTTGGCATTCAACTTGGCATTCACATTGTTCTTGGCATAGCCAGAACCCTGCATGATGCTCTTCTCGTCGTTGTGGGAGAAACCGATGTTGTACTTGAGGTCCTTGGTACCACCGCTTACGTTTACATTGTACTGCTTCTGGTTACCCGTTCTGCCAAATACTTCGTCCTGATAGTCACGACCCTCTACAGACTTCCAGATATCGAGGTCGTTATAGTTACCATAATCATAGTTGCCCAATTCATACTGGTAGTAAGCATAGTCGTAAGGCGACATGGTTTCTACCAACTTAGTTACCTTCTTGTAACCAAGAGAAGCATTGAAGTTGACCTGAGTCTTACCCTCGGAACCGCTCTTGGTGGTTACGATGATAACACCATTGGCACCACGGGCACCATAGATGGCTGTAGAAGAGGCATCCTTCAATACGTCGATGCTTTGGATTTCGCTAGGAGCGATGTCGCTGATGGAGCTAACAGGGAAACCATCAACGATGTAGAGAGGAGAGTTGTCCTGAGACAGGGAACCACCACCACGCACACGAATCTTGACGTCAGCATCTGGTGAACCCTCAGTGGTGGTGATGTTCACACCAGCCATCTTACCGGTCATAGCCTCGCTCACGTTGGATACAGGGATGTTGGCAATCTGCTTGTCGCTGATAGAAGATACAGAACCCGTGAGGTCCTTCTTTCTTACAGTACCATAACCGATTACTACGACATCATTGAGAGTGGTGTTGTCATCCTCAAGCTTAATGTTAATTACTGATTTGCCGGCAACGCTGACCTCCTGAGTCTTCATACCGATGTATGAAATCTTCAGTTTCTTGCTCTTGCCCTTCAAATCCACTACGAAGTTACCGTCAATATCGGTGACCCCCCCATTACCAGCTGTTCCTACCTCCATGACAGAGGCACCGATAATAGGTTCGCCCGTATTGTCAGTAACGACACCTTTTACGGTTTGCGCTGAGATGCTAGTTACGCAGAACATCATGGCACCTGCCAGCGCGATTTTCTTTTTGTTAAAATTACCAGACATACATTTATTTCGGTTGATAAGTGAAAAATGTTTATTTCCTAAACCTTGTTTATTTATTTTTATTTTTTTTCTTGATTTGTTTATTCTTTTGGGTGCAAATATACGAAGATTTGTTAAAGTAGCCAAATTATTTTAGTTAATATACTACGTAAACGTTTGCGAAACGGAAAAATTGATGGCTAATAACGAAAAAAGTGCAATGCTCCATTCTGATATGGCGCATTGCACTTCTGCTTCTTATTCTAAGAGCTTCTTATTTTACTACGTATTTCTTGTTGTTCAGGATATATATTCCCTTGCTCAGCGAAGCCAAGTCGGCTGTGGTGGCTTGCTTCTTGATCACTCTGCCGCTCAGGTCGTAGATGTTGCCTTTGCTGCCCGCTGGGGCTGTAGTGATGCCGTGGATGCCTGTAGAGCTAGCCTTGATACCCTTCAGGGTGATGACCCAGGCTGCCTGTGCATCGCCAGAGGTGAATGTCAGCGTGCCTGTGGCTGAGGTGCCGAGAGTTACGTCAAACTGAGTCTTGGTGCTGGTATCTGTGCTGCGACTTGGAAACACGTATAGGTCTGAGCCAAATGATGAGCCTCCCAGCTCGGCTAAATAGCAAGTCTTGTTGTCTTCATTGGCATAACCTGCAAAGCTGGCACTGGTGATATGTACATTCTCTGGGAGATTGATGGTGTACTGGGTGCCCTTGCTATATTTGATGGTATTTGACTTGGCTGTAGAGTATGACTTTCCATTGTCATTGGAGATGGAGCAACCATTGTCGAATGTCCATGTTAGCTTGTCTGTGCTGCTGCTCTTATAGGTGGCTGTGCTCAAAGTATAGCTCACTTCATCGCCTTCGGCTGGTGGGGTAGGAGTATCACCAGCACCGGTGGCATTGCATTGATCATCCACAGTAGAGTCGAAGTTCTTGACCCAGAGATTGCCACTGGTGCAAGAAATCTTGGAGCCGTTCTTGAAGACGATGTTGTCTACAAATCGGATGTCGATGCCTGTCTTTGCCTTGATCTGCACATTGTCGAGGGTCACGTTCTTGATGTGGCTCTCTGGGCGACCTACGAGGAAGATAGCCTTGCCTGAGCATACATCTGTGGTCTTGATGTTTTGCAGCAAGATGCCATTGTAGGTAGGAGTGGTGCTGTCAAGTGCTCGAGCATTCTCCTTGTCTACGGCTGGGTCTTGATTATAATTCTTGTCGTAGTAGCAGTCCATGGAGAATGGGTTCTTCACCTTGGTCATGGTGATGTTGGTAAACTTGAAGTCTTCCTCGCCACCACCTCGCAGAGTGCCGTCGCTGTTGATACCTGTCTTCAATCGTACACCGGCTGTGGTGCCATTCATCGTGATCTGGTCAAACCATACGTGCTTGATGTAATGGGTATAGCTACCGATGGATGCGCCATGGCCGGTGCCGAAGTTGCAGTTCCATACGTGGATGTACTGGGCGTCGTTGTCGCAAACCACATTGTCATCGCCATTGCTGATGTTGCAGTTGTAGATGTTGACGTATGGTCCCCAGATGCTTATGCCATCGGTGTTGTGAGATGCCTTGCCTGGTCCAGCCTCAGAAGCTGGCTCGCTGATGATGACATCGTGGATAGTGGCATGGCTAGCCTTGCCGCTGTTGCTGATGGTGATGTTCACACCTGGGGTGTTCTGAATCTTGAAGTTGCGGAGCAAGAAACGCTGACCTTGCTCAAAGCGGATCATGGCTCCTGGATCGAATTTCTCTTTCTGCTCTTTAGCGAGCCACCAACGAGCACCCTGACCATCAAGAATGGATGTTTCACCCTCTCCCTCTATCACGATATCAGTTTGTTTGCGGTTCTTGCAACCTATGAATATCTTCTTGTTGTTTGGCGCCTTGCCATATTCCACGAGCTTGAGGGTGGCACCTGCGCAGAGGTGGAGCACTGTCTTGCTATTGATGCTGAGCACCTCGGTGGTGCTAGTCATCTGGTCGGTGCTGCCAAAGAGCCATGTTCCGGCAGGAATCACTACCATACCACCGGTAGCTGGTACGGCGTCCAGGGCTTTCTGAATGGCCTTGGTGTTGTCGGCAGCATCGGTGGATGCACCGTAATCCTTGATATTGAAGGTGTTGGCAGCTGTAATCTCTGGCAGTTGTGGCAGGTTTACTGCTGTCCATCCCTCAGGGGTGTTCTGATTTGCTTTCTCAGTCTCTATGCCCGAGAAAGTTTGTGCATTTGCTAGCATTGGCAATGCCATGAATGCTGCAAGTACGAGTGATTTAATCGTTGTTTTCTTCATCGTTTTTTAGGCGTTTTGTGTTTATTTGTGGGCAAAATTACAATTATTATTTGGAATATGAGCCAAAAGATTGGGTAAAAGCCACGAAAACGATTACGAAAAAAGTGCAATGCTACCATTCTGGATGATCGCATTGCACTTTCGTGTTATGTTTTTATTTGATTATTTTATCTGTCTTTACCTTGCCGTTTTGGTAGGTTATCTTTCTGATGTTGATACCTGATTGGGGTGCAGAGAGCTTGCGGCCATCTAGAGTGTAATACTCAGTCTTGGCTATCTCGCTGGCTTCTGCTGCGATGTCTTGGATGCCAGTGCTTGCTGATGAGGCTACGCCGAAGCCACCCATTTTGTTTGCGGCACGTACGGCGTAGCTTACCTTGGCGTCATCCACTGCGATGCTCTTCTTGCTGGTGAGGGCGAAGAACTCGCCATTCTTCTCCACGATATACATCTTGGCATCACCTGTCCATGTCAACTTGCCATCGACTACCTGGGCTGTAATGGCTGGTAGCTGGGCTGCGAGCTCGGCTGGCTGCCAGTCGGTGAATACCTTGTCGAGGGTATAGTTGGCAGCAGCGTCGGCTGTCATGATGGTATTGTACTCATATTCTTCTGCTATCTTGCCGTCCTTCTTCAGAGTGAAATGCACATTGTTCTCGGCAGGAGAAATCATGCTGCCATTCTCATCGAGGGTGTTGTATTCGTAGAGGTTCTTTGCCACTACGTTCATACCATCTGTTGTCCAACGAGTAGCTGCGATATTCTTCGCTGCGTTCTGGTCCAAGATGGTGTTGAGGAAGGCACATCTTGCCTGTCCGCCCCATGAACGGCCGAAGGTGAATTTGTCCTTCTCTGTGCCGATGACCTTGCAGCCATCGAATACGTAGCCATAGTTGCTGCCATCGGTGTATGAGGCAGTGATGTATGAGCCCTTGCCCGGCTCCAATACGAGGTTGCACTTGTTGAAGAAAGCATCGCCACCGCCGCAGATGAAGTCTACGATACCGTGGATCTCTGAGTTCTCAAAGTAGTACTGACCCGAGTTGTTGTTGCTATAGTAGGTGTCCTGATAAGAGAGCATCTTCACGTTCTTGCAGATGGTGCGAGTACCCTTGTCCTGGAGGCAGACTGCACGTCCTGTGCTTCCATTGAATGGATAAGCATCCTTCAGGGTGAGGTCTTGCATGTAGAGACCTGTGCTGGTGTTATAGAGGGTAGCTGTATTGCCGATGCCCTCAGCCTCTGGCTTGTTCACGATGATGGTCTTGTCCATGCTCTCGCCGATGATGGAGATGTTGTTGCCGCTGATGGTGGTGAGGCAAGCAGCGCCCAGGTCGTAAGTGCCGTTAGGCAAGAAGATGTATGAGCGAGGGGCATCAGCTGCTGCGTTAGCTCCATTTATAATCTCCAGGGCAGAGATGAATCCCTTGGCGTCTCCTGCCTTTACGGTATACCAGTTGCCCTCCTGGGTGAAGGATGGGTCGGCCATGTTGACGATGCTGAGGTTGTGGAGATAAGTGGTGCCATCGAATGAGAGGGTGTATTCGCCGCTCTCGGTAGATGGGTTCTGGAGAATGCCCATGGCTCCGTCCTTGCCTGCCTTTGCCTCGATGCTGCCCACAGCGTTGCCCTTAGGGTCGGTGAGGGTGATGTTGCCTGCTGAGTATGCGCAGAGGTTCATCTTGATGTAGCCCTTGCCTCCCATCAGGAGTTTGATCTTGTCGTCAGCTGAGAATGTCCAGCCGTGCTGAGTACTATGCCATTTTGCCTTGCCCTCAGGACAGAAAGCCTCATGGTCGTCAGCGCAGAAACCAGACATCTGCAGGTTGAAGTCATAGCGAGCAGTAGGGCTAGCTGTCTCTATGTCAGTTACGAGGGCGTAGAGCTTGAGGTTGCCCTTGACAATATCATTTACGGTATATTTCTTCTCGTCAGCCTTGAGCGATGTGCCCCATCCACGGAACTTCTTGCCCTCGGCTACGGTTACTTTCTCTTCCATACCCTCCAGGAAGGCTGTAATCTTTGAATCCTCCTGCACGGTCTGTGTGCCGAGTACGGTCTCGCCATCTATATTATAATAGGTGAGGGTATAGTTCTCGTAGATGTCCTCACCGCTCAGCTCCACATTGCCATAGATGCAGAGGTCGGTAACGTAAGCGTTCTGATTCAGGGTGAAGTTCTCGAACTTGAGCTGGCAGTTCTTGCGGTTCACCTCGATGGTGAGGTCTTCGCCCGAGCTGTTTACGATGCTCTTGTTGTGGAGCACTACCCAGTCTGCATCGCCATCTCCCATGGCGGAAATCTTGATGCCACGGTTGCCGCCTGTGGCAGCCTGATGCAGGGTTATCTTGGTGATGTTAGCCAGTGCCGATGTTACTGCGCTAGGCTCGGCTGCGCTGTATTCGCCAGTGTATTTGGCTATCTGCATGAATCCCTTATGGTCGGCAAACTTGGTGTCTTCTGGGGAGATGCCTACGCCATTGAGGGTGAAGGTAAATGCCTCGTTGCTGTAGCGGGTCTTGAGCTCCACCACTTCGTTGGTAGCCTTCTTCCTGTCTACAGCCTTCCAGTCCGTGAAGTCGGTGGTGTAGAGAGCTTTCTCTTTGATGACGCTGGTTTGTGCTTTGGCAATGAATGCCAAGATGAGCATCAGACTCATGAGTCCTAATCTTAGTAGATTCTTTTTCATTGTTCGTTTGTTTCTAGGTTTATTATATATTAATAATGTGAATAGTTTCAGAATGTTGTTATATTCTTCTTTTCATCGGCAAAATTACACTTATTTTTCTGTATATGGTGCATTCTGCTTTCATTTTCTCACGCAAACGTTTTCGTTGATTTTACTCATTTTGGTTCAAAATTTCGTTCTCATCTCATTTTATTCTATTATCTTTGCCTGCGAAAACAATAAACTTAGAATATAAACTTAAAAACGTAACAATTATGAAGAAATTCTTTACTCTTATCGCCGCTGTCGCTATGGCAGCAAGTATGAACGCTCAAGGTACTTATGCAGTACAGATTGGGGACAAAATTGCAGCTGGTCAGCAAGTTACTTCTGTAGATAATGTCACTCTGACATTTAATGAGAATGCAGGTACTTCATTCTCAGATGGTAAGGAAACTCCAAACTGGGCGGAAAAAGACTTTGTAGCTTATACCGCAGGAAAGAATAATGGTAAGCTTGTTAAAGAGGCTGAGCCTACAGGATGTGTGTATAAGTTTGAGACAACTAAGGCTGGTTCTTTGACCGTAGGTATCCAGTTGTCAGCTAACAAGGGATTGCATATCTTGAATGCTGCTTTTGAGGAGGTAGCTTTGGATTCTTATAATTTGCCTGCTAAGGCAGGTGATGCATCTCAGACATTGACAACTAATGACAAGGATGAGACTATTATCCCTGTTGATGGAACAAAATCAAATGGTACTATAACTTTTAAGGTAGAAGATAAAGGTACTTATTATGTGCTTGCAGCTGGTACTAAACTTGGATTCTTTGGCTTTAAGTATGCTGTAGGTGGTGGCGATGCCACAGGCATCAGCACAGTCGAAGCTGCATCTGCTAAGCAGGGCAAGACATACAATGTGGCAGGTCAGGAAGTATCTGCTTCTTACAAGGGCTTGGTAATCAAGAACGGCAAGAAGTACGTGAAGTAATTGAAATATTTTATAGGTTAAAAAGTATATTTAGAAAGAAGAGGGTGCTCCGTTTCTAGAGAGGAATGGCTGTATCCTCTTTATTCTTTCTGCAAACTACAATTTTCACAAACTACACATATCAAAACAAAATCAAAAGGAAAGAAAAAATGAAGAAAATCTATTCTTTGCTCGCAGCCATGCTCATCAGCCTGCCTATCGCAGCCGCCAATGAGCAAACCATTACCGTCAATGGCTTCCAGGTGGACAAGGTGGTGAAGGTCATCTCCTTCGAGGGAGACGACCTGGTGCTTACCTATACCGATGATACATCCGAGCGCGAAGACATGGAGCTGGTATTCCTCGCCTTCACTTATGATGGCTCTGCTACTGGCATCCAGCAGCCCACAGCCCAGCAGGGCGAGAAAGTACAGCTGGTATATACTCTGAGTGGAGTGGCAGTGGGCAAATCGCTCCAAGGCTTGCAGCCCGGTGTCTATATCGTAAAGGGAAAGAAAGTGCTCATCAAGTAATCTCATCATCAGAAAAATAAGATATAAAGATATGAAGAAGAATCTATATTCCTTGGCTCTCTTGCTCTCAGCTTCAACCCTCAGCTTGGCGCAAAACCAGATGGTGGTGAGCCTGAATGATGGCCTGGATGCCAAGTATTACAATACCGCCGATGTCAAGGTGAACATCGACTCAGAGAAAGGATCATTTACCGTTACCGACTTGGGCGGCTCGGTGCTCGATGCCTTCCAGAACCAGGTGCAGAAGGTGAGTTTCGTGAAGGGCAAGGTAGCCATTCAGCAGGCGCAGAGCTGGCTACAGAGTGCCTTCGTGGAGTGGCTGCCTTTTGAGGGCGCTTCCACCTATCATGTATATATAAAAGGTGGGCAGTATGCCAACTTCACCCAGCTAGACCAGCCGCTGGTCAGAGACTATGGCAGCTATGGAAGAGCCGATGCCCTGGGCCTCAAGGCTGGCACGTATGAGCTGAAGGTGGTGCCTGTGGTGGGAGGCGAGGAGAAGCTGGATGCCGCTCGCACGGTGCAGGGCTTGCAGGTGCGCAGCTTCGATCGCTCGGGCTTCGCCTTCCAGGGCGCTAAGACGCCTAGTGCCTACAATGCCGATGGCACGCTGAAGGAGGGAGCAGTGGTGGTATACATCACCAAGGACAACATCGACACCGTGGAGCTCGATGTGCTCACCAGCTCCAAGGGCACCAAGACCCATTGCGTGGGCTTGCAGGACATCATCAACCATGGCATCAAGAAGGGAGTGGACACCCGTCCGTTCTGCTTCCGCCTAATAGGGCAGATAGGCATTCCCGCTACTGCCGACAAGGGCGACATCGTGCTGGATATGAACGGCAAACAGGCATGCGCCGGACTCACCGTAGAGGGAGTGGGCAATGACGCTGTGGCTAATGGCTGGGGCATCCGATTGAAGAGCTGCAACTATGCCGAACTGAGCAATGTGGGCTTCCTGAATTGCTCCAGCAATGAGGGCGACAATGTGGGCTTGCAGCAGGACAACAACTATATCTGGGTACACAACTGCGATATGTTTTATGGCCATGCTGGCTCCGACAAAGACCAGGTGAAGGGCGATGGAGCCCTGGACTGCAAGAAGAGCAACTACGTGACGTTCTCTTATAATCACTTCTGGGACAATGGCAAGTGCAATCTGCTGGGTCTGAGCGAGAATAGCTCCGACTATTACATCACCTACCACCATAACTGGTACGACCATTCTGACAGTCGCCATCCACGTGTGCGTTACTACTCAGCCCACGTATACAACAATTATTATGATGGCAATGCCAAGTATGGCGTGGGCTGCTGCCTGGCTTCGAGCGTATTCGTGGAGAACAATTACTTCCGCAACACCAACAAGCCGATGCTCACCTCCATGCAGGGCTCCGACATAGCCAGCGGCGCAGGCACCTTCAGAAAGGAGGATGGCGGCGTGATCAAGTCATTCGGCAATGAGATGGCAGGGATGAAGAGCCTGAGGTATGTACCTTATAGCAAGAATCAGGTGGAGTTTGACGCCTACGATGCCAAGACCCGAGACGAGAAAGTGCCATCCGCGGCGAAGGCAAAGAAGGGTGGGGCGGTATACAACAACTTTGATACAGATGCCAGTGTGATGTACACCTATCAGCCCGATGCGGCAGTCGATGTACCCGCCATCGTGAAGGGCAAGTGGGGCGCAGGCAGAATGCAGCACGGCGACTTCCAGTGGCAGTTTGATGATGCCAAGGACGATGCCTCCTATGATGTGAACCAACCGCTCAAGGATGCCGTGATGGGATATAAGACCAAGCTTGTGAAGATATTTGGAGAGTAAATATAGTTCTATGCCATACTCCTCTCCTTAGTACGTGATTGGCTGTAAGAAAAACGTCGTTTCTTTGAGTGATAGCAAAGTGATAGCAGGAGTGATAGATAACCCCCATTTTTTGTGTTGTCTATCACTCCTGCTAAATAATTTATGTTATTAAATATCAGTCGATTAAATTGACTCTACTATCAAAAAGTGATAGCAGTGATAGCAATTTTCGCAAACTTTTCTTTTTCTATGTAGAATAGCTTGTAAGTGGATCAATCGCTCAGCCCTTGCTGCTCCATCTCCAGGCTAGCCCAGAGGAATGGGCCCACGCCCTTGGCATCGTTGTCGCGGATAGGCTCGCTCATGTAATAGTCGAAGCTGCCATCGCGCTTGTAGTTGGGCTTGGTGACGTAAGGACCAGGACCAGGGCCCAAGCCGCTCACGGCGCAGCACTGGGTGAGGCTGATGGTCTTGTCTGGGTTCACTCGGATAAAGTTTTTCAGGATGCCCTGATATGCCTTGATTCCGGCATCGCGATACTGCTCGGAGAGATAGCCCTTGCGATAGCCCTTCAGGAGCACGTAGGCAAACATGCTGCTGGCGGTGCTCTCCAGGTAGTTGCGAGGGTCCTTCACGTCCATCACGTCATACCATACGCCGGTCTTCTTGTCCTGATATTTCACTACGCTTGCCATCGCCTTGTTCAAGAGCTGGATCACTTCGCCACGGCGGGCATAATCCTCTGGCATGGCGTCCAGACACTCGGTCATCGCCATCACATACCAGCCCAGGGCTCTAGCCCAGGTGTGCTGGCTCTTGCCGTCTTCCTTGTTGGCCCAGAACTGCTGGTGGGTCTCGTCCCAGGCGTGCTTCCAGAGTTGGGTCTTCTCATCGTAGGTGCGCATGTCGGTTTTCACCATCTGGTCCACTGCGTCGTCCCATATCTTCTTTGCCTTCTTAGACTTCAGGTTCTGGGCGGCATACTGGCAGTAGAATGGCAAGCCCATGAAGATGCCGTCGAGCCATACTTGGTTGGCATAGATGGCCTTGTGCCAGTAGACGCCCTCCTTGGTGCGAGGCTGGTTCTGGAGCTGCTTGAAGAGAGTCTTCAGGGCTAGCTCGTTGCCCTTGGTAGGGTAGAGGTTCTGCATGCGCAGGATAAACTTGGCGGTGCGAACATTGTCCAGATTGAAGTCTTCGTACTTATAGCCTGTGATGTTGCCCTTCTCGTCTATCATCTTGTCAGGATATTCCTGGAGATAGCGGATGATGGAGTCGCTGCCCTGGTTGATGCCCGAGCCTTTCTCCTTATAAGCAAGGTAGGTATCGAGCATACCTTCCATCTCGATGCCCATCACATAGCTCCAGCGTGGCTTATTGGGGCTGAAGTCGAGGTGGTATGGGCGAGGCACACGCTGCATCTCGCTGTAGGTGAGCCACTCAGAGTAGGTATGGAATGGGCGGTCTTCAGGATTGAGCACCAGCGAACCGTTGATGGTGAGGTTCTCAAACTTCACGTCCTTGGTCTTGCCCGTTATCTTCACAGGGTCCTTCTGCACACCCTCGAAGTGGCAGTTCTTCACTGTGATGTCGGATACGTTCTCCACCTCGTTTCTGCCGATGATGAGCACGCCATAGTTGCTCTTCTGGCAGGTCACATCCTCCATGCTCACTTGGCGCACGGTAGGCTCGAAGCCACGGTAGCACAACTCTCTTGGCTCGTAGTCGAGGTTGATTTTCAAGACGGCTTCCTTGCACTGGCCCACGGTGATGTGGCGCATATTGATGTTTTGGATGAGTCCGCCACGGCAGTTGTTGGTCTTGATGCGGAGGATGCGCTCCAGGTGAGGGGAGTCCATCACGCAGTTCTCGGCGTATACATTCTCGCATCCGCCAGAGATCTCAGAGCCGATGACCACGCCGCCATGTCCATCTTCCATCTTGCAATTGCGGATGATGATGTTCTTGCTAGGCTGATTCCAGAGACGACCGTCATTATTTCTGCCGCTCTTGATGGCGATGCAGTCGTCGCCGGTATGGAATACGCAGTTCTGGATGAGCACGTTCTCGCATGCCTCTGGGTCGCAGCCGTCGCCGTTAGGTCCTTCATTCCATACGGTTACGCCATCCACGGTTACGTTCTTGCAGAGCAGTGGATGGATGACCCAGAATGGGGAGTTGAGCATCTTGACACCCTGGATGAGGATGCGCTCGGAGCGAACAAAGTTGATGAGCTGAGGACGCAAGCCCTGACCCAAGCCAAACTTGCGCTCATCGAAAGCCACGCCGTCTTCGGCTTGCTTGAGGAGCTTGGCACGAGAGCCCAGGCACTGAGCCTCCTTGGTTTCGCCCTCCTTGTAGTTGAAGCGCTTGTGTCCGCTCATAGGCCACCAAGTGTCCATGTTGCCGCCGCCATCGATGGTACCCTTGCCGGTGATGGCGATGTCGGTGGCCTTGTAGGCGTAGATGCATGGCGAATAGTTCCAGCAAGCCAGTCCCTCCCATGAGGTGCGCACCAGTGGGTAGAGCTTGGTATCGAAGGCAAACTGCAGGGTGGCGCCTTCCTCCAAGACGAGGTTGACGTGGCTCTTCAGTTTGATGGCTCCCGTATGCCAGGTGCCCTTAGGGATGATGACGCTGCCGCCACCCTTCTGGGATGCCAGTGAGATGAGCTTGTTGATGGCCTTCTGGTTCTGGGCTGCCGAGTTGGACAGCTTGGCACCAAAGGAGGTGATGACAAACTTGCGAGCAAACTGCTTGGGGGCTGGTTGCTCGATGCTCTGCTCGATGCGCTGGTACTCGGCATCGTCCCAACCCGAGGCAAAAGCGCACACTGGTAGCAGCCATGCTAACAATAAGGTCTTAAAGAATTTCTTCATTTTTGTTTTGCTTTAACTAGATTATGTTTAATTTTATGGTTTATTTTGGGGCAAAGTTACACATTTTATTTCTATTTAGCGTCTACATTATGTTAAAAAATTGATTTTTGCGTTAAAGATTTGGTCGTTATAAATTTTTAATGTACCTTTGTAGCGATATTTAACATTTGTAACACAATAAAACGACAGATAGCCTATCGAATAGACATTTACTTAATGACTATAAAATAGATTAAGAAATGAGAAATCTAGAAGAAATGACAGATGAGGAGTTGGCCTTGGCTTACGTCGAGGGCAACAATAAGGCTTTTGACTTGTTGCTAAGTCGCAACGAGGTGAAGCTCTTCTCATATATTATGTTCATCGTGCATGATGAGCATCAGGCGAATGATATCTTCCAGGAGACATTTGTCAAGGCTATCGTGAAGCTGCAAAACCGACAGTACTCCAATAATGGTCAGTTTAGCTCCTGGCTGATACGCATAGCCCACAATGTGATCATTGACGTGTATCGTGAGCGCCAGTGCCACAAGCCAGTGGTGCCCAATGTGAACAACGACCTATCGTACCTGAGGGGTGACTCGGTGATGGATAGCTATGCCGAAAGGGAGATGGTGAAGACGCAGGTGCTGAGCGACGTGAAGAAGCTCATCATGTTCTTGCCCGACAATCAGCGCGAGGTGATATACATGAAGTATTACCAGGGACTGTCGTTCAAGGAGATAGCCGAAATCACCAATGTGAGCATCAATACCAGTCTGGGCAGAATGAGATATGCCATCCACAACCTGAGAAGGATGGCTAAGAAGCATCATATCGCATTGCAGTTAGATTGAGCCGAATCAAAGTGTGGGCTCTCTCTAACTGCGAATACCTTTTTATGATAAGTTTAATCTTCTAGCTGCTTGAGCTCCTTCAGCGCATGGATGGTGGAGTATGGGTCGGTGCTCTTGAATACATAGCTGCCGCTTACCAGTACGTTGACTCCTGCCTTTACCAGTCTAGGGGCTGTCTCTGCCTGCACGCCGCCATCAACCTCGATGAGGGCATGGCTGCCGCTCTCCTTGATGAGTTGGCGCAGACGACCCACCTTCTTGATGGTGTTCTCGATAAACTTCTGTCCGCCGAAACCAGGGTTCACGCTCATCAGCAG
>OQWM01001841.1_pt1 | contig 14502 bp, 10 predicted proteins | sample 1691531 | NCBI WGS metagenome assembly OQWM01 (sample SAMN03418257, study PRJEB22391) | human gut metagenome | biome: human-gut; feature: organic feature; material: feces | host: Homo sapiens | place: Tanzania | collected 2013-01
GTAACAGTTGGAGCTGTAACAACAATTCCCTGGGGAGAAAGAAGAAACATATCAAGAATTGTAAGATGAGTTCCCGCTCCTAAGTCCAGAATCAGATAGTCGAATTTAGATTCCTGCTTATTGAAGCTTTTTATAAGCTCGTTTTTCTGGCTGACTTTAAGGGACGTAAGCCCAGGAATTTCAGAGTCGCCTGCAATAAAACTTACATTGTCATAGTCTGTCGGGCAAATTATGTCTTCAAACTTGCTTTCGCCTGTAAGAAACGTGCCGACTCCTGCTTTTGGATTAGGATGGCCTATTACAAGGTGAAGGTTTGAAGCTCCCAAATCCAAATCAATGAGAAGAACTTTTTTGCCTGCCTGACCTAAGGCAATTGCAAGGTTTGCGCTTAAAAGGCTTTTTCCAACGCCGCCTTTGCCGCTTGCTACTGGAATAATCTGCATAATGCAATTGTATCATAGAATACTTTGATTTTAAAGACAGAGTTTTAAAATAGATATGGTAAATCTTGTTGCGCAGAATGTATATTGTTTTCTTGCATAACTTTTTTAGAAATGCTATTTTTTTATTGGAGGAACATAATGAAAAAAAATATTTTTTTTGTCTGCCTGATTTTTAGTTTTGTTTGTTTTGCTAAGGCTCCTTATTTTAACCTTGATGCTGAAAATGTGTTTGTTCTTGATGCCAATTCTATAGATGGAAAAGCAAGAGAAGATGTAAAGCTCATAAACGAAACAGAAGAGCAAATTGGCTTTGAAGTTTATTATTATGATAACAAAAATGCCTCATGGCAGTTTTATGGAAGCACATACTTAAAAGATTTTTATGATTCAGAAGATGTTGACTCCCACATGGAATACCGTATTTCTCAAATTCAGTATTTTGCAGTAGTTCCTACAAATAACAAGGCTTACAACTATCGTGCGCAGAAAATTGAGAATGACCTTTGCATTTTTGTAATGCCAGATTCCGAATTTGATTTTAAAAAGGAACTTGAAACCGCCTTTATAATTGATTCAGACAATATAAAAGGTGAATTTTATGACGAAATAGAGTTTGTAAACCTTACTGACGACTATGGAATTTCTTTTGCGGTTTATGCTTCTGATAATAAGGATAAAGACTGGAAAAGAGCCGGCGGTGTTACTCTGCAAGAATATAATGATTCAGAAGACTTGGATTCTCCCATTGAAAAAACACTTCACAGTTTTAGGTATTTTGCAATCGTTTCAAAAAATGGAAAAAAATATAATTTTGAAGCAAGAAAACAAAAAGGCGACCTTGTTATATTTGTAAGAAATTAGTGTATCTTTATTTGTGAAATTTTAAAAAACCTGACAGATATTTATGGCATTGTGGTATGTAAATATGGTTTATGAGCGGGGCATGATAGAACCCGCATTATTTCTGCTAGAAAAGCGATAAAGGAAGAGACAGGTATTTCTTTACCAGAATCTTATTTTAAAATTTTCTACTGTTTGAAAGCAATCAATCTGAAATAATAATTTTCGTTACTTTTTAGAAAATTTTTCAATATCTTTTAGAGCAGCTTCTTCCCATTCAGTGCCTTTATAAGCCTTGCTAACTTGCTGTAATCCTGAAACAATGAGTTGATTATAATTCTTTCTCCATTTTTCAATAAGATTGTTTTGGTCGAATATCTGGGTAGCATTTCCATTTTGAGCGTTGTACATAATTTCTCGCCCAGTGTACATTCCAAAACAATAAAGACCAGTTTCTTCTGGAATCTTGATTACAAAATATTGCATATCTTCAGTAAAATTTTGATCTCAAACGTAAGTATTGAATGTTGTGGTGTTCTTGTAAATATTGGATGTTGGAGTATTTAGCATTGTCGAAGTACTTGTTGAAAAACCGCCTTGAACCTGACCTTTCATATAAGAAATCATATAAGTTGAACCAGACTTAACTGGAGTAGAAAGCCAAAATCCAGAACTGTCTGTGATTTTTAGAGCAATGCCATCTTGTTAATCTGAAGGGAAATTCTTGTCAATCTGCTTAAATTTGACAACTTGGCAAATCAAAAAGGATTTTTATAACAATTCGGAGCTTCCGGCGGCGGTTTCGACAAGCTCAACCAACCGCCGTCGGGGGCTTTCCGGGGTTCCGTGCTAGCCTCACTCCATTCCTGCGGAACTCGCCTCCGGCTCGCCACTCCAATCCCTAAGCCATTTAGATTGATGGCAATAAATAAAAAATTCTCAGCAGATTCCGCAAAAAATCACTCCGGCACTACAAGATTTTTCATATCCACCGCATCAATCAAATTTTCTTGCAATGTATTTTTAAAAAATCCCAAAGAATATAGCGGCAAAGTCAAAAAACCTTTTCCAGAACCAACATTTGAATCCGCAATTTTTACAGCCGGATGCGTACCAAATCTGTTCGGATGCTCAAGCACAAATTTCATACTGGTCGCACGGTTGTTCGTTGATTTACACTCTATAATTCCAACTTCACCATTTTTTTCATACAAAAAATCAAGCTCCGGAGAACCTGTAGAATCATGAAAATAGAATAAATTCTTTCCATTTTTAGCAAATGCAGATGCAACCATATTTTCAGCAATTGCACCTTTATAAGCACCTAAATCACCTGAAAGTATTTTTGCAGGAACATCATTTCCCAGCTGAGAAACAAGCAATCCAGTATCTATATAAAAAACTTTAAATTCAGTTGAAATTTTTGCGGCTTCCAACGGATAAACAAGTTCTCTTGTATTATAAGCACGAACAACCAGCCCAACATCCTCAAGATACTGCAATCCATCCGCTTTTTCCGGCGAATGTCCTTTTACATCAACAAGGCTAAATTGAAATTTCTTATATTCCTTTGAAAGCTGTGCCGGCAATGATTTTAAGCAAGCCTCCGCCCTAAGCTTCAAAACTTCATTAATCACATCATCGCCTTTGGAATTTTTTGAACGCCCAAAATCATCTTTTATAGACTGCAAAATTTGAACCTGAACATTCCTTACCTGATTTATATCATGCGTTTGAAAGAACACATTCACAGCTTCCGGCATACCTCCCACAAGCAAATACTGAAGATAAACCTGCCTCATGCTTTCATGCACAGTTTTTTCAATAACAGACTTTTCACGCAAAGATTTATTTACATATTCAAGAACTTTTTCATTCAAGCCAGCATTCATAATAAATTCCCGGAAAGTCAGCGGATACATTGCAATCTGCTCTTCATAACCCACAGGAATTCCACGCACATAAGGAGCACGAAATCCTTTCACCCCTAGAAAACTGCCAGTCGCAATAACATCAAACCGCCCGTCTAAATCCCAGTATTTCAAAGAACTCCGTGCATTCGGACAATCCTGAATTTCATCAAAAATAAGCAAAGTTTTTCCTGGCACGAATCTTGCAGAAGGCACAACCGAAGAAATCGCAAGCACCATTCTATTTACTTCAAAATCGCCATCAAAAGCCTTATGAATCGCTTTACTTTCCCTAAAATCCAGATAAATCACGTTTTCATAAAATTCTTCGCCGAATTTCTTAACAATATAAGTTTTTCCAATCTGACGCAAACCACGCAATACCAGCGGATGATGTTCTCTATTTTTCCAATTCTTTAAGTCTTCCCAAATTTCCCTACTCAGCATAAAATCCTTCTTTTCTTATTATATAAAAATATTGTCATTTTTCAAAGGATTAAACGCATAATATTTGTCATTTTTCAAAGGATTTCTATAACAAGACTCTGGAGCTTCCGACGGAGGTTTCGACAAGCTCAACTACCGCCGTCGTGCTTTCCGGGGTTCCGTGCTAGCCGCACTCCATTCCTGCGCTATGAACCACCAATAATAAGAGAATTTACGATTGCAATTTCTTTGAATCCTTAACTTTTCAGAAATAAATTTCAAAAAGCAATTTTATAAATTGAAAATTAGTAGGCTCTTATTGGTCGAACAAGACACTCGTCGTTACTGTCTTCACCTTTTGCACCAACATTCCCATACCAACAATAAAATTTATGACCATTTTTAAAATTATAACCATAAGCAGAATTCTCACTTTTTTCAGTCGAAGACCAATAGTTTGTAGCCGAAAAATCTCCCAGACCTTTCAAATACAATTTTTTATATATTAATTCTAATTCATCAATGCTTGGTAAGAACCAATCATTCTTACCTCCATATGTACAACTTAAACAACGAGAGGCCGCGTCATGACTACACTGATTAGACTCTTTATGACTTTGAATCCGATCTGTATTCTCTTTTCCTGTCCCTATCTTCTTTCCAGTACAGTAGACTAAATCTTCATATTCACCCCAAGTAGCCGAGAATTCTTCAGATTTTGGGGCAACCTCAAGATATCTCCAACCGTCAGAATAAAAACCTTTATCATAAAAAATAATACCTCCGTCTTCACCAGTATTACCTACTGCACTCTTTTGTGTAGTAAATTTTATACATTCAGATGGAATTCCTTCTTTACCATCTTCTTTAACAAATATCCACAAATAATAGGTTGTTTCCGATAAAAGTCCTTCAATAAGAAATATATTTTTGTCATAATACCCATACTCGCCTAAATGCACCCTTTCATTATCATCACCATGCACTACTATGCTTCCATAAGAAGCATTAGCAATATCACCTTTTAAGCTGAGTTTGCATCTTATTGAGTCTGTGTACTCTGGCTTTTGGAAATTCACTACGATAAACTCTGTACCTATATTTTTTATTGTAATATCTTTAATTTTTAAATCAGATGTTTTGGTTGATATCATTGAAGGAGCACTCTTTATATAATTTTCTCGTGAATATATACAAAATGTATAATCTGTATTCGGATTTAATCCATTAATTGTACATTTTCCAGATTCTTTATTTATATATTCTGTAGACGGATTATTAATATTATCTGAAGAAAAATAACAGATTGCATAATCACTAACATCCATTGATACAGTCCAAGATAAAGATATGGTTGTACCTGTTATTGAATCAATTTTAAAATCTTCTGGCGGGAAACTAAAATCAATATTAACCACTCCCCTTTTAGAAAACTCTACCTCTCGAAATAATTCACTTCCATCGGCAAGTTGTAATTTTAGTTTATAAATATTAGGTCTATCAATTTGAATATCATAAGTATCATTATCCCAAAGAACAGAAAGTTCTTTCCATTTATAATTCTCATATATGTAAAGAGTTCCTCCTAAACCAGCTTCAACATGAATTCCTGTTGCAATAGTTGCACCCTTTCTAATTCTTTTCTTTTCTGAAACAATTTCAGCACCAGTGTCTTTCAATGAATTTACAAATCTGGAAACTAAATTTTGAATTCCCATATACAATGAAGAAGATGCATTACCCATAAATTCTTCATCACTATGTGCAAATTTTCCTGATGCAACATCTAAGACGCTTATACTTACTAGATAGTCATTATCCATTGCATCAACTGTTCCTGTTATTAAATAATCAATATTTAAAAGTTTAAATTTCTTTATATTTTCACTTGAAGAAATTGAACTTACCTGAATTTTTTGATTTTCAAGCAATTTATCAATTTCTTGTCTCGCAATTACATCATATCTTCCTGTCTTAACAATATTAGACTGTACCTGGTTCCGAACTGCTACAGAATCATTTACAAGTTTCTGGTTATTTGAATCATTAATACTGAATTCAACTACCGCAAGACGAGGAAGTTTTTCATCTTCTGAAAATGCAGAAAATAATAAAAACGAACTTAATAATATTACAATCACTTTCTTCATACTTTTCTCCTATTCTGGCAATGGATAACAATAGTCATCGCTTGTAAAGAAATATATTTTATTGCTTTGATTTTTTTCATCGGATATATATATTCTATTCAGATTTTCCATCAACTGCTGGTTAGACAATCTCTTATTATCTCTGTTGTTTAAGCAGAACACATCGCGACTTATATGCACGATTGCATCTTCCATGCTTTTTATATATTGTTCATCAGAAGCATTTTTTGATAAGCTAGAGATTTTTTCCAAAAAGTCATTTTTTGTATTAAAGAATTTAATACTTGATTTTTTCTGAGGCTCTTCTGTTTTTAATTCAAATGTTGTTAATGAATATACAACAAACCGGACAAACGCTCCTACGTATTCTGAAATTGTTTGCACACGTGAATACAATTCCAAATCACTTCTTAAATTATATAAATCTGACTTTAAGCTATATTCGACATCGGTTGTATCTTTTATAAATCTATATATAACATTTAGTGGCTGCTCACTATCGTTTTTATTTCCTTCTTCAATCATTTTCCAAAGAAAAGAATTAACTATATTTTTTTCAACATAATAGCCTGGATATAATTTTGAAAAATACTGTACAGCATCTTCAGACGAAGACAAATCCATTTGTACAATATTTTTTACAGTTGGTCTTATAACAGCATTCAATAGCAAATCTACAAAATGATATATTTCTTTCCTTTGAATTATTTTAGAACTTTCCAAGTATCTTTTTAATGAATGAAAAGCCCAACCTAAACTCCAAAACGGCATATCATTAACATTTAAAAGAAAAGATACCATTCGTGATAAATCTGCATCAAGTTTTAATTTATCTGAACGAATTTCTGATAATTGAGGATTCAATTCATCAACAACAGATTTTTTTACATCGGCTACATTTTCATCTCTTCTTTCTAATAAAGCCTCATCTATTTTTTTCTTCATTAAAAACTCAGGAATTATTATTGTTCCAGACAACAAAACAGCATACCCACCTAACAATAAAGAAAAATCAATTCTCTTTGTATCTTCTGTAGACAAGCACTTCATAAGCTTTTTGCATTCTTCTGAACATGGATTTTTAAAATCTTCTACCGAGAAAAGAGTCATAAACAGCATTGCAAGGATGAGTAGAAAAACAATTCCCATAAAGATGAATATAAATTTCTGAAACAATCTATATTTATCAACTTTTTTTTTACCGGGGTCTGCTTTTTCACCTTTATTTTCAGAATTACTATTTACACAAGTTCCATTTTCCTTTCTTTCTCTATTGCCATTACCATTTTTTTTACTCCATTTTTTATAATGTTTATAATTCAGTGCTCTAAACTGAATCACAGCCCATTTTCCGTTTCCTTTGAAACGTTGATCTGGTGTTGCATTCAATTTATCTGTACTCTTTGCTAATTGGTAAGACGCTTCAGAGATACCTATGAGAACATCTGATTTTAATACACGCGGAGCAACGATAGGTGTAAAAGGCATTACTTTTTTTGTACGTTTCTTAAATGTGTCTGTATAATTCCAATTCTTATCTTTTACTAGCCTTCGATAATTCAAATCACCCTTTATAATTATTAGACTGCTCTTGAAAAAGTGTTTTTTTAGTGAAGATGGCATTTTATCAAAACACAAAGGTTCTGCCCAAAAATTATGCGATTTTATTTTTATTTTACCATCATGAATATACTCATTGCATATTTTTGAACCTTCTCCATTACCTGCTTTCTGGATTTCACTAATGAGATAACCAAAATCTTCCTGAGTAGCATCAGAAACAAAAAATGGATATGGTTTTAGATGAAATACTACTTTGTCAACAATTTCATTGTAAAGAAAATAACAAGCCAGATATAAATCTGAGAACAGTTCCTTACCTGCATTATCACAAATAATATCAAACTGCTTAAATTTTTTTCCACGTGAATTTAGATATTCAAACAATACATTTGAATCATCATGTAGAATTCTAATATCATCAACTGTATATTCAAACCTTTCCTTTGCATCCAATTGACTTAAATCACTTGTATTTGCAGAAAGGCAATAATGCATTGCTCTGATAAAGCTGGCTTTATCGAAACTATTGTTACTATCAACTAATTCATCCAGAATTGAAATAAATTTATCTTTACTATTTAGAACGCTATTCTTTTTTTCTGAAGCAAAAAAGTCATACTTATATGTTGCCTCATTTTTTTTATAATAACCTTTTTCTGCAAGAAGAGCATGATAAAAGATAAACTCTGCTTCTAAGAATGGAGCATAATTGAAAATTTCCCCTAATGAAAGATTCTCATTAATAATTAACTCTTTTACTTCTGTTCCTCCACAGAGTTTATTTCTCTTCTTTTCAAATTCTTTCAAAAAATCATTTTTTATTTTTTCAGGGAAAGCCTCATTAAAATTATAAAGTTCTTTTTTAAGGAACTCTTCATAATTTCCCGAACAGTAATCATTAAATATCTTTTTAAAACGTTCATCAACCGTAAACTTTGCGAAGGAATCTTTTTCGGCGGCAGAAAAATATTTTGAATCTGACATATTAAAACCTCATCAATAATTCGTAACCACTGTGCCGTTAAGCGTGATATTGCCGTCTTTTATTGTACAGACATTCCAGCGATTACCGCTTATTCCTTCTGAGATATAAGTGCTTAACTCTAACTCTTCTCCGACGTATATTTTTACAAATGCATTGCTTTGCGAAAGTTTTTGACTTATTGCATTATTTCTATTTGTATAATCAACGACATAAACGTAATACGGTACACCACGCTCTATTGCATTTAATGTTATTGTCTCCGGACCGTAAGAATCAGTGTCATCACGGTCAAGATTTGCAGAACCATCTTCTGAAACCAGCATATTCCTATAAGAAATATGATAGCCACCATCTTTTTCCAGATGCAAATCTAAATCAGCAGGTTGTTCTCCCCATTGTAAGACAATGCGAATCTGCGTATCTAAAAGAATCTTACTTATGATAAATCGATAATTGGTTATAAAACCAGCTTTTACATTTATTAAACCTTCTTCCTGAATATATCCATTTGCATTATATTTTATTTTGAATTCCCCATCTTCTAGCTTTGGAATACTAATAAAACCATTTTTATCAGAAACAAAATAACTTTCTGTATCATCAGAGTAAAGCGTTACGTGTACGTCAGAGACAGGAAGTCCTGTTTCCGCATCTGCAAAAAACAGAGGCAGCATCCCCTTTTTTCTTATTTTCTGACTGTTTTGAACTATATCAAGCTGCTCCTTTTTATCTGCCGAAAGCGGTATGGCAAAAACAAATACAAAAGAGAAGCAAAACGCTCCTGCCATAATTATTTTTTTGATATTCATAAATCCCCCATAATTCGTTTCTTTGGAATTCTAACTAAAACTGTTGTAATATAGGCAGTTTTTGCTTTTTCCTTATTCTTTACTTCTTGAGTAAAGGTACTTATATGTGTATATCCATTTACAATTGGCTTTTCTCCTTCCGGTAAAAAGGTATTGCCAGCCTCATATAAATTATTCATAGCATCGAGCAGAGCAGATTCCCTACTACGCTGTTCAGATGTTAGTTTTTTAGAAATCCCTACAACATAAAAGTAAGCGTCATCTTCTGGCAAATTTTTGAGCCAATCAGGTAAAACATCTTCTTTAATGCCATTCTCAAAAAATTCAGAACGCACATCATAAAGCATTGAATCATAGAATGACTGTATTGTTTGTTTTTTTATAGAAGATATATCTGCATTCTCTATAGTTAAAGAAGTATCATTTACAGTGTCCTGATTTAATGCTGCATCTGAATTATTTTTTCTCTTTAATGAGGCACAACAAGAAAAGAAAAAAACAAAAAAAAATGCCAGCAATAAAAAAATACTTGAATGTTTATAATTCGAAATTTTCATCCACATACTCTACTATTTCCTCTTTTACAGTTGTTTTTACGAGAGCCTCCATCTCATCAGGAATATTAATACCTTCTGCTTTTTCGAATTTCTTTGTCGCTTTTTCTACAGCAGCATCTACATCAATTGCTTGAATACAATCCCATAATTCACTTGTAAGGTAGCGTCCTAAAACATAAGTTTTATAAACCTTCTTACCATCTAGTTCCTCTTTCTCAGTATAATATTCAAGGAATTCCACCTTTGGAACTTTTACCGAAACTGCAAGATTCAATGCCTCTTCATAACGAACTAAAGCATCTTCTGGAATACTGTCATCATCTACATATTCAGAGAAAACATAACGATCAAGATTTTTGGTAAGCTGACCTGCTACATTTGTAGCAATTGTTTCCTGCAAGGCCTGCTGAGCTTTTGTACGAGAACGACTTTCTGAAGAAAGCAAATTTGAAACACCTACTTCATAAGTCCATTTTGTTTCATCTGCTGCACTCTTATTTTCATATACTTCACGTCCATACTTTAGATGATTCTGTATCCATTCTGGTCGGTTCTGTGCTACAAGAGCAGCAGTAAACAATACAGCAAATCCTACTATACAAACTATCTTTTTCATTTTTATCCTCCTACTGAAAAAGTTCTTTTTATGGTAATTGATTAAAAATATCTTGAATTATTAACAAAATGCTTTCTGGATTTTTATCTGGATTACAGGCATTATCAATTGCAATTTTTGATTTTATCTTCACCTGCTCATCTGAGAGCAACGTAATAACAGCACTCATTGGCATAGAAGATGCCACTTCACTTGAATATTCCTCTCCTGTTTCAATATCAAGCAGTACAAATGAAATATTTGCATTCACCCATGACTTTCTGTCAAATTCTTCACACTGAGTTTCTGTAGTACAAAAAATATAATATCTTGCATAAAAATCTTTCTTATGATTTTTCACATAAGTTTTCATATCATCATAAGATTCAAAACTAAGAGAAGTATTTTTTGTGTTAAGTTTATAATTCTTTTGCAATATATCTTTGAATTTTATCACCGTTCTGTTTTCTGTATTCTTAAATATTGCCCCAGAAGGAAGATAGAATGTTTCAACTCCAAAAAGTGCAATCATTCTTGAATCTTTCATATTTTCACAATAAGAAATAAAATCAGAAAGAGACGTTTTATTCTTCCATGAAAGAATAACAGAGTTTCCATCATGTTCAATTAGAAAACAATCTGTTTTTTGGAGAGCAGAAATGATTTTATTTAAATAATCATTATGATTATAAACTACAAAAGTAGAATGATTGTCAAAAATACATTTATAAATAGATATATTTCTATAAAGTTTTGTGAGAAATTTTTCAAAGGCAGCAGATGTCTGTTCATTATTTAACTTATCTGAAAATTCAAATATAGCACATTTTGATTTCAACCATTTAGTGTAGGTTTCATCATTCTTATATGAAAAATCTGGAATATTTTTAGATTTATAGAACGTATAGGCAAGTTCCGCTGTTTCCTCATTCTGAACTGCAATTCTTGATTTTTCAAAATCCTTTCGGGACATACAACCAAGAAGTTTGATTACTATTCCTTCTGAAGATTTCTCAATTTTTTTATCTATAATCTTTACTCCAAAAAGCGGAACTTCACTTTTCCATGAAGAATGTTCTATGCTTAACGTATAGGCATCAAGAACATCACTTTCATAACCTTCCTCTGTTACAAAAGTATCTGTATTGACTGTTACAAATGTGCTAATTGAATTAGCAAAATATGACAAAATCTGTCGCCAAGCTTGTGAAGATGCTTGACGTTCAGAATCACATGGTTCTGAGAAACCGACTGCATAACAATATTCTTCTGTATCAACAGGATTCTTTGTATCCCAATTAGAAGGAATTCTAGATTGTGCAAAAACAAGAAACTGAAAAAAACAAAAAAGTAAAATTAGAAGATTTTTTTTATTTCCTATACATTTTTGTAGTTCGGGGGGGGGCAATATTAATCAAATTATTCAGATTAAACATAAGTAATTCCATTTTACATCATTTTTTCAAAAATTCAATAGTTGATACAAAAACTTGCCACAATATTCTTTTTTCATAAAAACTCAATGAGAGAAAAAGTGTCTGTCTATCAAAAAAAGTGTTTCGCCGAAAAACAAACATCACAAAAACATTTCATCCAGGGAAATCAAAATCAGCGGCTTGGAAAACTGCTCACGAATCTGCCCAAACCCCGATTTTGAAATAAATCCATATTTTTCACATTCAAAGCCGGTTGATAAAACCTGTTTTATTTCTTCGTAAATCATTTTTTCATCAAGCGGCTCTTTTCGGAATTTTGCTTCATAAAAAATATATTTGCCATCATTTTCAGTTACAATATCAAATTCGCCGTTTTGTTTCTGCGCCGGCAAATCATAATAATACTTTCCGATTCTTTCTAACGGATTTTCCAGCTCGCCTTTGCGGTTTTTGCGAATCAAATATTGCGTTGAGATTTCTTCAAAAAATTTCGGAACATAACGCTCCTCAAAATCATTTTGAATAAATTTTTCAAAAAAAACATTCGGCTCCATTACATTAAGACGATTTAAATTTCTGAAAATATATTTATATATAGAACAAAAAAAGCGGGTCGCTTATGAGATAGCCTGATTTTTTCTTGTTGTTTTCATCATTTAGTGGAGCAACTTTTTTTACAACATCCATTTTTATGAGTTTTTCAAGAGTGTCTGCCAAAGCCGGCGAACTTGTTACATTCGACTGAGAAAGAATATCATTGAATTTTGAAAAACCTTTTGCAAGAGCCTCAAAAACCTCGTTAGCATTGTTTATCTTGGAAATCTCTGAATTCAAATACATTGCTATTTCATTTTCAAGACGGCAGCCAGGAGAAGCAATCAGCTCAATAATATTTTCCTTTACAGATTTTTTAGAATTTATCAAACGATTATAATAAGGGATTCCGCCAAAAACTGAAAAAGTCCGAACTTTATCTTCATTGTTATAATCTGAATAAAATTTTGATGAATCATAATAATCCATCGGCTTTACATTCAGAGCATAATCAAACCGTCCAAAAAGCGGATTTTCTTTAGAAAGCAAAGATTTCATTGTTTCCACATAAGAACCGCAAAGAACAAATTTCAATTTTGAAGTTTTACGGTATTTATCAATCAAAACCTGAAGAATGCTGTCCAGCCCGGCGACAACGCTCCTAAGATAAGAATATTCACCAAGAACAAAAATCAAGGGCTGCTTTTCCTATTCTCCGCCTGCCATAAATCAAAATTGACGAAAAACCAGCTGCCCCAAATGAAGCATTTATTTTCTCCTGCTCTGTTTCTCTTCCAATAAAATCTTCAATAAATTCTGCCATACGAAAAACTCTTTACTCGGTAACGTCCGACTCAGTTATAACCGAGTAAAATATACATCAATTTCGGCGAATTATAAAGTAATTTTTCGGCGTTTTGTAATAATTTTATATGGCGATTTGTAACATTTTTATTCACCGTTTTGGGATTTTTTAACTTGCCGACTTAGCACATTGTTTATCCTATATGGTTCTGCACGTATGCAAAAATAAAGGATGAGCTGCGCGGAACGCACAACACGGAAGCCAAGGTTGTTGTTCCGGTTGTTTGCGTTGTTGTTCCAACTGCCACCGCGTTCCACGCGGCCAGAACCGGAAGACGCACCTGCTTCAGGCGTGTTGCTATTTACAGTTCCAGTCCAGTCCCAGCACCATTCAGAAACATTGCCGCTCATATCGTAAAGTCCGTAGCCGTTTGACTTCTTTGTCTTTACTTCCCTTGTTCTTGTGTTACTCGTATTTCCTCTATACCACGCAACGTCATCTATATTGTCGCTTCCGGCGTATTTATAGTTTTCTCCACCTCTGGCAGCCCATTCCCATTCTGCTTCCGTAGGGGGCTGTCCTAGAAGTTATTAACAGACTTCAAAAAGGGCGGCCTTTTTTATGTTAAATGAATTTTGTAGATTTTCGTTTATTGTTTTTTTTCTTAGGTGTTCATTAATCGAATCAGTTGCCTGAAATCATATCCCAGCATCAATAATCCCCATTCAATTCCGACTTTTTCTTTTCCCCGAAGATGAAATCGCCTGAATTTTAAATTGCCTTTTGTCTGTCCAAAGACAGTTTCACATTCAGTGGAACGCTTTTTCATGAGAGTTTTATATTCTTCACTGGAAAGAAGTTCTTTTACTTTTGCTTTCTGTTCAAGCCAGTGCCCGTTTCTTTGAATCACTCTGCCATATTCAGATTTTGTACATAACTCTCTGAACGGACAGCCTTCGCAGTTTTCACACTGGTAAACTTCGTAAGTCTGTAAATATCCGGATTTATTTTTCTTAGTCACTGTCTTTCTGTAAGGAACTGGATTTCCGCAGGGGCAGGTATATTCTTTTTGTTCAGCATCGTATTTCCAGTTTTCAGTGTTGAAAGTCTTTTTCTTGAAACTCCTTTTTGTTTCTTTTTCATAAGTTGTGTACTTTACGATTCCTGTGATTTCATTTTCTTCCAGATAATCATAATTCTCTTCGCTTCCATAGCCAGCATCCGCAATTGCAAACTTAAACTTACATCCAAGACGTTTCTGAACATTTTCAAGATGAGGAATAAATGTCCTTGTGTCCGTAGGATTTGGGAACACGTCATATCCGATTACAAAATTGTTTTCAGTTCCAACCTGAATATTATAGCCCGGTTTTAGCTGACCATTGAGCATGTGGTCTTCCTTCATCCGCATGAAAGTTGCGTCTTCGTCTGTCTTTGAGTAGCTGTTTC
>OQWM01001842.1_pt1 | contig 14498 bp, 18 predicted proteins | sample 1691531 | NCBI WGS metagenome assembly OQWM01 (sample SAMN03418257, study PRJEB22391) | human gut metagenome | biome: human-gut; feature: organic feature; material: feces | host: Homo sapiens | place: Tanzania | collected 2013-01
CAATCTCAACGCGCCGTCTCTGACGGATGCCGAATATGACGCGCTTTTTGATGAACTGAGTGCGTTGGAAAAGGAAACCGGCTTCAGCATGACGAACTCGCCCACGCAGACGGTAGGCTGCTATCCCGCTGTCAGCGCCTTGGTGAAAACAGTGCATCCGATTCCGCTGCTGTCGTTGGATAAAACGAAGAGCAGCGCGGAGCTTCTGCGCTTTGCGGGAGAGCAGATGGTCATGCTGATGCTCAAGCTGGACGGCCTGACGGTAAAGCTGACCTATGAAAAGGGCCTTCTGATGGAGGCCGCTACCCGCGGCGATGGAGATACCGGTGAGAACATTACTCACAATGTGCTGGGGATCTCCGGCATCCCGGATAAGATCCCGTACAAGGAACGGTTGGTCGTTACCGGCGAGGCATTTATCCGTCCCAGCGATTTTGAGGCGTTAAAGGACACGCTGCGGGACGGAAATGGCGAGCCTTATAAAAACGGGCGCAATCTGGCTGCTGGCTCTGTCCGTCTGCTGGACTGCGGCGCCTGCAAGGATCGCCGTGTGACCTTTATGGCTTTCAACGTGCTGGAGGGCTTTACAGAATACGCTTGGAAGTCGCAGCGGCTTCGGGCCATCGAACAGCTCGGCTTTCCCATCTGCAAATATCTGGCGAGCAAGCAGGCGTTGACGCAGTTCGATATGGACGCCGGTATCCGGCACCTGCGGAAATACGCGCAGGAAAACGACATACCTATCGATGGCATCGTGGTCACCTACAACGATGCCGCCTACGCAAAATCCTGCGGACGGACCGGGCATCACTATAAGGACGGATTGGCGTTCAAATTTGAGGATGACACCTATGAAACCGTCCTGCGTTCGATTGAATGGACGCCCAGCCGCACAGGGGAAATCACGCCGGTGGCGGTCTTTGACACGGTGGAGATCGACGGCTGCGCGGTATCCAGAGCGAGCCTCCACAACCTCTCTTTCATTGAGAATTTGGAGCTGGCACCGGGCTGCCGCATCAAGGTGAGCAAACGGAACCAGATCATTCCCCATGTGGAGGAAAATCTGGATCGGGACTGCTACGCCAGAGAGAAGGTCGTTCCTGCCAGATGCCCGTGCTGCGGACAGCCTACCCGTATCCATACGACCAAAAACACTGTGAACGGGGAGGAAAAGGTCACGGCGGCCCTGTTCTGCGATAATGAGCAGTGCGAAACGCGGAAGCTGCGCAAGTTCGTCCACTTTGCAAGCCAGAAGGCGATGAATATCGTGGGATTGTCTGAAGCAATTCTGGAAAAATTCATTGGAAAAGGTTGGCTCCACTCCTATATGGACATCTTCTTTTTGGACAAACACAGGTCGGAGATCGTTCAGATGGAGGGCTTTGGGGTGAGATCCTGGCAAAATCTTTGGGATGCCATCCAGCACAGCCGTATTACCACCTTTGAGCAGTATCTGACTGCAATGGATATTCCCATGGTAGGCAGTACAGCCAGCAAAGCTATCTGCCAAAGGTTCCGCGGAAATCTTTCGGAATTTGAAACGGCTGTATGCATGAGCTTTGATTTTACACAGCTCCCGGACTTCGGAGAAACGCTGCACAGGAATATCCATCAATGGTTCCGCAGCGAGGAAAACTGGACGGTCTGGACGGAGCTGCGGCGACTGGTGTGCATTAAGACCTATCAGCCGCCTGCGGTCGGCACCGATATGAGCAATCCCTTTGTCGGCAAGACCCTTGTGGTGACCGGCAAAGTGGAGCCGTACACCCGGGATGGGATCAACGAAAAAATTGAATCTCTGGGCGCTCATGCCGGCAGCTCGGTAAGCAGCAAGACAGATTATCTGATCTGCGGCGAGAACGCTGGAAGCAAGCTGGCAAAGGCGCAGGAACTTGGAATCGAGATCCTGTCACCCGACGAGTTCTTCCGCATGGCCGGAGAAAGTGCGTGAGGAAATGAGGGAGGGCGTTTTGCCCTCCCTTTTTTGCAGAGACGAAATACGGTATTGCTTGATTTATCAGGGAAAAATAGATATACTACTACCAGAGTGTAGATTTCAATGGAGGAATTATATCAATGAGTCATGAACTGCACCTTCATAAAATCGGTCCCATCAATGACTGCCAGCTGACGCTTGACTCTTTTACGATTTTGACCGGACCGCAGGCTAACGGAAAGAGCACAGCTGCAAAAGCGGTCTATTTCTTTCGGTCGGTCAAACAGGATATCCTCAGCATTATGATGCAGGGGGGGCCAAACGCAGTTACCGGGGACAAGGCTTCCACGTGGAGCACCGTTCTGAAGCAGCGGATGAAAGACAAGTTTTTGCAGCTTTTCGGGACCTCGTGGGTCATGCCATCTGATATGAAGATGGAATACCAGTACAGCAAAAATGTGTCTATCACGGTGTCCTTAGAGGAGGATTTCAATGACTCTTCCAAGAATTATATTGTGATCGGCTTCAGCAATTCGATTGAGAGCTACTTGGAAGCTCTAAGCTCACACATCTTCACCAATATTACTCCGGCGCAGAAAGAGCACGAAGAAAAGAAGCTGAATGAGCTCTTTGATGATCCGTTCGAGCCCGTCTTTATTCCCGCCGGCCGGAACCTCCTGACATTGTTGAGTACACAGCTTAATTATATCTTTACCTCGTTGGAAGATTCGCAGCTGAGAAATATTGACTACGTCACAAAGAGATATACGGAATTGATCCTCCGCCTGAAACCGGTGTTTGCCCACGGGATGGAGGGCATCGCCAACCGTATGAAAGACGATCCAACACAGTCTAAGAAATATGAACGGATCTGCCCTGCTCTTAATGTCCTCATGGATCAGGCGAAAGAGATCATGCAGAGCACCTATCGGTATGTGGATGGGGAAGAACGGCTGTATCTCTCGGATGACCGTTATGTAAAAATCAACCTTGCATCCTCCGGACAGCAGGAAGTTGTGTGGGTATTTAACCTCCTCTTTTACTATCTGTCGGAAGATAAAAAGATTTTCCTGATTATTGAGGAGCCGGAGTCACATCTCTATCCGGAATCCCAGCGACGTATCAGCGAAACGCTTTCCTTGATGGCTGACAGCGGAAATTCAGTTTTCGTTACGACCCACAGCCCCTATGTCCTCGGAACGTTTAATTACCTTCTGATGGCGGGACAGGTTGCGGAGAATCATCAAAAGGAAGTGGCAGAGAAGCTTGATAAGCGGCTGTGGCTGAAAGCTGGGAATGTGAACGCCCACTATATCTCTGATGGGAAACTGACGGATGGAATCTCTGATGAAGACGGGCTGCGTTTGATCAGAAATGAACTGATCGATGGGGCCTCTTCCGAAATCAATGACATGAGCGACTATCTGCTTGGTTTTCTCTATGCTGAGGGAGACGAATGATGCCTTACAATATAAATGACTATCAGCCTTTCCGTGAGGGGCGTCATCCAGTATTTACATCTCCTGAAAACGGTTGCAAGCATATCGGGAAAAATGTCAATAAGCAGTATATTCGGCACTTCAAGGTAGATGGAGAGGTTTTCAACGGACCAGGGGAAGAACGGTGCGATTATCTTCTTCTCAATGATGAAGCAGCAACCTCTTATTACATCGAGTTGAAAGGCTCCGATTTGCCCAAGGCTATTCGGCAGATTGAGAACACAATCAAACTGCTCTCGCCTTCACTGCCCGGCTACGCAGTTTTGCGCCGGATCGTGTACCACACAGGTTCCCATAACGTCCACGCATCTGAGGTCCTGCGCTGGAAGGCACGGTATAAAGCTGTGGTAAAAGAACGAGAGTATTCAGAAAACATTTAAAGGCTATCCCATAAATGGCATCCGCAGTTATTCAAAAAACCTGTGGAGCCTCTTTTCAGCAGAAAGCTGGGCAGTGAGAAAATTTCTCACCGCCCAGTTTTTTGTTGCTTTTATGCGTATTGCAGCCGTATAGAAGATGTATAGGAGGTACACAGCTATGTTAATTGCAATCGACCATGGAAACAAACAGATCAAAACCGTTCATACGCAGCCATTCACATCCGGATTGATCCAGGGCGACACGCCGGGGTTCGGAACGGATTGTCTGGCATATCAGGGGAAGTACTATACGCTGACCGACCAGCGTATCCCCTATCGGCGGGATAAGACGGAGGATGAACGCTTTTTCATTCTGACGCTCTTTGCCATTGCCTATGAGATCGAAGCGATGGGACGGTACAGCGACACCCTGATGCGGATTCAACTGGCGGTCGGATTGCCGCCAGCGCATTTCGGTGTGCAGGCCAAGCGGTTTATCAACTATTTTGATGGACGGGGCGCCATTTCATTTCAATTCCGCGGCAAACCGTATGCCGTTTATATTGAAAATACAGCCTGCTTTCCGCAGTCATTTTCCGCGGCCGTTGCGACGGTAAAGAATCTGACTGCCAGCCCGAAGGTGCTGGTGGTGGATATTGGAGGCTTTACAGCAGATTATGTCCGGCTGCGGAACGGCGTTCCGGATATGTCCGCATGTGACTCCTTGGAAAACGGCGTGATCTTGCTTTATAACCGCGTTCGTGCCAGAGCCAATGCAGAACTGGATGTTCTTTTGGACGAGAGCGAGGTCGACTGCATCCTGCGCGGAGAGCACCGTGATGTGGCACCGGAGGTTGTAGAACTGGTGGAGAAGGAAGCGCAGGAGTTCGTCAACGATCTGCTCAGCGGCCTGCGGGAACGGATGCTGGAGCTCAAGTCCGGCAGGGTGATTTTCCTTGGAGGCGGAGCCAATTTGCTGCGGCGGCAGATCGAGGCATCCGGTAAGGTGGGACAGGCAACCTTTGTGGAGGACATCAACGCCAATGCGAAGGGGTATGCGTATCTGTACCGCCTTCAGCACGGTGAGCGGTGAGAACCATGGCGGACAAGAAAGATCCCGGTAAATTTACCGTCCGTTTTAATATACATGACCCGCAGCACCAAACCGTGGTTGCCCTGCTCAACCAGCAGGGGCGGAACAAAGCGCAATTTCTCGCCAGTGCTGTTCTGCACTACATCAACTGCAAGGAAACACCAAACCTGCAGGTCCCGCCCGTCGATCCGGAAACATTGGAGAAAATCATTGTCTCCATTCTGGAAAAAAGGGACAAACAAAAGCGCGGCGGCGATGTTCCGCAAAAAACAGAAAGCGTATGCGAGATCAATACTGCGGAGGAGCCACAGACCAAGGAAGAGTCGGAAGGCTGGCCCGGCAGTGCCGGTGAAGTATCTGCCATTTTGGATTCCTTAAAAATGTTTGATAACCTGTGAAAATACGGTATGTCTAAGGCAAGGGAACAGACCCCGGGAGCGGGGTCCATTCCATTACCTTAGAGTTGGAAAAGCCTGATGCAATCCACCAGAGTCATACTGAGTTCCTGAAAGAGATCTTCGTCAAAGACCTCATAGACACAGGCTTCCTTGAATAACAGCGGACGGTAAAGAAGAAAAATTTTCTCCTGTGCATAGTGGCTCCCATCTTTGGCTTGAATCAGCAGGTCCTTAAAGCTCATTTGACGTTCCTCCCAAGGGTGTCCTTGATTTTCTGACGGACACGGTGATATGCCGTGGCTGCGCCTTGATAGGTCAATCCCAACTCTGACGCCAGATTCCCAAAGTCCCGCTGGTAGAGTGCATGCGCGAGGAAAATGTAGCGGTCCCGCTGACTGAGCTTCTGAAGGGCTTCCTCCAGGGCATCGTTTTCAAACAGCGGGAATGGCGAGGGTGCATCCCCAGCCGAATTGACCATGGCATCAAGGACGGAAACAATATCATCCGGGTCCGTTGGAAGCTCCATTTCCCGGCGTTTGTTGCAGGCACCCAGATAGGTCGCTTTTTTGCGGTGGATCGCTGTAAGAAGATACGCGGTAAAACGGTTTTGAATCACATTGTTTTCGCCGCTGCCGTTGTTTTTTGTATACATTATTTTTTCTCCTCCAATATCTGAAAATGTGAAACAGATATTGGAGGAGGACCCCGGCAGCAGGCGGGGTATAAAAGACGTCTGCTCCCGCCCGTGGGCGGAAGATCTATAATTTGCTCTGCGTGAAGACAGTGATGTATGCGCGGAGACCGTGCTTGTGTGCGCGTCCCCCATGCCGGAGGGGAAACACCGGCATGGGAAATAGAGAAATGATGTGAAAATGAAGCGGTATGCCCAGCTGTACGAAATCGCCAGATGTCATTCACGCAAAGGAGAGTGGGACAGTTCTCCAAGTGCATATGATATGACGATATCCCCCGCAGCCTTTTGATACGCAGACGGGTTTCAGGCCAAAATACTCTGCCGATGAAACAGACGCGGCTGGATTATGCAGCCGCTATAAAGCAAGGACAGGAAAACGCAGCGGATGCTGCGATTCCCTGTCCTTTGTTTCATTTTCTTGCGATAACAGCGCTGGTAGTGATATTTCTGGCATCCTCACCATTGGCATCCTTGGCGTAAACGGTCACGATGCCACGGTACTGATTGCCAACCGTGCCGTAATAGGTCACAGAGCCCTCGTGAGAGCTTCTGTTATAGGCGACCATATCCGGGTAGTCCACCGGATAATAGTAGGCTACGTTCGTCCACTTGCCGGAGCTGTTCTTCTCTTGCAGGACAATGCAGCCGGCACCAACTTGGGAAACGGTTTTTGTGGCGTCCACATCAAATTCAATGACGACCCGGCCACCGCTGAGCGCGGCGGAATTCACATAATAATCATCCAGATACAGGCTTGCGCGCCGGGCAGTTGCCAGTGCAGAGGTGCTGAGGCACAGCACAACAAGAACGCTAAGTGCCAGAATTTGAGTCAGCCGTTTTTTCATGATTGATCTTACCCTTCGTTAATGGAATCAATCATAGAATTGATCTCATCATCGGAAAGGCTGCCGCTGATAACGACCTGAAGATTATCAACGATCCATGTTACCTTGCGGTTATTCACATTCGACAGAATGTAGTAATCCACCCCATTGATGTTCCGCACGTCGAATTCACCGTCATCTTTTTCAAGGAAAGATTGAGATGCTTTCAGAGCAGTTGTAAATCGGTGAATGGTGATGCTGTACTCGGACTCGCCGTTGCTGTACTGCGCCCGAATTTTCGTAGAGTCCAGAAGAATTCTGCAATAGACCTCTGTGCACTGATATTCACTGGGATACCATGTGGGGAGGACTGACGGATCGACCGCATTTTCCTCAAGTGCTTCAGACAAAGTAGCGTATGTTACAGAAGTTGGTGAAGACTGTGTTTCTGTGAATTGAGCAGGGCTGAAATGAAAAACATCCTTTGTCCAGCGTGCGATGCTCTTGAAAATGTCGATCCCGCTTGCAGATGCGATCACAGTACAGCTTAAAGCAGCTGCGAGTACTGCGGCAACCAAACCACGAGAAATTCTGTGATTGTTGTTTTGGCGGGGTGCAGGCGTTGTCTTGCCATGCGTATGTTTTTTGGAAACTTTCTTTAGGAGCAGCGCGTGCTTGGCTTTGAAGGCAGCCAATGCTTCTTCGGGTTTCTTTTGCTCCGGCATTGGGTCCTTTTCCTCCAGCACCTTCAGGTAAGCATCGATAGCGTCTAAATCGACTTCCTGATCTGACCACTTCATGGTTTGGGTCAGCTCGTCCAGCAGCTCCTGTTCTGATTTTTCTCTAAGATGTTCCAGTTTTTGAGCCGAGCAGTTCCCGTTCCCGCCGACTGGGTCATGTCGTTTCTCAGACATCTCTGGCATATACTAGGCACCTCCCTGTATATACTGTTTCTATTAGGGAAAGAAACGTTGCATCATTTCTAAAAAAATTTATTTTTCTTGGTCAGTAACAAAAAATGCGCTTTTGCGCGAAAAAATCTGGAGCGGCAACTGACTTCCGATATGCCTAATATGGGGGCAATTTCGGCATATGTCAATTCCTTCTCCAGCTTTAATATTAAAATATCTCGTTCATCCGGACTCAGCCCCTGCGGAAGAAGGTACTCCAATGGTTCTGGACTGCTTTGGATATCTGCGGTTTCCTCCAGAATTTCCAGTGAGAGCGTTGGATGCAGGTCGCGCCGTTTGATGTAGTTGCCGATCAGGTTTCGCAGAATTTTAAAAAGGTAAGCGTCTGGATTCGCTATGTCCATTTCGTTGGTATGTTGGTAATAAACAAGGAACGCCTCGTTTGCTAAATCCTCTGCATCTCCTTTATCATGTATGATATGAAAGGCGTATTGGCTGAGACGGGTGTAGTTGCGTTTATACACTTCGTCGAAGCCTTCAACCTGTGGAGTTGAAATCATAATCCCATCCTTTTCAATCAAATTATCTTCACTCACTGTCCGGCGGCGAGTCGTTATCCGGATCGCCATCTTTCAGATAATCGTTGATCTCCGGAATGTTGATTAGCTCGGCGGGACTAATGCTCAGTGCATTGGCAATTTTCATGATCATTTTAATGCTCGGATTCTTGGAACGCCCATTCATAATGTTGTCCAATGAAGAGTGCGGAATACCGCCCATAGAAGCTAACTGGTTGATGCTGATATCACGGCAATCACAAAGTTGCTGGATTCTTTCTGCGAGAATTGAGGAAACCGACAACCAGACCACCTCCCGGACAGTTTTCTTTATAATAGCAAGAGAATGGGGGAAATTTGCCTATATGTAGGCTGTTCGAGGGGTAGATTTTGCTCATATATAGGCTGATTTTTTCAGTTTTCCCACAAAAGGACCAGGTTATCAAAAAGTGAACCCTGCAAAATAACAGCACAGCACCTACGGAGCGAAGGATCGTAGGCGCTGTGCTGTTGTTGGAATATGGCAATGCTGTCAAAATAAAATTTTTTTCGACGGTTTGCAACGTTTTTCGGAGTTGGCGAAACATATCATTATGGACAGGTCCCAGTGAACCTGCCCGGGAATGATTTTACGATGTTTGGAAGATAAGGAGAATGTGTTATGTTTAGAGGGTTTAACCTCGAAATCAATGCTGCGCGGGATTGCGGACCGGACAGCATTGACTTTTTGAATCCAAGCTATATTGAGTTGGGGGAAACGCACCTCGGGGATGCCCCTGGTAAAGTGCATGAAGAGTTAAAAAAGCTAGTGCTGGAGGGAACGGAAATTCCGGATGGCGTTGCCATTCAGAATGATTGGTTCCCTGAAATCGATGCCGACATTTTTATTTCCCATTCTCATGGTGACTGCGATCTGGCAAACGGTATCGCGGGGTGGATGAATGAGGAATTTGGACTTCGCTGCTTTATTGACTCCAATGTTTGGGGGTATACGAATGACCTGCTGCGGATTTTGAATGACAAATATAGCGATAAACGCAATGGTGATGATGGCGGAATTGTTTATACCCATGAAAAGTGCAATAGGGCGGCGAACCATGTGAACACCATGCTGACGATTGCGCTTCAGAAAATGATTGACCGTTGTGAATGTGTGCTTTTCCTGAACACCAATCAGTCAATCTTACCCTATGAAAAGACTCTGCGTGATGCCACGGATTCACCGTGGATCTACAGCGAAATCGTATGTACGCAGTTGATCCATCACAAAGAATTGAAAGAATACCGAAAAGAAATCTTTCATGAGGATCAACGGATGTTGTTTGAGGCATCTGGAGGTTTTCACCCCGCATATTCCGTTTCGCTGGATCACCTGATGCCGTTGGATATAGGGAATCTGATGAAATGGGAACAGAGTTACCGGAAGGCTACATCAAAAGAGCATTATCCGCTGGATTATCTGTATCAACAGTTTCCTGTAAGGGACTGACAGATCGAGGAGGGGACACAACATGGAAAACGAGACTTCAGACGCCAAGGTGCCGATTATAGAGCGGCATAAGGAAATTGACCTTATCCAGAGCTGTATCAACCGAATGGCGCAAAACTCTTTTCAGGTCAAGGGGTGGACAGTTGCACTGTTTGCGGTGATTCTGGCGTTGCTCCCCGAAAAAGTTGAGAGTACGAACAAATTCTTCCTAGGTGTTGTTATGCTGGCGGTTTCTGTTATGTTCTGGTACTTGGACAGCTTTTTCCTGGCGGCAGAGAGAAACTACCGCAAAATTTATGGATGGGTACTTCAGGAAAGGGAGAAGGGAAGCCGTGAACTGCTGTATGAGCTGAACTTCAAGGAGTTTGAATCGAAAGAATCCTTGAAAGGTACAGCGATATGGGAAACCGCCTTTTCCAAGACCCTGAAGTGGTTTTATGGGATTCCAACAGTTATCAGTATTGCGTATCTTGTGGTTCAACTGATTCAGTATTGTCCATGCAAAGGAGTTTGAGCTATGGCACATAAGACATTTATTTCTTATAAATATTCTGAGAGCCAGGAATTGCGTGATCGCATCATCCAGGCAATGGGCAGCGATGCAGCTTACTATACTGGCGAAACCAGTGAATCGCCGGATATGAGTGACTTGAAAACGGCGACAATTCGCAAGAAACTCGCAGATATGATCTACTCAACATCTGTGACAATCGTAATTATTTCTCCGCACATGAAGGAGAGTAATTGGATAGATTGGGAAATTGAATACAGCCTTACACAAACGACCAGAAATGACCGAACATCGAGAATAAATGGAGTAGTAGGCGTTGTTATGAAAGTCAATGGCGGATATGATTGGTTTATTCATCCAAGAATAAATTGCCATGGGACGCAGGTTGTTACATACGACAATTCCCTGCTGTATCCGATTATCTCCAACAATCATTTTAACTCAGAACCAGAACAATGGCACTGCAGCCAGTGTAAAACGTTTGACTGGCTCAATGGTTCTTATATCGAATATGTAAAGGAAGAAGACTTCCTGTTAAACCCGAGTATGTATGTAGAAAATGCGTATACCAAAAGCCAGAATGGTGGAGCAGGTTATCGCCTGCAGCGTACTCGGAAGGATTGACGTTTACTACCCTCATAGAAATTTAATTTCTATGAGGGTACAGTCTGGCGAGGAACCCGGTCTGTACTCAGGAGCAGACTGGGTCTCGAACATATATGAGCGAAAAAACAGCAAACGAAACGAGGACAACAGATTCCTCCATTTCCATGTGGCCAATTTTTTCAAGTTCATTGCGTACGCCGCTCAAAAAGTGCAGCTTGACCGCAGATGATGGTGCATCGTCACCGATGAAATGGTGCATGGTGGCCGCAGGCGTGGTGCACTGGGCCACCATGCGAGGAAATTACTCTGGGATGCCCTTGCGCTTGCGCATAGACTCACCCTCGATCTGGATGGTATAGGCGTTGTAGATGATTCGGTCACAGATGGCGTCGGCCAGAGTGGGGTCGTACAGGTTCTCGTGCCACTCGATGGTGTCATACTGGGAACAGAAGATGGTGGAGGCCACCTTGTTCCTGGCCTCTACCAGTTCCAGCACATCCCGGGCCACTGTCTCTTTGAGGGGGTAGAGCAGCCACTCGTCCAAAATAAGCAGCTTCTCTTTCCGGAGCCTTTTCATGTAATCCCGGTAGGTTCCGTTGGTCCGAGCCACAGAGATTTCCACCAACAGATCCGGCAGGCGGATATACCGAACGGAATAAAAACCGCGGCTGGCGGCCGTGCCAAAGGCACAGGCCAGGTAGGTCTTTCCGGCACCGGTAGCGCCCAGGATGATCACATTTCGTGCCTCCTAAATGTACGAACAGGATGCTAAGCGGAGGAGCTGCTCCCGGTCCAGATGCCGTTCGGCAATATACTCGATATTCTCCACGCTGGCCTGTGTATCTGCATAGCCGGCCTTCTTGATCAGGCCAGTGAGCCGGTTGCTTTTCCGCGCACTCCATTCGGCATCCACCAGCATGGCGAGCCGATCCTCGAAGGGCACATTCCGGAACTGCGGGTCTTCCAGCTGGGCAGAAAGCTGCTCTGCCATGACGCCCATGTGGATCTCTCTGAGCTTACGAATTGTTTCGTTACTGAACGTTATTTCTTCCCCCTTCTGTAGTACTCAGCACCACGGGTAAACCTGTGGGCCTTCTGAGGCACAGGTTCTGGATCCACATCTTCCGTCTGAAGCAGGTCCTGCTCAGACTTCAGAATAGCCTGTACACTTTTCAAGTTAGGAGAAGGGGTGAAGGTCAGAGCTTTTCGACAGGCGTCCTCCAAGCGGACCACAGAATAGTGGTCAGACAGCTTTAGGAGGGCCATGCAGGATTTGTAACCCTGCTGCTCTACCTTGTGAGCAGTAAGGAATACTCGCACAACAGCGGCAGTATTTTCGCCAATAGAGGACACCCGGCGAAGGAACCGTTCACTGTTCCATTGGAGGTAAGCGGTGTGCTCCGGAGGCATATGCTCCTCAAGCGTACTGTACTGATTGGGGCGGCCATACAGCCGAAGGTGGGAGGCCACTCTGGTACCGCAGAAATAGATTTCTACAGCGGAGCCGGTGAGTCGTACATCCACTTTCTGTTTGATGTATTCGTATGGGACCGAATAGTTCATGTGATCCACTGAAATGTGGTAGTTATATTGCACCGTGGCCGTTTTCCATTCTGCCAGCTCAAACGGATTTGGCGGTAGCGGCAGAAGGAACAGCTTTTCTTCCTCAAAGTCAGAGGCTCTGCTGCCATCTTTCTTCTGAAACGGCTTGTGATTGAAGTCAGCCAGCTTTTCCCAGATTGCACGATTCAGTTCATCCAAGGAGAGAAACTGACGGTTCCGCAACGCAGTAAGGATCCAGGTGGAGACAACGCCAACGGAGCCCTCCACGAACGCTTTGTCCTTCGGTGTCCGTGGACGGGTGGGGATAATTGCGGTGCCGTAATGCTCCGCCATTTCCTGGTAGGCTTTGTTCAGGACGGTCTCCGTGCGGGTATTCTTGATGACGCCGGCCTTGAGATTGTCCGGGGTCAGGATTCGGGTGACTCCACCGAAATAGTTGTAGGCATGAACATGAGCTGTGATCCATGCTTCCTGCTTCATGTCGAGGAACGCTTCCGTATAGGCGTAGCCGCTGTACGGAAGCACTGCTACAAAGAGATAGGCGGGCAGGCGCTCGCCGGTGTCCGTGTCCGTAATCCCAGCGGTCTGACCGGCCCAGTCCACCTGGAGGTTCTCACTGGGCTTGTGCTCCAGGTGCATGGTCGCTTTCGTTTTGTGAACATAGTCGGCGTAGTACTTGTTGAACTGCGTGGACTTGTAGGGGAGCTCACCGTTTTGGCGGCACCGTTCACAATACTCCACCCACAGCAGGCTGAGCGTGACGCCGCTCTTCTGCATTTCCTTGTGGACCCACTCGTAGTCCGGCATACTGTACCGCTGCCCCATAGATGTGGCAGGGTACAGCTTACGGACCACTTCCTCAGAGCTAAGGTTCTTCACTGCATTCCACGAGAGGCCGTTTTCTTCAGCCTTGTGCAATGCCGTGATGACGGTGCTCCGGGCGCAGCCACAGCTCTCGGCGATGCGCGTTTTGTTGAGACCCAGACTATGAAGTCTGATGATCTCTTTGTAGTTGGTCATCGTGTTTTCCTCCTGTTGTTAGATTACATCTTTCGATGCAATTCCATTATACAGGGGGTGTCTGACCGGCGGCGTGAGTGTATGATTTCAGCGATCAAGCTGTCTGACCTGTGCGGTCAAAGTGTCCGTCGGAGGGCGGCGTATTCAGTCATCCAGAGCCAAGCATAGCAGAAACTATAACAATCACATAACGATGTACAGGATAATACCAATAAAAGAATCCTTTTATATTTCTACCTTTCTTTTGGTTGTACAACATCATAATAGGTAACGCTAAAATCATCCAACACTGCATTGGGTCAAAATATAATGTTGTGAAAGATGATCTAATATATATATCCGGATTTCTCACCGCAACTGTAGCACCACATATACATATAATACAGAATATAAAATAAACCGCACATTGCAAAGTTTTCTTTTTCACAAAATAAAGACATATTCCCAGCAAGACAAATCCTATACCATATTCTAAATGATTTATAGTTGGGATTAAGGAATCTCTAATACCTCGAATTAATACCCTCTGTTGTACTGGAAGGCCCTTTGGCATAATAATTTCTATGATTCTGTACACCATACATAGCAACAACGAAATCCCCAAGATCCCAAAACTCTTGGCACATTCTCGTATGTTTTTTTCCGGGATAGCAACGGAAATTTTTTCTAAATATATTTGCACCAAGGACGTTAAATATTGTATTCGATAAGCCTATAACCGCCCCTGCAAGATATAGTCTTTTCAAAAAATTGGTTCTATTTCTTGTATGACGGATACTTTGAACCAATATAAATAAAAACAAAGGTGCTGCTATTCTACCAATCATTCTAAATATAGTATAATACCAACTTCCAAGAATATCGCTCCCAAAAGCCCCCACATGATCAACCGTCATACAAAAACACGCAATTATTTTTATTTTGAATGAGTCCAATGTCTCCAATTTTTCTCGACACAGTTTAATATTCACAATAGAACCTCTTATCGCAATACAGCAAGGGCAAGACCACCACCACCCACATGATCAAGAGCGTGCT
>OQWM01001850.1_pt1 | contig 14473 bp, 18 predicted proteins | sample 1691531 | NCBI WGS metagenome assembly OQWM01 (sample SAMN03418257, study PRJEB22391) | human gut metagenome | biome: human-gut; feature: organic feature; material: feces | host: Homo sapiens | place: Tanzania | collected 2013-01
GTGCGGCCGATGTAGCGGCGGCGGAGGTTGCCCTCTGTCGCGCCGTGGCGGATGAAGAAAATGTCGATCACAGCAGCCCTCCGATCCAGACGCCGATCAGGCCGCAGAGCTCGCAGAGCTGCAAAAAGAAGCCCGACGTGTCCCCTGTCACGCCGCCAAACTGTGCCAGCGCGAATCTGCGATACTTGAGCGCGGAAACCACCACAAACGCTGCCCGGACGAGCCGCTGTGCGAGGCGGGCATCGCACAGGTCAAAGCGCTGCAAAAGCGGGGACTTTCAGTCGATCGGCTTTTTGTCAGCCCCATGCTGCGCACGCGGCAGACGGCGGACATTCTTTTTCCGAAGATGCACTATACCGTCGTGGACGGCTTGATTGAGACGGATTTTGGCCGCTTTGAGGGGAAGTCCGCCGACGAGCTCTCGGGCGACCCCGCCTATCAGGCGTGGGTCGACGCGATGTGCCTGACGCCCATCCCCGAGGGTGAGAGCGTAACGGACTTCAAAACGCGTTGTTGCGAGGCGTTTGCGGAGACGATCAAAAATGTGCCGGACGGCTCTCGCGTGGGATTCGTCGTCCACGGCGGCGTCATCATGGCGATCATGGAGGCCTATGCGCGTCCGAAGAAGGACTTTTATGCCTACCACATCGGAAACGGCGAATGCCTGCAAGGCGTGTATGACGGAGAAACAATTCAGATCAAATAGTGAACACCGCCCGCATTCCGGATATCTTTCCGGAACGCGGACGGTGTCTTTATATGGTATCGGTGTGGTTACACCGTCGGCGCGGCGTAGGCCACGTCGTACTCGCTCCACTGGATGCGGATGGAGCAGCGTGCGCCGCCCGCGGAAAGGAACGAATTGATCTCACACATCGACCAGAGCTTCGTGACGGGATCCTGCTGGCGGATGCGCATGTTGTGCGTCTCCTGCGAGTTTGTGTACACGGTGCCGTCGATCGCAATGCTTGCGGAAATGCTGCTGCCGTTGAGCGTCTGTGTCTCGATCGTGCTGCCGTCGTAGATGGTCGTTCTGCGCAGGTCGACCAAAACGGGCGCGGCGGTGTTCTTCGGCGCGATGCTGATGCGCAGCGCGCTGGCCGACGCGCGCTGATAGGTCAAAATCAGGTCCTTGAGCGGAATATTCAGCGTGCTGTCTGCCGCGGAGAGGTCGACATGGTACTCGGTGAACGGCGCGAATAGATTAGGCGTCGTCAACTCCTGCTCGCTGGTTTGGAAGTGCAGCTTGTAGCTCAGTGGGGTGTCCTACGCGACGGTGATGACCGGCGTTTCGCCGGTGTCGCCTTTCTCGCCTTGGATGCCCTGTTCGCCTTTTTCTCCGCGCTCGCCTCGGGGACCAATGGGTCCCTGCGGGCCGGGATCGCCCTTTGGGCCGACGGGACCGGTCGGCCCCTGGATCGTGACATAGCTATACGGATCGGACGGGCAGCAGCCGTTCCCGCGGCAGGACCCCGTGTAGTAATTCATAGACGTCTCCCCCTGACATGATATCGGTGCTTTATCCTATGCATCGGACGAAGAAACAGCGCACAGCAGGGAAGAAAAAGGCGGCAGACATGCATGGAAAATGCCGAAAACAGAAAACTGCCTTGCAAATGAAAGATATGGATGCTATACTGTGACCGAAAAACGGTTTGGGTCAAATTAAGATCATTTCGCGCCAAGGCTGCCAAGGCAGCTTTTTCAAAGTCATTGAGTTAGCCTCCTCTAACTGAAGCGGGAAGCGCGGAAAAAGAAAGGAACGGACAGCATGATCGTCAAATCCATGAATGAGAGCGCCATCTATGCGATCGGCCACGCCTTCGGCTACTACGACTACGGGGAGGAGACGGGCATGGTCTACGCCTTTTTCGGTCAGGAGCCGACGGCGCAATACATCTGTGCCTACGTGCGCGGGATGCTGCGCGGCGGCTTCCTGCACACGACGAGCGAGCGCGGCGAGGGTTACATCGCCTACAAGCGGCCCAAGGAAAAGCTCGGCTTCAAGACCCTTTGGCCGATCGCGACGGGAATGCTGCACAATTCGAGCATGAAGCGCCTGATGCGTTTCGCCATGGCCATCAAAAAGGGCGGAAAGTCGCTCCAGGAGCGCATGGACAAGGAAAAGAAGCCCTATATCTTCGTCGGCATGGTCTGCGTGTGCGAAAAGTATCAGGGGCAGGGCTATATGCGAAAGGTCATGGACATCGCCTTTGCCGAGGGCGACCGCCTCCGTGTGCCGGTGATCTTAGAGACGGACGCCAGGTCCAAATGCGACAAGTATGTGCATCTCGGCATGGAGCTCGCCGGAACGCGCGACCTCGGTGAATTCGGAAAAATGTACGATCTCATCAAATATCCAGATGCCGTTCTGGCAGAAGCGAAGAGCTAAAGCTGCGGCAGGGGAGGGCGTGCCCTCCGCTGAAAAAGCAAGACGAACCGGCCGCGCCGCCATTTTCATAAAAGGAAAAAAGCCTCTTCACCGCACAGGTGGAGGGGCTTTTATGGTATTTTGCAACAAAAAGACATCTTTCCGCCAAATCGTTAAAAAAATGACGGATTGACACAATTTTAACACAGAATTGACCAAATCAATAAAATAATTGGTTCTTTTTGTCAGAAATGCCAGAAATAAGATTGAACCTTGACTTTAGTAGTTTTGATAGATATAATGACCTCAATCTTTATCAGACATAGGACAAATGACAAAGACTTAACGATCGCTGGAGGTAACTGTGTATGAAACATGGGAGACTAATCATAGCTGCGCTGGTAGGGGCCATGCTGATCACAAGCCTGGCCGGCTGTGGCAGTAAAGGAACAAACGATGGGGAGAGCGGCGAATATCAAAAGATCAACCTCTCCATGGCAGTCAACGGAACGGATACGCAGATCGACTCGCTGGTAGCGCGTCACTTTGCCGACCTTGTGTCTGAGCGCTCGGGCGGGAACATCGTGATCGACGTGTTCTCAAACGATACACTGGCGGGTGGCAACAGCACCAAGGGTGTTGAGTACATCGCCGTGGGCGGCTCGGATCTGGGTGCTTACGCAACGTGCGTGCTCGCAAATCTGGAGCCGAAGCTCTCGGTCGCGACGCTGCCGTGGTCGTTTACGTCCTATCAGCAGGCGCGCGAGGTCATCGATACCACCGGCGGCGAGTATTACGCTGAGATGCTGGCGAACAAGGGCATCACGTACCTTGGCTCGTTCCACAACGGCTTCCGTCAGCTGACGAACAGCAAGCACGCCGTCACCACGCCGGAGGATCTGAAGGGCCTTAAAATTCGTGTCCCCGGCTCCGCGGTGTACATGGGTGTTTTCAAGGCGCTGGGCGCCAGCCCGACGGCCATGAGCTGGAGCGAGGTCTTCACTGCCATCCAGCAGGGCACCATCGACGGGCAGGAGAACGGCTGCTCGGTGACGAAGTCTGCCAAGATGGACGAAATTCAGGATTACATGACCATCTGGAACTACAGCTACGAAAACGACCTCTTCGTCGCCAACACAAAGGTCTGGGAGAACCTGGAGGACAACACGAAAGAGCTTCTCCAGCAGTGCGCCACGGAGTCCTGCGAGTGGGGCCGTGACCGCCTTGAGGCGGAAGAGGATGAGCTCATCAAGGGCTTCCAGGAAGAAGGTATGCAGGTCGATATCCTGACCGAGGATCAGCTCCAGGCCTTCAAGGAAGCGGTCGCCGGCGTGACGGCTGAGCTGAAGCAGAGCTACGGCGAGGAAGCCTGCGCGGCCTTCGGCATCAATTAAGGAGGGGAAGACATGTTAAGCAAGATCGAAAAATTGGTAGCCTGTGTTTGCGTCTCCATCATGGCAGTGCTGGTCTTCGTCAATGTGATCGCCCGCTATGTATTCGGCAATTCGCTGGCAGTTTCCGATGAGATGTCCACGTATCTGTTCGTTCTGATGAGCTTCATGGGTACGGCCGTCGCCGCCCGCCGCAAGGCGCATCTGGGCCTGTCTATCGTCACCGACCATGTCAGCCCCCGCGCACGCCTGATCATCAGCATGATCATGTATGCCATTTCCGCGCTGTTCTGCCTTCTGATCGTCATTTTCGGCATCCAGATGGTCATCAGCCAGTATCAGATGGGTCAGGAGACCGCCACGATGCAGTGGCCTGAGTGGATTTACGGCTCGTTTGTCCCCGTCGGCGCAGCGTTTGCCATGATGGCTTTTTTGCAGACCATGGTGCAGATGTATAAGGAATTCAAGGCAGAGGAGGACAAATAAATGGTAGGTATCGTTTTACTGGGTGTTTTTGTATTGCTGCTGGCGCTCGGCGCACCTATCGCGGTCTGCCTCGGTATGTCCAGCGTGAGCGCGATCCTTGTGCAGGGTGCAGGCAAGCCGCTCGAGGCCATCATGAGCGTTCTGCCCCGTCTGTGCTCTTCGGCGAGCAGTAAGTTTGTCCTGCTGGCCATCCCATTTTTCATCCTGTCCGGCAACGTGATGGAGAAGGCCGGTATCTCCGGCCGCCTCATCAATCTGGCGGAAAAGTGCCTCGGTCACATCCGCGGCGGCATGGCGATGGTCTGCGTGGTCGTCTCCTGCTTCTTCGCTGCTATTTCCGGTTCGGGTCCGGCAACGGTCGCGGCTCTGGGCCTCATCATGATCCCGGCGCTCGTCAAGGCCGGCTATCCCGCTTCGTTTTCCTGCGCGCTGATGGCCGCGGGCGGCGCGATCGGCGTCGTCATCCCGCCGTCCATCACCTTCGTTGTGTACGGCTCCATCGCGGACGCCTCCATCACGGATCTGTTCGTCGCCGGTGTTGTACCCGGCCTTCTGATGGGTCTCGGCCTGATCGTGGCCGCCATGCTCATGGGCCGCAAGATGGACCTTAAGGTCCTGCCCAAGGCCAGCGGCAAGGAGCGCCTGGCTGCGTTCAAGGACGCCTTCTGGGGCCTTCTGATGCCCGTCATCATCCTCGGCGGTATCTACGGCAGCGTGTTCACCCCGACGGAAGCCGCCGCGGTCTCCGTGTTCTACGGCCTGATCGTGGGTGTGTTCATCTACCATGAGATCGACTTCAAGAAGATGAAGGACATCCTCGTCGATTCCTGCTCCACCACCGCCACCGTCATGTTCATCACCATGGGCGCAACGCTGTTCGGCTATGTTCTGACCCGCGCAAGACTTGACCTTGCCATCAAGGACTTCATGCTGAACATCACCGGCGGCAGCACCGTCATCTTCTTCATCATCGTCAACATCGTGCTGCTGATCGCGGGCTGCTTCCTCGATTCCACCTCCGCGCTCTACATCTTCACGCCGCTGTTTGCGCCGGTCGCGCTGCAGCTGGGCATTGACCCCATCCACCTCGGCACCGTAATGATCGTGAACCTGGCCATCGGCCTGTTCACCCCGCCTGTCGGTGTCAACCTGTATGTCGCGTGCGGCATTGGCGATATCAAGATCGAAGAGATCACAAAGGGCATCATCCCATGCCTGCTTGCAGAACTTGTGGTGCTCCTCCTCGTCACATATATTCCCAGTCTCTCTTTGATGTTCGTGGGTTGACCTCTCTATGCAAAAAAGCTTCGGACCGCTATGTCCGGAGCTTTTTTGTACAAAACGGCAGAAAAACGGGAGAAAAAATCATAAAAAAGAAAATTTTAAAAAGGACTTGACTTTGTCAGACAAAGCGCTATACTGTAATTGTCATTTGTCCGACATAGTATAAAGAAACCACAGAACCAAACTTATTCATGAGGTGATTTTTGTGAAGGATATTTCCATCAAGGAACTGAAAAACACCGCCACGCAGATGCGCATGAAGGTCATTGACATGATCTACAAGGCGCAGTCCGGTCATCCGGGCGGCTCGCTTTCCGCGGCGGACTTTGTCACTGCCTGCTACTTCAAGTACATGAACATCGACCCGAAGGATCCCCGCTGGCCGGACCGCGACCGCATGGTGCTCTCCAAGGGTCATGTGTGCCCCATCCAGTATGCCTGCCTTGCAAGCGTTGGCTTTTTCCCTGAGTCTGAGCTCGACACCCTGCGCAAGGAGGGCTCGATGCTTCAGGGCCACCCCTCGATGAACCGCTGCCCCGGCATTGATATCTCCACCGGCTCTCTCGGTCAGGGCCTCGCCTGCGCGGTCGGCATGGCCATGGCGGGCAAGATGGACCACAAGGACTACAAGGTCTTCTGCGTCGTCGGCGACGGCGAAGCGCAGGAGGGCGAGATCTGGGAGGCTGCCAACACGGCGCACAAGTACGGCCTCGACAACCTGATCGTCTTTGTCGACTACAACAACCTGCAGCTCGACGGCACCTGCGACGAGATCATGCCCAACGGTGACCTGGGCGAAAAGTTCAAGGCTTTCGGCTGGGAGACGCTCGAGCTCGACGGCCATAGCATGGAAGAGATCGTCGCGTGCATCGACAAGTGCTACGCCTCCAAGAACGGCAAGCCCAAGTGCCTGTATGCCCACACCGTCAAGGGCAAGGGTGTTTCCTTCATGGAAAACCAGTGCGGCTGGCACGGCGTTGCCCCGAATGATGAGCAGTACGCGCAGGCCATGGCTGAGCTCAAGGCCCAGCTGATCGATTAAGCGAGGAGGGAAGAGCAATGAGTGAGAAAAAAATGATCGCCACTCGCGAGGGCTTCGGCAAGGAGATCGTCGCGCTCGGCAAGGAGAATCCCGACATTCTGGTCGTTGATATTGATATCGGCAAGAGCTGCAAGACCGGCGAATTCCGCAAGGAGCTGCCGGACCAGTACATCAACGTCGGCATCGCCGAGCAGAACGGCGCGGGCGTTGCCGCGGGCCTTGCCACCTGCGGCAAGATCCCCTTTGTCGTCACCTATGCCGTGTTCGGTTCCCTCCGTATGTGCGAAATGATCCGCCAGGAGATCTGCTACCCCAACCTGAACGTAAAGATCGCCTGTTCCCACGGCGGCGTGACCCCCGCCAACGACGGCGCTTCCCATCAGGCCATTGAGGATATGGGCGTTCTGCGCACCATCCCCAACATGACCGTCATCATGCCCGCGGACTACAACTCCACCCGCAAGCTCGTCCGTCAGGCCGCTGAGGTCTACGGCCCCGTGTATCTGCGCTTCACCCGTGACGCCATCCCCCAGATCTACGACGAGGATGTGGAGTTCACCATCGGCAAGGCCCACCAGATCCAGGACGGCAAGGACGTCGTTATCATCGCCAACGGCGATACCGTCCGTCTCGCGATCGAGGCCGCCAAGGTGCTCGAGGGCAAGGGCATTTCCGCCCGCGTGCTCGACATGCACACCATCAAGCCGCTCGACGTGGAGGCTGTGACTGCCGCGATCAACGAGGTCGGCAAGATCATCACGGTCGAGGACCACAACATCCTCAACGGTCTCGGCTCCGCCGTGTGCGAGGTCGCCGCCGAGATGGGCAAGGGCATCGTCAAGAGAGTCGGCATTCAGGACCAGTTCGGCCAGTCCGCGCCCTATGAGCGCCTGCTCGCCATGAACGGCGTGACGGTCGAGAACATCACCGAGATCGCCGAGACGCTCGTCAAGGGCTGAGAAAAACCAGTTAAATAACATTCATCATAGAATTATCTGATACAGGAGGTTATTTACCATGAAAATCGGATTTGTCGGCTGCGGCGCGATCGGCAGCTGCTATGCAAGCTATCTGTCCCGCGAGCATGAGGTCTGCGTGCTGGATACCTATGCTCCGGTCATCGAGTCCATCAAGAAAAACGGCATTCTCGTCGACGAGTGCGTGCCCGGCACGGGCACCGGCGAGACCGTCGTCTTCCATCCCGCCATGGCGACGACCGACCCCAAGGAGATCGGCGTTGTGGATCTTCTGATCGTGTTCGTCCACTATCAGTATCTTGAAGCGGCTGTGCGCAATGCGCTGCCGATGATTGACAAGCACACCATGATCCTCTGCCTGCAGAACGGCCTTGGCAACTACGATGAGATCGCCAAGGTCGTGCCCGAAGAACAGATCATCATCGGCAACACGGCGTTCGGCTCCACGCCCGTCGGCCCCGGCCACGTTAAGCACACCGGTACCGGTGTGACGAACCTTGGCTCGCTGAAGGCCCCCATGGCCAAGGTCGAGGAAATGGCCGAGGGCCTGCGCGCCGCCGGTCTTGAGGTCCAGGTCCACGAGAACGTGATGAACGCCATCTGGCACAAGCTGCTGGCGAACGTCGCCATCAACGGCATGAGCGCCCTGCTCGAGACCAAGAACGGCTTTGTCGACGGCAACCAGTACGCCCACGAGGCGGCCCGCATGCTGGTCGAAGAGGCTATCGTCGTGGCGAACGCCTGCGGCTGCACGCTCGACCATGACGCCGAGCTGGAGCACGCCTATGAGGTCTCTCGCATGACTGATGAGACCATCAGCTCCATGGTGCAGGACGTCACGCATCACCGCGAGACCGAGATCCGTATCATCACCGGCGCTGTCTGCCGCCTCGGCCGTGAGCACGGCATTCCCACGCCCTGCAACGACCTGATGCTCCAGCTCGTGCTGGCCAAGCAGTCTATCTACCTCGGCCGGTAAAAAAAGCCGTGCGGCGCTGTGCCGCGGCAAACGACGCAAAGCGGCTCGCGCAGCCTGCGCCCATATGAATTCCTGCAAAAAACGGCAGCTTGCCGTTGATTCCTTCCTGAATGAGCGGGCGGCGGACTGGTACATCTGCCGCCCGCCGCTTTTATGAAAGACGGTTTTCATTGACGAAACCTCAACTTTGTATTATGTTATACATGGGAATCATATTGTCAGGCATAAAAGGAGAAAATTATGAACGATACGCCCGGATATGTGAAAAATTTGAAAAAAGAGTCTGTGGTGCAGAGTGTCATCAACTGCCTGACAGACGCCATGCGCAATAAAGAGCTCAAGCCCGGCGACCGCATCCCGCCCGAGCCGGAGCTGGCCGCGTCGATGGGCGTTGCCCGCAGTTCCGTACGTGAGGCCATCAAAATCCTCTCCTACCTCGGCGTGCTGGAGAGCAAGCGTTCAGAGGGGACCTTTGTTTGCAGCGGCTTCCAGGAGAGCATGATCGATCCGATGATCTACGGCATCATCCTGAATCAGGATTCCTTCGACAATCTGATGGAGCTGCGTGAGATGGTCGAGACCGGCATCATGCGCCTTGCCAGCCAGAAGTATGACGAGGAGGATGGCCATGCGCTCGAGGCGATGCTCGAACAGATGAAAGAGATCGTCCACAGCGGTGACAACGAGGTCGACCGCTTCTTCGCCGTGGACAACGAGTTCCACGACCTGATCTCGCAGATGGGCAAAAATCCGCTGGCCGACAAGATCAGCCGCGTCGTGCGCACGCTGACGCACGCCGTCCGCTACGAGACCGTCAGCACGATGATCACGAGCGGCAGAGGCGACGAGCTCGTCGCCGCGCACAGCAAGCTCCTTGAGATCCTCAGGGGACACGAGGGAGAGGACGTGGAGGAGATCGTCCGCGGCACCTACTTCGGCGATATCATCCACGGCGAAGAGAAGTAACTGAAAATGCAAGGCCCGCCGTCGCATCTGCGACGGCGGGCTTTTTTGACGGAAAATCGATAGTCTAGCTGATGGAATTTGTGCGATTTGCGGAAATTGCCCTTTTCTTTTGTTTGAACCTGCGCGATACTGTCATCAAGAAAATGACGGCGGCTCATCCGGCAATGACGAATCGAGAGGAGGGAAGGCGATGTCCCATGAAAACGGTCCCGTACAGTCCGTTGCCAAGGCGCTGCGGCTGCTTGACCTGCTGATGGAGGCGCACCAGCCGCTCACGCTGGCCGCGCTGAGCGAGCAGACCGGCTGGCCGAAGAGCACGATCCACGGCCTTTTGAGCACGATGCGCGAGAGCGCGGTCGTGGACCAGCAGAGCGACGGGCGCTACTGCCTCGGCGTGCGGCTTTTTGAGTACGGCTGCGCCGTGGGCGCAAGCTGGAGCGTTTCAGACCTGGCAAAGCCGCATTTGCAGCATTTGGCAAGCGTGACAGGGCAGTCGGTGTTCCTCTCGATGTTGAATCGGTCAGAGGTCATCACCATCGAACAGGTGCAGTCCCGCGCGGAACTGCGCGTCGTGTCGGAGGTCGGGACGCGTCTGCCGCTGCACTGCACCTCGCAGGGCAAGGTGTTTCTATCCGCGATGGCCGACCACGAGGCGAAGCGCGTCCTGTCGCGCCGCACATTGGAGCCCTATACGCCCAAGACCCTCGTCACGTGGGAGGAGCTCTTCCGTGTGATGCAGGCCGCGCGTGAAAACGGCTATGCCGTGGAGGATGGCGAGTACCGCTTCGGCCTGTGCTCGCCCTCCGCGCCCGTGCGCGACAGCTCCGGCGCGGTGCGCTACGCCGTCGGCTTTGTCGGCATGTTCGACAGTGTGCGTTCGCCGGATTTCCAGCGCGATATTGACTTGACCTGCGCCGCGGCGGCGCAGATCTCAACGGCGCTCGGCTATCGGGCGTAAGCAGAGGAATTTTGTGCCGCGGAGGGCGGCAATATCAGAATGGAACAGGGGAGGAGACGCAATGGCAATCAAACGCAAATTCCCGCCCCGCGTGGCGACGGTCTATTGCAGCGGCGGCTGCCGCGCAAAAAAGGATGAGGACGGCGGAAAGATCGTCCAGCGCGGCACGCACGACGAGCTCATCCAGGAGGACGGCATCTACGCCGACTTCGACGGCGGCAAGAAGGAGACTGCCGGCTGGAAGCTGTAAAAAAGGGAAAAGAGCGCGGAGAGGTTTGATTTCCCCGCGCTCTTTTGGTATGAGGACTCTTACGGCGGCGCACCGGTGCGAAAATGGAGAGAATGTTTCTGCGAAGCTGTGCGTTCGCTGTCTTGACATTTATCATGCACAGCATTACAATAAAACCCATAAAAAGCCGCCTTTCGCGGCATTTTTACGGGTCAGCAGTTAGATATAGTTAACTGATGAAAATGCGACATTTGATTAGAGTAAGCTAACTGCCTTGGGGAACTACCATCGCGTCGGACGGGGGAGAGGACATGCACATTTTGGAACACGGACAAGGGCAGGAAAAGACGCTGCTGTTTCTGCCCTGCACGGCGGAACCCGTCTGGGCGTTTGAAAAGACGGTCGCGCTGCTTGCGCAGTCGTGGCATGTCTTTCAGGTCGTCTACGACGGGCACGAGCCGTCTTATCCCGGTGACTTTACCTCAGTCGAGCAGACGGTCGATGAGATCACGGACTATCTTCGCGCGCAGGGTGTGACTTGCCTCGACGCGGCCTATGGCTGCTCACTCGGCGGCGCATGTCTGACGCGGCTTCTGGCGCTCGGCGAGCTGCCGGTCAAGCGCGCCATCATCGACGGCGGCATCACGCCGTACCAGCTGCCGTATCTCATACGAAAGCTGCTGCTTGCGCGCGACATGCTGTCGTTCAAGCTCGCCGCGAATAACCGCAAAATCTTAGAGGCGGCTTTTCCGCCGGAACGATTCACGCTGCCGGGACACGACCCCAAAAAGGAATACGACGCCATCGAGGCATACTTAAAGACCTACTCGGATCAGACCATCCGCAACATTTTCTGGTCGGGGAACAACTATGTTCTGCCAAAGACGCCCGCAAAGATCGGCACGAAGATCACCTACTGGTACGGCGACGAGGAGAAGAAGGACCGCAGGAGCAATATCCGCTTCATCAAGCACTATTTTCCGCAGGCACGTATCCACGGTATCCCAAAGATGGCGCACGCGGAGCTTGTGATGATCTACCCCGAGGAGTTCTGCCGCTATTTCGACAAATTCATGTGCAAATAAAGAGGAAAAAACGATGGATCGAAAAGAGAACATCCGCAATGCTTATCGCCTGACGGGCAGCAACAATTTTTACGACGGTATGATCACCTGCTCCACCGTCTCGGGCAAGGCCGTGTGCCGCTTGGTGTGGGATATGGGCAAGGAGGAGTGCGACGAATATCTGAATAAGGCTTTCACTGGTGTGCCGGAGGACTTTGCGGGAAAGCTCCTCGAGGTCCCCGTGGGCACAGGCATTCTGACGATGCCGCTCTATCAAACGCTGCCGCGCGCCGATATTACCTGCCTTGACTATTCACCCGACATGATGGGGCAGGCGAGGGAAAAGGCTGAGCGCATGGGACTCCAAAATGTGCAGTTCCGGCAGGGCGACGTGGGCGCGCTGCCGTATGAGGACAGCAGCTTTGATATCGTGCTGTCGCTCAACGGCTTCCACGCCTTCCCCGATAAGGAGGCGGCATACCGCGAGACGTTCCGCGTGCTGAAGCCGGGCGGTACGTTCTGCGGCTGCTTCTATGTGTCGGGCGAGTGCAGAAGGACGGACCGACTCATAAAAAAAGTCTACGAGCCGATGAAATTCTTCACCCCGCCGTATGAAACGGTGCAAAGCCTGAAAGTACGCCTTGAGGGCATGTACGCTGATGTACAGCTCGGCAATTTAAAGAGCATCGCGTGGTTCGTTTGCAGGAAGGCAGAGCGCGCGGAAAAGATGGAGGAAGGACACCATGAGTGAGAAGATCACGCTCTCCGGCGTGCCGGAGACGATGTTACAGACGGTTTACGCCCGCGCGAAGGAGACGAAGACGCGCGGCGCGATCACCGACAACAAGGCGGTCGAGATCATCGACCGGCTCGACTACGATTTTTCGATGGCCGACAAGGACGCGGCGATGCACAGCGGCGTTATAGCGCGCACCATCGTGCTCGATAAGCTTGTGAAGACTTACCTTGCGGGACATGGCGGTGCGGTGGTCGTGAACATCGCCTGCGGGCTCGACACGCGCTGCTACCGCATGAGCGGCTATGCGCACTGGTACAATTTAGACCTGCCCGAGACGATCGCCGTGCGCGAAAAGCTCCTGCCTGAGAGCGGAAAGATCTCGCAGATCGCCATGTCCGCGATGGACGACTGGGGCGGCGAGATCAAGGGGACGAGCACGGACGTCCTCGTCATCATCGAGGGCTTGACGATGTACTTATCGGAGAGCGACGTCAAGCGTATCTTTGGCGTCATCGCGGCGCGCTTTGACCGCGCGATGGTGCTTGTCGAGACGATGAACCCGATGGTCGTGAGACGCTTCAAGGAAAAGTCCATCGAGGCGAGCAAGGCAAAGTTCACCTGGGGCGTCAAGAACGGCGCGGCGCTCGCCGCGCTGCTGCCGGACTTCCGCTTTGCCGAAGAGCACAGCCTGTGTGAGGGCATGGCGGCGTTCATGCCGGCCTACAAGCTGCTCGGCAAGATCCCGGCAATCAGCAATATCTCCAACCGCATCGTCGTGTTGGAAAAGAAGTAGGGTATGATCTGGAGCACGGTTTGGATCGAAGCGGTCGTTTTTACGGCGCTTTTCACGGCGATGGTGACGCTCCCCACCATCAAGCATTCGTAAGAGGAATTGGTGGCAGGACGCACGAGCGCGTTCCGGTCGCGCCGCTCAGCGGCCACACCATTGCGTTCAAGGGCTTTGGCATCGTACTGTTCACGGCGCTTTTGACGTGCGGCGCCATCCTCGCCGGGGCGGACAGCTTCCGGACGGGCGCGGAGTTCGCGGCCATTCTCTTCCTGATCGTCGGCGCATGGGACACGTTTTTCCTCGACTGGGTGCTGTTCGCGCATCTGAAAGGATTCCGCCTGCCGGGGACCGAGCACATGGACAAGGCCTACGCGCAGAAGTGGTTCCACGTGAAGGGGATGCTCTTCCCAGGCTCGCTGTTTCTCGTCATCATCAGCGTGCTCACGGGCCTTCTTGTGATGTGGGTCAAGTGAGCAAAAAGGAGAAGATCCATGTCGTTTTTTGAAAATACCCGCAGGCCCGAGGGCCTTCAATTTCTGAATGCTGCGCCGGACGCCAAGTTGCTGGACTGTGGCTGCGGTGGAGGCGCGAACATCAGGACGATGCTCAAAAAGTGCCCAAACGGCGAGGTCAAAGGCGTCGACTATTCGCCCGTTAGCGTAGAAAAGGCGAAAAAGGTCAACGAGGACGCTATTTTGAATGGCCACTGCGTCATTTTGCAGGGGAACGTCGCAGACCTCATCTTCGCGGCGAACCAGTTTGACCTCGTCACGGCGTTTGAGACAGTCTACTTCTGGCCGGACCTTTTGCAGAGCTTCCGGGAAGTCCACCGAGTGCTCAAACCGGACGGCACGTTTTTGATTTGCAACGAGTGCGGCGGCGACAACGAAAAGGACGAAAAGTGGACGGAGCGGATCGAAGGTATGACGATCTACAAGGATACCGAGCTGAAGGCGGCGCTGGAGGACGCGAAGCGGCAAGGCGTTTCCACGCTGATTGATATCAAGGTGCTGCCCAAAACCATGACCGACGGCTATGATTCCTGGTGGAATGTGGGCCTTGCAAGCACCACCCGGAGCGAAAAACAGAAGGCCGCCTACGATCAGCTGTTGGCAAATCGGGCCAAAGCCAGAAAATATTAAGGAGGACGGAACATGCTTTTCACGAAAAATGTGAAGCTAGGCATTGCGCCCATCG
>OQWM01001851.1_pt1 | contig 14461 bp, 17 predicted proteins | sample 1691531 | NCBI WGS metagenome assembly OQWM01 (sample SAMN03418257, study PRJEB22391) | human gut metagenome | biome: human-gut; feature: organic feature; material: feces | host: Homo sapiens | place: Tanzania | collected 2013-01
GTTAGAGACGGTCACCTAATATTATTCAAAGCAACTACTTCACAGCAGCAGACTGAATATTATACACTTCAAACCTAATAAAGATCCTTCTGAAAATTGCAATTACTTTTCCACTACAAAGGTACAAAAAAATGCTGATAAACAGCACAATAGGAGAAACAAAATCCATAAGGATTTTACCAAAACAGGGGCGGGCTGGGCGGGACATCAAACAACCACCATTTTGTTGACGTCAACAAAATGGTACAAAAAAATCCCGACCTTTGTTTAAAGGTCGGGAAATGCTTTATATCTTGCCTTCCTCCGCATAGCTGTAGTATTTTGCATCTGTAACGATAACGTGGTCTACCATATATATTCGCATTGTCTCACAAGCCTTTTTAAGTTTTAGCGTAACGTTGTCGTCGTCTCGGCTTGGTCGTGTCGTTCCGCTCGGATGGTTGTGTATAAGGGTGAGCGTGGTGGCGTTGCAGAGAAGAGCTTCGCGAAGTATCACCCTAACGTCTACGGCTGTTTCCGATAGTCCACCGCTTGATATCCTTACTGCTTTGATGAGCTTAAACCGGTTGTTCATCAGAAGAACGTGGGCTTCCTCGTGGTCGGCTGTGCCCAAAATGGGGCGGAAATAACGCCAAACACTATCTGCGCTGCAAAAGTCCGTGCGCTCGGCTTGCGCTTCATGCTCGATGCGCTTGGCAAGCTCCAAAGCTGCCTTGAGCGCAATAGCCTTCTTGCTGCCGATACCTTGCACGACTTCAAAATCCTCGGTTCTTCGGCTTGTCATGGCTCTAAGGCTACCGTTACACACATTAATGAGCTGCCTTGCCTGTCGTGTGGATGCGGTTGGGTCGTTGCCTTGCCCGATAATGAGCGAAAGAAGTTCCACAATGTCAAGAGATTGAAAACCGTTGTTAACTGCCTTGTAGTCGGGACGCTCCTCACGTACCATAATTGAGTAATCATTCATAATGTATAAGTTTTTAGTTGTTAATTGTGGTTCGGGTTCTTGCGAGAAACATTGCACCTATAACGGTTGCGCCTACGGCTTCAAGCTCCTTGGCAAAGCTGTTGGCGGTCTCGCCTGTGGTTATAAGGTCATCAAACAGAATGACGGTCTTGCCTTGAAAGAAATCGGGGTCGGCTGACACGATATAACCATACGACTCGCTTACGATGTGTCGTGCGTTGGTGTGCTTGGCTTCACGCTGCCCAAAGATATTCACGTGAGCCGTGCCGTTCTGCACGCCAGTCAGCTTGCTCACTTGCTCGGCAAACCGCTTGAACCTTACTATATACTTGTAGTTGTTTGCAGACGGCACACAACACAAGACATAGTCCTCGCAACTTGCGCCATACCACTTGTTAAGGGTGTTAGCCACAAGACTGATGGCATAATCTGTAGCCTTGCGCTTGCCGTCCTTGAAAGCATAGATGAAATTACGCACACGGTTAACAATTTCGTCAGCGGTACGGATGCGCTTCGGAATGTAGGAGAAATACGCTGCTGTTCTCATAATAGTCAAATTTTAAATATTTCTTAAAGGGGTTCTGATAATTCTCCGAGGCGAGAAAGGAGCTTTTTACACCTCCCATCTGTAGCCCGTTTGAGAGTTTTTTTTTATTCACGTCGGGTCGAATTTCGCTTTTTACGCCGCAAAAAGACGACGAAAGCAAGGCTAAAAGACAATAAAAAGTGCCAGAAATTTCACGGAAAACCGAGTTTTTCAAAGGAAGTCGTAGGAAAGAAAAACTCGGAAGGCTGCCGTGAAATTTCTGGTACTTTAGCTTGCGGTTCTTGGCTGACAGCCGTTCGTCGTAAATTCGCGGAGGAAAAACGGATTTCGATGCGATGTGCTTTTAAAAAAAGGCTCTCAAGCGGATAAGCGGAAGATGTAAAAAAATCCATTCTCCCCCGGAGAATACCCCTCGATAGCTCGCTATCGGCAGCGCTTTTGCTTCTTTTCCGCAATGAAAAGAAGTTTACAAATCAAAAAATGTCGCGTTTTCGCGTACCTATTCCATACCTGCAAAATTTAGCTACCTTATTTTCAATGAGTTATGTGGCTAAATTTTGCAGGGTGCAAGACTTTCGTCTTTGCAGCACTACACCGCCCTACGCCGAGACGGCAATTGCCTCCCCCCGACAAAGCGGAATATGCAGAGCGATGTCCCCAAGTATGTGATTTCGGCTTGCGGTCGGGCGACCTTGTGTGAGGAAAAATAGCTTGGCAATTGCCAAACAAAAAAGCCCCGAGACCTTGAAGTCCCGAGGCAGAGTGTGAAAATAAACTACTGTCTGACATTAAACAAATCAAGCCAGATTATTTATCTATTACAACAAGAGCCGTATTAACCATTGTGCCCGACTCCTTGAACGACTTGTCGGGAAGCTCACGCATATATCCGCCATATTGCTCAACGACATTGCGCAGCTCCTTGTACGGGCCATCATTGCGCCACAACACCGAAGCCGAGGCAATGGCTACAACCTTGCGCTTGGCTATCGATATGGCTTTAAGTATGTGGCGAGCGTCCTGACCTTTGCAGAAGGGAGGATTCATCACTACCACGTCGTAAGGCTCTGACGGCTCAAACGTCATAAAGTCGTCACCAGCCACACGGAACCCTTGCTCCTCAAGTATGGCTCGGTTTTTCGGGTCAAGCTCCACACAATCGGGCGAAGGCATAAATCGGGCAATGTTGCCTTGGCCTGCCGATGGCTCAAGCGTGCGCTCGCCATCACGTATACCGGCAATATCCACTATCTCACGGGCAAGAGCTTCGGGAGTAGGGAAGAATTGGAAGGTCTGACGGTCGGGGACGAACTCGCCCGAGTCGGCAATGGATGTAACAAGGTCGCCAACATCCTCTTTAAACACAAACGCCTTCTTGGCACTCGACCACTTGCCGCCGATGGCCTTCAACACTTTGCTAACACGTTCGTAGAGCTTACGCTCCAGCTGCCCAGGCAGACGCAGAAGGCTGCCGTCAATCTCGGAGGTCTTAAGCACCTCCACTACAGATTTGTCTATCTTCATGTTTATATATGTTTATTGGATTTTTAAGAGTCTTGAATATGCGCTACGGGCATCGGCTATCATCTGGAGCGTGTCGCTGTCTGGCGGAAGGTTCTCAAGCATATCCGCAATTTTGCTCAGTTTTTCAGACAACTCTCGCATGTGCGCCCGCTGCTCCTTTCGCTCCTGCTCTATAACAGAGATAATGCCGTCGCACGACAGAAAATCCTCCTGCTTACCCTTATAGGCAAGTATCATAGTGGCAATGGAGGTAAGGCGCGACACCAGCCACTCCTGGATGAATAGCGCCGGAAGCGTGAAGCGTATCTTCTTCAGTACATCGACATCCACCTTGTTCTGGAAACCGAGCACCACATCGTCTGCGGTATCGGGTATAGCATCAAGCAGCAAACGCGATATAACAGCCATAAGATACTGGCGCGACACGCCTGGCTTAGGACGCAAGGCACAAACATGCTTTGACAGTATTGCCGGGCCATTGGCATTAACCCCCATCTTGCCGAGTGTACCAACCACAGAAATCAGTATATCGCCCTCCTCAGAAAAGACTGGGTAGTCAATCTTCTCTTTGCACCATCGTTTAGGTACAAACCTGCCTTGTACAAGGTCGGATGCACCCACCACAATAGGCAGACCCTCGCCATGGTCATTGGTCTTCTTTTTGTCTACGTTCTTGCCCTGCAAAACCTCACAGATGTCGGCAAGTGATACGACATTATCAACACTGTTGCTCATACATAATGTTTTTTACTAAGACAAAGTTAGTGCTGATCTAATAACTATCAAAATACAGACTGGCAATTGCCAAACAAAAAAGCCCCGACACCGAAGTGCCGAGGCTGAGTGTGAAAATAAACAACTGTCTGACATTAAAAATTTTTAAGCCAGATGAAGAGAGCCGATGCGTAAGCTTATATCTTGCAGAGCTTCATTAAATATACGCTTCTGCTCGTCGTTTAGCGTGTAAGTCTTACCACGGACAAGTGTGCCGTTAAGGCGTTGCGAGAGCCATGCTGCGCTTTTGCCGAAGTAATGTTTAGCGATGAAAGACAAAGGCAACAGCCTATAGTCTTCGTCATTAATGCGTGAGCGTAGAGCAGCCACATCACTCTCGATGCTGTCGAGTTTAGCGTTGACAAACGCTTTTGCATCATCTTTGACATCAACCGCATGGTCTTTAAGCCATGCAATAATTTCATTTTTCCTTGCTTCACTTGCAGCATCAGTCTTGCCTGCAAGACTGCCATACTCTTTTAAAATTGCGTCAATCCCTACCATACATATAATTATTTTGTAGAGCCTCTCCCGTAGGAGAGGACTCTGGTGTTTCATTTTCTTTTCTTGAGCAGCTTATTCAAATCATCGAGAAGTAGGTCTACTCTCTTGTTGATTTCTCCCTCATCGAACTGAAGTGCTTTAGCCAATCTCATGTAGTCTGCGATTTCTCGCTTTTTTCTGTTAATTGAATTCTCTAAACTTTCATCCATAGATTAAAATTTTAAATGTTAGACATGTTTATTATCACAATACAAAGGTACATAAAATTTTTGTTATGCACCAGTAAAACATAAAATATTTTTTATGTAACAATAAAAAAAGCCACCGACGCATTATGCGCCAGTGGCAAAAGAAATAAATAATAAAACCTTTATATAGGACTAAATTTCAATCACAACAAGAGCAGTATTAACCATTGTGCCCGACTCCTTGAACGACTTGTCGGGAAGCTCACGCATATATCCGCCATATTGCTCAACGACATTGCGCAGCTCCTTGTACGGGCCATCATTGCGCCACAACACCGAAGCCGAGGCAATGGCTACAACCTTGCGCTTGGCTATCGATATGGCTTTAAGTATGTGGCGAGCGTCCTGACCTTTGCAGAAGGGAGGATTCATCACTACCACGTCGTAAGGCTCTGACGGCTCAAACGTCATAAAGTCGTCACCAGCCACACGGAACCCTTGCTCCTCAAGTATGGCTCGGTTTTTCGGGTCAAGCTCCACACAATCGGGCGAAGGCATAAATCGGGCAATGTTGCCTTGGCCTGCCGATGGCTCAAGCGTGCGCTCGCCATCACGTATACCGGCAATATCCACTATCTCACGGGCAAGAGCTTCGGGAGTAGGGAAGAATTGGAAGGTCTGACGGTCGGGGACGAACTCGCCCGAGTCGGCAATGGATGTAACAAGGTCGCCAACATCCTCTTTAAACACAAACGCCTTCTTGGCACTCGACCACTTGCCGCCGATGGCCTTCAACACTTTGCTAACACGTTCGTAGAGCTTACGCTCCAGCTGCCCAGGCAGACGCAGAAGGCTGCCGTCAATCTCGGAGGTCTTAAGCACCTCCACTACAGATTTGTCTATCTTCATGTTTATATATGTTTATTGGATTTTTAAGAGTCTTGAATATGCGCTACGGGCATCGGCTATCATCTGGAGCGTGTCGCTGTCTGGCGGAAGGTTCTCAAGCATATCCGCAATTTTGCTCAGTTTTTCAGACAACTCTCGCATGTGCGCCCGCTGCTCCTTTCGCTCCTGCTCTATAACAGAGATAATGCCGTCGCACGACAGAAAATCCTCCTGCTTACCCTTATAGGCAAGTATCATAGTGGCAATGGAGGTAAGGCGCGACACCAGCCACTCCTGGATGAATAGCGCCGGAAGCGTGAAGCGTATCTTCTTAAGCACATCGACATCCACCTTGTTCTGGAAACCGAGCACCACATCATCAGCAGTATCGGGTATGGCATCGAGCAGCAGACGTGATATAACAGCCATAAGATACTGGCGCGACACACCTTGCTTAGGGCGCAAGGCGCAAACGTGCTTAGACAAAACAGCCGGACCATCGGCATTAACCCCCATTTTGCCAAGCGAGCCAACCACCGAAATCAGTATATCACCCTCTTCAGAAAAGACAGGGTTGTTAATCTTCTCTTTGCACCATCGCTTGGGCACAAACCTGCCTTGCACAATGTCGGAGGCACCCACCACAATAGGCAATCCTTCGCCTTGGTCGTTAGTCTTCTTTTTATCTACGTTTCTGCCCTGCAAAATCTCGCAGATGTCTGCAAGAGAGACGACGTTGTCAATATTGTTGCTCATACATATTGTTTTTATTCTAAGGCAAAGTTAGTGCTGACCTAATAGCCATCAAAATACAGCTAGGCAATTGCCAAACAAAAAAGCCACCTACGCATCACGCGCAAGTGGCCGACCCAAAACTAAACTAAAAATGAAACAACGAAAAAAGCTAAAGACATAAAGCTAACCGTATGTGTTGACTGTGCCACCAGAGCCTTGGAACACGGGCTTGGTCTCGGCACCTATGCAAAGCACGTCGAAAGCGTCGGAGCCATCGGTACGCGCCTCCAGCTTGTCCTCCTCAGTCTCGGCAAGCTTCTCACCTCGCTTGTCCTTCTTGCCATTGTAGACACCTGCAGAAGTGATAGAGATGAAGAGGTCGGGATTGTTGTCGCGGTTGATGAACACCTGAAGGCGGGCACGACCGCGGAACATATTGTTGATAAGAGCATTCTTCTCGATGTGGTTCATCGGGTTGCCCAGGTATACGTCGCGCACAGCCCATCCCATGGAGCGCAAGGACTTGATGACCTCCTTGTGCGGGTCGTTGTAGTGCAAGCCCCAGTTAGTGCCAACCATGGTGGAGTCGTAGTAGAATATCACCTGATGGCGGCGATGGAAATGATAGTAAGCATTAAAGTCCTCGAGCAGCTCGGGAATCTTGCGCTCATACTTTACGAAGAACGACTTGAGGATGCGTAGCTTGGAGCCTTGCACCTGCCCCACCACAAGCCAGTTGATGAGGTTGTTGGAGTCGAAGGCTATGAGCAGAGGAGCACGATCGTCGCGGTCGGCATCCATTCGGCAGTCGTTCGGGATGACTCCACCCTCAGCCTTGGCAAGATTGTGGAGGTTAAGCACAGACTCGTTGGGAGCCGTATAGAGGTTGACATCCTCACGCAGACCACCGTAGAAACCATCGGCGGCAATACCTATGCGCTGGCACATGATGGAAGTGGCGAAGGTGAGCGGAGGGAGGTCGCGCTTGGCACGACGGATGAACTCTTCGCCGAGAAGTGCCAAGTTTTCGATAGACGAATACTCCTTGTAGAGGAGGCAATGGGAGCGGAAGAAATTAAGCTGTCGGTTAAGATCATCAAGACGCTTGCTTATAGCCTCATGCAGCTCAGGACGCTTGGCCATCTTGGCACGCAGCTTCCATATCTGATAGATGATGCCCTCGATGACCTTGACAAGCTCAGGATCCTGCTTGTCCTTGTAGGAGAGGAACCATGAGCCTCGCTTGGTGACCGGCATATCCGACGTGATAGTCATGCCATGGTGGAGAGGAAAGTGGCGGAAGCACATCTCATTGCCACGATTGGCTTGGAACGTCTCATCCTTGAGCTGCTCGAAGTCGATGAACTTTGCCTCGTCGATGATAAGGTAGTCGAGCGACATAGAGTTAGACGTGCCCGAACGGTCCTGCGAGATAATGTTGCAGACAGAGCCGTTGTAGAAGCTGATGGTGTTCTCCCAGTTGGCAGGAGTGAAGATGGGCGACTTCCAATGCAGTTTTCTCCACGGACGTCTGCCCACGACATAATGCAAGTCACGCTTGAACCCCCAACGCTCGAGATGGATGAGCATTGAGGGAAGGATATTGGTGAGACAACGCTTGACTGAAGGAGCCACAAAACCGCCCATCGAGCCGGGCATGCCCTGGAAACACGACTGCAAGCGTCGGGCCTGAATAGCACCCTTGCCGATACCACGACCTGCCACGATAACCTCATCGCGAGTGTTCATTGCAAGCGAGTAGTACTGGGCATCGTTGAAGTATTGTCGGTTGGGTTGTTCTGTGTTATCAATCATCTTCATCGGGTTTAGGTTCATCCTTAATCTCCTCAAAGTCAGCGTCCTGCACCATAGTATTGGAGTAGCGCTTGTAGAGAGCGCGAATCTTGCCACGGAGGTCGGGGATGCGCTCTATGCCAAGAACTGTAGGATCGTCAGTCGGCTCAAAGTTCTGCGGCACAATCTTGTCGAACTCAAGGTCAGGTTCATCATCCTTGTCTGTGCGATTGTTAGCCACAAGCACCTTTGAGAGAGCAGCCACAGCCCGCCACTCACCAGCCTTACGAGCTGCAGCAATGTCCTGCTCGACAGACTTGTTGATCTTCCACCTCATAAACTCCTTGGTGGTCTGCTGCATGTTGCCGAGCAAAACCTTGGTGAGATGCAGATCCTCATATGCAAGAGAGCGCGAAGCCTTGAACATATTAATGTCGTACTGCACAAGGTCGTTGTCGCTCTTCGAGGGGAACTGCAGCCAATAAGCGTATAGTCCACGAATGCGATGCAGCCTATTGAGAACAGAATCGGAGACACGCAGGTCGCGAAGCTCAGAGTCGTCGAGAGTGACGTAGCGCGAGTATTCATCGAGGTTGACGGGAAGAGGCATATTGAATGTGGAATGTTGAATGTTGAGTGTTGAATGGTTGCGCTATGCGCAATGTTGAATTGCTAACTGACAGCCGACTGTGCGATGGAGAGGAGACGCTGGCACTCCTGAACAGCATACGGAGAGCCAGCCAGAGCCGTGTCGTGGAGAGTACGGCGAAGCTCAAGGGCAGTAGCAGAAACACCTTTGAGGTAGGCAGTACGGGCAGGATGGCCGACAGTATTAATATCGTCGGACAGCTGACGCTCATCAATACCCAAAAGGGCGGATATCTCCGGAGGAGTCATCATCTCCTTGGCATGAGCCTCTATCTCGGAGAGCAAGTCGGTTGAATAGTCCATTAAGTTCCAAAGATTTATCGACGATGCCTCTGAGACCGGCAAGAAGCGAGAAATAGGCTTGAGAGTCGGTGGTGAGCATGGTACACTCAGCACGGTCGCCATAAGTCTGATTTTGCGAGCTGATGACCGACACAGTAAAGTCGTCGGTCTTGACGAGGACAATCTTGGAATGATTCTGTGCCAAGTGCACATGATCGAAACAACTCTGCATAAGCCTATAAAGCTGCACCGTCTTGCGTGCCGCCTTGAGGTCGGCCACCAGAGTAGCATGTGCTATAAGGTTGCGACGGCGCAGGCGCAAGAAGCCCGAGAGGAAAGCGTCGGAAGTAGAGAAAGTAGACACATATACGTCGGCACGCCCAGTCTGCCGCAGAATCCAACCGAGCAAACCGAGCGTGTGTAGCCCAGTACCGAGATGATACTGGGTAGAAGCATCACTCAGCGGAAGGAAGGGACAATCCCGCCTCATAGAGTTTAGCCTTGATATCATCGCCGATAGGAGCAGCATTGTCGATAAGCAGATTAACGCGCTGCTGCACCTTGGCGAGCAAATTATTGTAATCATCGAGAGCCTTAGTGGCATCATCAGAAGAAAGCGAAGAGCGTCGAAGCTCCACAAGACGGTCGGCATACTTGGTAATGTAAGAGCGCGCGTTGGCAATGTCCTTGGCAATGTCAACGGGCGATGGAGCCGCGCCATCAGCGGCAACCTCAGAGAATGAAGGAGCCACAAAGTTGTCGTAGCGTTCGAGCTCACGCTTGTAGGAGTACCAAGTATCCTTAAGCTGCTGCAGAAACTCATAGCGGTCGCAGGGCTGAGTAAGAGGCAGCAGAGTATTGTAGAGCCGCTTGATGTTGCGCCATCGCTCCTTGTTCTGCTGCCAGATGTTGCGAACATCGTCAGGCAGTTTGTCGTGGTCGGGCCGGATGCCCGATGCTGCAGGAAGGAACACAGACTCAGCCACCACAGCAGCCTCGCCCGACTCTTCACCATGCTCAGCGACATAAGCATCCTCCTCAAGAACAGCCACCCGAACCTCCGGGACAATCTCGGCATCGAGAGCCTTGACATCCTGTAGAGTCATGCGCTGTAGTCGCATAGGCAGGAACTTGTTAAGCTCGTAGCGCACCTTAGACTCATACTTAAGCGGTCGGCGCACAACAGTCTGATACATAGCCATATTGCGGTTGAGACGAAGCATGAGTTCAGCACCACGAAGAACAGAAGCAGAGTCGTGGTTGTCGACAGCGAGCCACGCCTGCATATCCTTGGTCAGTTGATCATCAATCATAACTAAAAAAAAGAAAAAGGCGGTCTACACAATCGCCATTGAGAGACCGCCCAGACAGAAACTTTAGAAAATCCCAAAACCTATGAGAAGCTAAGCAGCGACAGCAGGCAGGCCAGTCTCACCCGAGAAGTCGCCGTCGGCAGTTTCGATTTTGCCCGGATAGAACGGAGCCGGGAACTCATCGTCGACCACCACCTGAATAGTTGTGGAGTTGGTGTCGGTAGCCGCCTTGCCAGTACTCTGCGACAGAGACAGCTCCGGAGTGAAAGCCTCGGAGCCGAGCATACGCGCCTTGCCATTGCGCTGGATGAAGAGATAGACCATCTCATCGTTGTTAGCCTGCGCGATATATCCAGTAATCTCCTCCTCAGTACCAGGAGCAACAGCAGTTCCAGTACACTTGAAAGTCTTAGAGCCATAAGTACCCTGCGACTCCACGCTCAGCTCAGACTCATTAGGAATAAGCGCGATGACGTGCCACTTCTTGTCAGACGCAAGAGTGAAGTCGCCCGTATACTTAGCCACCGAAGCCAGATCCTTGGGAGCATTGCCGCCGATAGTCGGCCACTTGACGATATCTCGCTTGGAGATGCCGTAGAGTTTGCCACGCACACCAGGCAGAGACTTCTGGCCAGGGCAGAAATTCACATCTGCATAAATAGATTCAGCACCAGTACATTTAGTCATACAATATTGAATTTAAACGGTAAAACCTTATCCCTTCTTACGCCAGTAGCGCAGCACCTCAGGCGAAACCGACTCGAACTGAGTGCCGAAGAAGTAGTTCATAATAAAGTCCACATCATAGTGGTTCTTGAGAGACTTCTCGACAAGGAACTGCTCGTCGTCGCCCTTCTGGTTGAAGAGTAGATAAGCATTATTCTTAGGAGTGAGAAGCAGGAAGTCGTCGGGCACACACGGCAGCGGAACAAATTCCACATTGCTTGCGCCATCGAGCGACTTCTTGTCATAAGCCTGATTATAGGGCAGCGAACCGTGGTTGGTCTGGTAAGACTCAGTATAGAAGTGATAAGCCTGGTCGCTAAGGAAGAGCTTCAGCTGCTGCGAGCGAAGCTTGGCAGCAGCGGCAGGATTGCCCACCTGATTCCAGTAGAAGTCCTTGATAAGATCCTCGGCGTTGTCGGCAGTAATAGACTCAGCACCCTCGACAAGGTTGCCAAGGTCAGCAGAGATGAGCACCTTGGCCTGATGATTAGTGCCAGCGGCATCATTATCAAGAATAGTCTTGAAGCCATTGAACCACTTGGCAGTCTTGGAAGTGTCAGTAGCTTCGTGCTTAGCTGTGAACGAATTCATAAACATATTCTCGCCAATCTTCTTGACGAGATAAGCACACACCTGATTGACGATTGGAACATTCTTGAGTCCATCACCCTTGGTAACATTGCTACCCCAGATAGACTGGTAGATAGCGTTCGGGTCGATACCCTGCACGATGTTGCCGAAGAAAGTCTCGAAGACACGCGGATCGACAGTAACAGCAGCATCCTCGAACTTAGACTTAGAATAGTTGCCAATCTCGGCGTTAGCCGCCATCTGGCTGACAGTCTCACGATAGCGGATGCCCGTGCGCACATTAGTGTGCTTAGCAAGAGCCTCCATAGCCAGGAACGGCATGATGATGAAGTCCTGACGGAAGGTCTGGAAGGTCTTAGACAGCTCCTCAGCCCCAAAAGTTACATTACCTACTTGAATAGAAGCCATAGATTACACATCTTTAACAAGGTTAAACACATCCTGCGCGGTGTAAGCCACCTTACCGCTGTCAGGCTCATTGGTCGTGGAGTCACCCGCCGAACCCTTGAGGGCTGCAATCTGCTCATCACGCTGCTTGACATCGTTCTGAGCCTGGGTGAGCTGATCCTTGACACGTTTGAGGGCAGCACCTGCCTCGTTGACAGCCTTGGAGTTTTCCTCCACCTGCTTCTTGAGCGAGTGAAGCTCATCATCGATAAGCTTCATCTGCTCCTGAGTAAGAGTGACATTGCCCTCGTCGTTGGTGGCGAAACCTTCAGCGACGTTGAGCAATGCCATGACAGAATTGAAAACTTTAATCATTTTACTATTATTGACGTTAGTTGCGTGTTGGTTACGGAAGAGGTTCTTGAGTCCCTCACACGTCTTCTTGAGAAAACTCTGAGTTGGATTGCCATCCCCGTCAACCACAGCAGCCACCCTCCCGGCGGCATCCTCAGCGGTTGCGGGAGTGGCGGTATACCTGCCCCCTTGATATTAACAGAGTCGTATGAATTAACGAAATTGCCAATGAATTCAGCCGAAGCCTTCTCAGCCACCTCATCTTGTCGAATCGAGTCGACAAGACCAAAATCGAGAGCCTGTTGAGCAGTAAGCCAGTTGGCTTTCTTCATTTGCTTGAGACACTCATCGATAGGTTTGCCCGACTTGTCGGCATACATCGAGGCGAGCACGTCGTCGAACGTCTTGAGTGAGTCACGCTGCGCTTGCAGCTCATGGATATACGCGTCAAGTTGCTCCTTGTTTGACTGCTCATACTTGTCGATGAGTGTCGACACATTATGAATAAGAACGAAGGAACCCTTGACAATGTCGATAGACTTGCAGCCGAGCATTGCGATAGTCGAGATAGACGCATTCATGCCGAAAGCGTGGGCATGGACATTGCCATGATCCTTGAAAGCCTGGTGCATCTCAAGGCCATCTTTGACGAAGCCACCGAGCGAACAGAATCCGACATGAACCTCCTTGCCCTTGTTATTGTTGAGCACGTAGCGCACATAGTCAGCCGAGCAACCACTCCACCAACTGCCGATAGTGCCAGAAATTACGAGATTATATTCCATAGCTATGAATTTTCGGCAAAGATAGAGTCAAGATAGAGAGATTGAAAATACTGGGTTAGCCGAAATAAGCCCTATAATGAGCTATTTGACGGCCATCAGCCATACACATTCTTGATAATATAAGGTGGAAGATGACCAGACGTGAATGTCACATTAACCTCGGTGAGCTGATTATCGGTAATAGCCTCTGGACAATTCTCAGTGACAACAATCTGGGTATAGGGACGGCCATTGATGCCCACCAGGTACTGCCTATCATCGGTAAGAGTAACCCGGAAGACCATGTGACGGGAGCGGATGAAACTGGGATAGTCGGGCGTGAGCAGCTTGAGAGTTGTAGTTACAATAGAATTATTGTCCTCAAACTTGCTCGATGAGACGAGAGTAGGATGATTGCGGACACAGATAGGAGTCCAAACGACAGACGACGGGATGTAGACCTTGCGTGAGCCTCGATGCTCCAAGGCCTTGATGTCGGTAGTATAAGCATACTCGACAGACTTGACAATTCTGATTGATTTCATAGGGTGAACGGTATTGAACGCACGTGAACAAAAACAGCCATCTTGTCCGTGCGAATTATAGAAATATTAACACAAATCACTTACCATGGTCACGCGATGAGCGCCGCATGTCGATGCCCGACTTGAGATAAGAGTTGCGCATACGCTGGAAACGCATCTTGACAGTATCCTCATAATCGATGCTGATGCCATTGTTCTGGCACCATGCCCGGACTGCCTTCAGCAGCGGGCAATGAAGAGCCTCGTAACCATTAAGGTCGTGCCACAGCTGTAGCCGGAACGTGTCCTCGATGCAATCAGCCACGGCAGCACGCGCATGAGAACCAAGATAGTTGTAGGTGACGACCGGCTTCTGCTTGGAGTCGGGAATGCAGACAGCCACCTCGCCAGGCTGACATGACACAGGCACAGCAGCAGGCTGACGAGTGAGAAAGCGACGGATGCAAGCATTCTCGGCACTCTGGTCGGGGAAGCGGACTGGAGAGCCGTAGTGGAAGTTGAGCCATTGCGCGATGAAGGGCTTAAGTTTGATGTATACAACAAAGTCTGACACAAAAATATATTTAAGTTATTAGTGGTTGAAATCTCTTGCAAAATTAGGAAAAATAGAACAAATATCCTTGTTTATAAGGATAAAATCCGCTGTAATTGAGATGTTTTACCATGTAACTTCTGACTCTCCGCTGAGTATCTTCTGATTTTGTCAGAAAAGTTTGTGACAGAGTGAAAGTTTGTGACAACGCTGTAACTAACTGAATATCAAATGTTGCAAAATAAAGTCGGGGTATATCACAAGTTTGTGACAGAGACTGAAGTTTGTGACACACCAAGTCCGCAAAATTGCTGTCACAAAAATTGTAACTTTGTGACAACTTTGTGATGCAAGTTTGTGACAGTTTGTGACAAGCCGAAACCCCTTTATTTACTATG
>OQWM01001854.1_pt1 | contig 14442 bp, 11 predicted proteins | sample 1691531 | NCBI WGS metagenome assembly OQWM01 (sample SAMN03418257, study PRJEB22391) | human gut metagenome | biome: human-gut; feature: organic feature; material: feces | host: Homo sapiens | place: Tanzania | collected 2013-01
ACATTATTACCGCCAGTCAGGTTAGACAATGCATAACTGTTCCTGATCAGTGAAAGTGACTGTCCACATATACCACCTACATAATCACCTTCCGTACTCTCTACAGCACCATATCCCTTACAATCTGTAATAACACCATACTTCATATATCCGACAATACCGCCTGCACCATCTTTCTTGGATGTTACATAGCCCTGATTCGTGCTGCCATTAATGATACACATTGTAGTATAGCTGTCACCCAGTGAGAAATCTGTGCTGCCTGCCGCATTATCCTCAGGATCTTCTTCATCAATCGCCATTGATCCTGCTATACCACCTACCTTATTTCTTCCGCTAACAGTTGCGTTGTTCTCTAAATTACTGCAGCTTCCGGTTATTGTTCCAGCAATACCGCCAAGCGTCTTTGCGCCTGATTTTACAGAACAGTTTTTTAAGGTTTTGAGGTTTTGTAAAGTTCCAAATGTTGCACCAACTACTATTCCAGTTAAGGGATAGTGATAATCATTTCCTGTATTTTCTACCTGTGCGTTATCAAATACGATATTTTTAATAGTGCCATCTTCCATATAACCAAAGAAGCCAACACCTCGTCGTTGGACTTTAATATATAGGTTACTGATAATATGACCATTGCCATCAAATGTACCAGTATACTTATTAGAGTAATTGCCTATTGGTTCCCAACTCAGTTCCTCTTTAGATGCATCAGCCGCATGGCAGAAGTCCTTTAGGTCTATGTCGGCTGTCAACTTGGCGCATACGGAAAGTTTCCCTCCGTTTACATAATCACGGAACCATGCCAGTTCCGCAGCCGTGGATATTTCGTAAGGATTGCGTGTACTACCGTTACCCACTGACGGTTGACTTGCCGTCTGTGCCCATCCCCATTGCGGAATGAGCAATGCCATCACGAGCAGTAGCAGCGTGAATAGCTTATTTCTTGTCTTTATGTTATTCATATCAATATGTTGTTTTTTGAAAATTCTTTTTCATTTTCCTAACTGGTTCTATTTTACATACTTCTTACCATTCTTGATATATATGCCGTGGGTAGGCTCTGCATCGAGCTTGCGACCTTGCAGGTCGAAGATGCCTTGCTTGCCATTCTCACCCTCATCACTGACCACATGGATGTCTTCTATGCCTGTAGCCTCTCCATCGCCTATCACACGGATGCTGAATGCCTTGGCAGCAGATGTCAATGGCGTATCAACGTCATAGGCGTTCGGACGGTTGGTGACGGTCAAGTACCAATTCTGAGGACCAATCACATCTTCTGCTGTCAACTGTACCATCTCACCATCCTTCACGCCATAGTAGATGGCTGTCTCACTGGCACCTAAGCCGCTCATTGTGCTATACTTGCCTTGGAACACATAGTTGCGTGTCACACTGTGGCAGTCAATAGAGCCTTCTTCTGCCTTGGAAAGAGTGGTGGCGCCAAGCTCTAACAGCTTTTCACCCTCTGCGTCGCATAAGATAAGGTAAGGAACGTTTGGCTCCAATGAGCCACTTGTCACCTTCTTCACTTCGAGCAACACCTGTGTGTCTCCCGCTTTCAACTTCATTTCATGGAAGTTGTTGATGCTTGCCACAGTCAATCCCTTGCCAGTCCACTGTTCCACATTCATGGCAAATGGCACGTAGAGCGGTTGCCACTTGTTCGCAGCGTATGTGCGAGCATACTTCAAGTCTTTCACCTCTATATCTACCGGGCTATTATAAGCCTCCCCATCTTTGAGAGTCACAGCCTTGGCAATGTACTTGCCATTATCGTCTGTCAGCTCCAAGTCGTTGCCTTTAATGCCGCAGAAGTCCTTGATGTACTTGAAGTCCGTCTGGCATCGCTGGCAGGTAGAGCTATAAAGACCATCTGCCAATAGAGTCTCCGTACCCTTGTCGTGCTTGTCGAATTTCTCATTCTCCGTATTGCTGTAAATTTTCACTTGTTTGTCTACGCAGGTACATTCGCTGTAGTACACAGTATTGCCATCTTTTTGGGTAAGCACAGGATACTTATCGCCATTCTCGCCCAACTTCTGATACCATGCCAAGGTGCTTCCTTCAGCAGGAACAGATGTAGAGCCATTCAGCAGCCATGCCACCTCACCGCTCTTCAGCTGTGCTTCTGTAAATCCTGTTGCGTTATCTTCTGAAGGCTTGCCATTTCCGAAGGCTTTAATCGTAATCTCTTGGCCGTTTGCATTCAGCTTTGCGCCACTATAGTATGCCACCATGCCTTCAGTGGTCCCATTGTTAGAATTGCCAAAAGCCATGCCTGCATCTGTACTATTCGTGGCACTTATGTTGCCATAGTTGAACACGTTCTGTATCTTGCCTTTGCTTACATAACCTGCCATGCCAGCAACACGCTCTGTACCTTTTACATCTCCATAGTTGGCGCAGTCTTGGATCGTTCCACTGATGAAATAGCCAACCAAGCCACCTGCATCCGTACTTGTTGCCGTTACATTTCCATAGTTGGCACAGGTGGTTATGGAACTATTTTCTACAGAACAGTAGCCAAAAAGACCGCCGACTCTATTATTTCCTTGTACCGTGGCGTAGTTCACGCAGTTATAGGCGTTACCATTAAACTCACCTGCAATACCACCAGTTTCTTTACCTCCTTTTATCTGGCAAGTATTTGATATTTTGATATTTCGAAGGTTGCTTGCATCTGGATAACCAACCAAAATTCCTGTAAAAACTCCAGTATTCGTCACATTTGCATACTCAAAAGTTAGGTTCTTGATTGTACCTTCACTGGTACAACCGAAAAGCCCCACATTATTCTGGCTTGCATTGATATAAAGGTTGGTGATGGTCTTTCCATTTCCGTCGAAAGTACCTCCGTATTGGTATCCGTAATCATACTTTCCAATAGGCTTCCAACTCAGTTCTCCTAAGTTTTGTGACTTATCTTCCGCATGACATACTGTACTCATGTCAATGACCTCAACATCATCTGATATCTTTGCGCAGATAAAATTGTTTCCGCTATTCACCTGATCGCGGAACCACGCCAACTCCTCAGCTTTTGTGATGATGTAAGGATTGCCTACTTCGCCATCACCTTTGGAAGGCTGCGTTTGTGCCCATGCCCCCCCCATAAGGCATGAGAATAGCCATCACGAGCAGCAGCATCGTGAATAGCCAGTTTCTTTGTTTTTTGTTATTCATAACTGTAAATTATTATTATTATTCTACTTTCTTACATATATTCTCTCATTGCCATCAGATATACTGTGATTTCCAGGATGATGACGAAAGTCAATCCGAGAAACAGATAGATATAGTATCTCTCCCTCTTGATGAAATCACAGAAGCTGTAGCGAGCCTTGTAGTTTTCATCAAGATATATCCTGTAGTCTTGGACCATGGCATAGCCCATGACTATGGCGAACAACAGAAGACATAATGCCACAATGAATATAGCCAGTTCCTCTTTCGTGAAAGTCTGAATTATATTTTCCATGGTGCAAAGATAGTGTTTTTCTTCGGAAAAAGGTGTCCACTTCCCCCACTTAGGTGTCTACTTCCTACAAAATAGGTGTCTACTTGGTGGGGGAAGTAGACACCTAAGGCATGATTTTATTGTATTTTTGCTCTCCAGACTGTTGGGGAGCAACCTTCTTTTTCTTTGAATATGCGATAGAGATAGGAACGTGAAGAGAAGCCACATTCGGCTGAAATGATGTCGTTGCTATAGTCGGGATAGTCGAGCATCATCTTCTTTGCCGCCTCAAAACGTACCTCGGCAAGCCAGATGCGGAAGGTGGAGTTTAGGCACGCAGTGAAGTAGCGTGACAGCTCGTTCTTGGAGATGTTCAGCGAGCGTGACAGGGTGAACATGTTTACTGTGGTGTCTTTATAGCCCAACTCTTCGCACCACTTGTCAAGCTTCTCCTTTATAAATGTCTGACAATCCCGAAAAATTCGGCTGTAAGTTTTCTTTACCATCCGTATACTCTGCATCCAGCCCATCGGAGCTTTCCAAAATAGCTACTGCCTTTTATCATTTCCCCTATTCAGATTTCGGAGAATTAAAGCCTTTATCGTTCCTATTCGCTCAATATGGCTTTACCTTTTGAGGTAAGCAAATATTTCTGTTTTGGATGTTTGGGCTGTTCTGGGAATTTCATAGATACAAGCCCTTCGTCCAATGCAGGAGTAAGATAATTCCTCAAGAAATTTACCCTGTCCTTCAAATTCAAAATGGACATGATTTCCTTTACTGAATATTCATTATCATTCATTATTGAGACAAGCTCATGAACTTGTTGGGTACTTGTTGGGTACTTGTTGGGTACTTGTTGGGTACTTGTTGGGTTGCTGTGGGGTAGCTGTGGGGTAACGACCACACTGCTTCTATTATATTTAAATACGACCCATACAAAGTTACCATCCGTATTAATCTCTGGAGTAGGCAATCCAACTCGCTTACATTCGTCCACCATAGTACTGATGCCACGTCCCCAACTTTCCAAAATTTTACTTTTGTAGAGTACATTGGCAATAATTGGATTCTGCGGTTTGGAATCATGCTCCTCCATCAGACGCTCTATAGGCAAGTCGGCAGGGAAAGTCCCCGTATTTCTAATTTCTACTCGATTATCATAAATAGCAATGCTGACAGAACTGCCAGGGTGATGATAAGACCTATGGCAAAAAGAGTTGATACAGCATTCTCTCAAAGCTATGTAAGGAATGCTCAGTTCTTCCTCACGATAAAGACCATTTATCTTGCCAGACAATGAGAGGTGCTTGAAGAAGAATGCCATTGCTACATCAAGCAGTTCATATATGTTGCCTTCTGCACGTTGGTTGTCGATAAATTCATCCTTTGTAGTTCCCTTAAAGCGTGCCATACGAAGCAGGCATTGTGGATAATCATACAGTTCTTTCCCAAACAATACGGCAGCGGCATTGTTCAACCTTCCATCATTGAGCAAACGAAATTTCTTCAAGATGACAGGAATATCCTCACGTATTGTCGTTTCAGGGAGTCTTCCGTTTCTTATTCCCTCACGAACAGCACCGAGAATAGCATTCTCGTCTAAATCGGCTATTTTCAAGTCCGGATTAATCATCGCTTCCCAGCCATACTTGCCTCCTCGTTCCATCAGTAAGTGATTGTAACGTTCCTGTGGCATGACGGTAGTGGTGCTTTCTATTCGCAGATAAGCTCTTCCTTTGTATGTGAAAGGGCGCATAAAACATTGCTCCTCTACAAAAATGACTATGACATATTTTTCTGTGTCAGGAATAGTAACATAGGTGATTTCTAAATCCACAAAAGGCTCTATGCGATTGAGTGCTTCTGCAATAGAACGCTTTGTACTGTCAGATACCGTTTGTCCTATAATTCTTCCATCATCCCTTACTCCATAAAGAATTGTGCCACCCTCACCATTGAGAAATGCGCATAGGGTCTCCATCGAACGGTCTAATTGACCTGTCGATTCCTTAAACTCCAAGCTATTCCCCTCTTTCTTGGTTATTAGGGTTTCTATATCTTGATATGTCATATATGCAAATTTTGTTACCATTAGGAATACAAAGATACAGCTAAATTTCCGAAATTGTGTATTTCTGCAAAAATCTTAATGATTATTAAGCTATCTTCTCCATTGTTGCGCCTTGGGACAGCTACCAAGGCAAGTACGTTGGCAAGAATATCACCGACAATATCTATGATACTATCCACCATACAACCATATCATCCACCCAACGGTGTATTTTGAATAAAGGGTCTATACACCCTTTTGTCGAGGTGTATAGACCCTTGGAACAACCGCGAAGTATGGGTTGATAATTTTTTCAGATAATTGGTTTTTCTGTCTGCTTAGGACTTTACAACATATCTTCATTTCCATCCTCTGGAATTTGTCCCAGATAGACACCTTAGACGGTAATATTGCACCTAATTTGTTATAGTCAAGATAAATGCAATATATATTACTTTGTCATTTATTATTATATTACTTTGCCATTTAATATATAATACTTTGCCAAGTAGTATTATATTACTTTTTATCTTGTCTTGATATTCTTATAGCCTACAAGCTGGTCGGTTCTTTGTCCGAACGGGCGGTAGTAGACAAGTATCTGGTATTCGTTTTCGGTCTGGTGGAAATTGCCTTCGCTTGGCTGTGGCAAGACAGTAGAACCGTCAAGGCTGGTCGTGACATAGCGGTATGAGTAATAGCCTTGCTTCAGCATGGCGTGTGCCTCGTATCGGTTTGTGGCATTGTTGTATTCCATCTTGATGCCGTGCTTGTCCACGATGTCTGTCCAGACTCCGTTGATGTAGACGGGAGTGGCCTGTCGGGGAATGCTTAAAGTGAACCTGACGTTGATATAGTCGGATGCGATGTCGTTTTCTATGTTGTCGCTATTGCGGATATAGAAATGTCCGTTGGCATCTTCGTCGTATATATAATTGCGTCGTGGTTCGTCGGTCCATAAGTCGGCACAATAGTTTTCACCGTCCCAATACGTAGACTCTACACCCATAGATGGCCGTTCTACATCAAGAAGCTCAAACTTGCGGTATTCGTTGCCACCATCGAAAATCAGTTCGCGGTTGTGGCTGAATATCATCTTGTTGGTGAGCACAGTCTGAGGCTTAGGATTGTAACGAGCCGTACTCCACACACCGTTTTGCATGACTATCGTCGTTATCTCTTTTGCGGGATTGGATGTTCTCAAGCCGGAGAAATCTACGCTGCCCGACACTTGCTGGTGTGTGGCATTTGCGTCGATGTCGGTATTTGACGATACTTCGGCTGCGATTTTCACAGCAGGGTCTACCACCATAAAGTGGGCATAGAGAATGGTGTCCTTATCATTGTCGTCATAAATAGCAAGCCTATAGTTGCCGCTCATCTTCAGTCGGCATCGGTCGTTGGGTATTGACAGACTGTAATGGGTGTAAATGGTGTTGGTGTTGACCGACTTGGCGTAGCTGTCTATAATGTCGCCATCGGCAAATCCGTCGCAATAGTCGGTGTCGAAAATACCTTCAGAAGGAGACCAGTCTGCCTCGCAATGCTGCAATCTATAGGCATATCGGTGGTAGTCGTGGGTAAGGTCGTCAAAACAGATGTTTATAGGAGTGTCGTCGCTAATGTTGATGATTGGCATAGAAAGCCAGTTGTTGCCGGCTGTCACCTGCAATGAAGCGATGTTCTTGGACAATAAGACATCCCTTTGGGCTGAGGCTGCCATGCCAATGCACGAGGCTGCCACTGCCAATAATAGTTTTATGGGGAGTTGTAGCAACATATCTGTCAAACAATAAATCGGATTATAAATCTACAGAAACCTTGAAGTTCAACTGACGGCCAGTCAGATAATTCGGCACAGCATATTGTTGGGCTGTGACGTCCGTAACCCAGTAGTAGGAATTGACATTGCTTATGCCCAGCAGATTGAGACACTCTACGCCCAGCCATACATTGCGCAATGTGCTGTGCTTGCTGCTATGACTGGTGTTGTCAACGAGGCGGTAGCTGAGTCCCATATCCACACGCTTGTAGGCTGGAGCACGGAACGAGTTGGTCTCCAGTTCCTGATGTGGAGCCGAGAAAGGCAGTCCGTCGGCATAAGCCAGCTTTAATGACATCTTCCAGCGCTGGGTTCCGGGGAAGTAGTCGGTAAAGAAGAGGCTTATGGCAAACCGCTGGTCGGTAGGGAGAGGTATTGACTTGTTGTTGAGTTTCATACTTGTGTTCATCAACGAGAACGACAGCCACGAGTCGGCTCCTGGCACAAATTCTCCGTAGAGTTTCATGTCAAGTCCGGCAGCGTATCCGTTGCATTCGTTGCCACCATAGTACACCACCTTGACGTTGTTGACGCTATAAGGAATAAGGTTACCGAGAATCTTGTAGTAAGCCTCTGCCGAGAAACGGAACTGTCGGTTGTTCATCTTGAAACGATAGTCGTATTCGGCAATGATGTGAATGGAGCGTTGGCTCTTTGCCTTATGGTTGAGTGTGGCATATGTCACGCCGTTGACGGTAGATGTATCGCGTATCTCCTTGAAGAAAGGCGACTGATAGTACAGCCCTGCAGCCAGTCGCATGGTGACATTCTCGTTGAATGCAGGTATTATGCCGAGCGAGACGCGCGGACTGAATATTGTCTCCTTGTTGTAGCTCCAATGGGCAATGCGCACGCCATAATTGAGCGTGTAGAGCGTCTTCTTGCTTGCGCTGGTAAAGCGATATGTGTCCTGGATGTAAGCCTCCATGCGTCGTGCGCTGAGCGAATTCTTGGCGCGCATGCTGTAAATCATCTTAAGGTCGTTGCCAGAATGCGGAATGTTGTAATTGCTTGAGTCGCGCATCTCGTATTCAGCCGAGTTCTCCGTAATGTGCTCGTTCTTAAAGGTGAATGCAGCCTCAATGTCGTGCTTCTTCGCCTTAGTGTTGAACATCATCTTAAGACTTTCGACATGAGCATCAAGATAATTGCGGGCGTGCTGGAAGAAAGTGCCGACACCAAGATTTTCGCTGGTCTCGGTCTGTGTAAGCCAGTATTGTCCCTGAATGTCGTAGCGTTCCTGCTCGTGGGTCTTGAAAGCAGAAGCAATAAGCGACAGCTTTGTGGCATCGCCCATCTTGTATGTCAGTCCTGCCGAACCGAAATAGGTGCGGAAGACATCCTTCTCCTGTCCGTCAAAATATACGCGAAAGGACTTTACGTCTTCGCTTGTTCCGAATCGTGTCTCGCGGTCTTCGGGATAGAAGTTGTAGTTGTTGTTAGAGATGTTGCCCAGTATGTTTATCTCCCAACGCTTGTTGGGCTTGAGCGTGAGGTATGTCTGATAGTCGACGAAAGTGGGTCGGTACTCGCCTTTGGTGTCGAGCGATCCAAGCAGATTGCGTGTTGTCTTGTATCTCACGCTATTGCTCCATGCAAACTTCTTGTTGCCATAGCCCACATAAATGCCGTCGCCCAACAGGCTTGCATAGGCTGAAGCCTCAAGCCTTGAGGGTTGGCGATAGGTAATGTTTAGGGCCGACGACATTTTGTCGCCATAGCGCGCCTCGTAGCCTCCGGTAGAAAACTCTATCTTCTCGACCATATCGGGATTGATGATAGAGATGCCCTCTTGCTGTCCGCTTCTTACCAGAAACGGGCGGTATATTTCCACATTATTTATATATACGCTGTTCTCGTCGAACGAACCGCCTCGTACATTATACTTCGAAGACAATTCGTTGTGGGTAGACACGCCAGCCTGACCTTGCAGTATTTCTTCAACGGCATTGCCAGTAACTGAAGGCATATTCTTAATGTCGTCCTTCTTGAGCTGCTGCATCTGTCCGGTCTGGATTTTTGTACCGGTCACAGTCACTCCTTCTATCTCTCCCACATTACTATATAGTACAGTCTGCAGAGTCTGCTTGCCGCGTGGCTTTCTGAGTGTTCTTGTTTTGGTACGATAGCCAATCATTGAGAAGCGTATTTCTACCGAGTCGGCTGAGTGCAGTTGCAGGGTGTATTCACCCTTTAACGATGTCATGGTCATTTTGCCTTGTTTGGCACAAGACACCGTGGCAAATTCGATAGGATTATTGCTCTCGTCGATGACGCGTCCGTGTAGGGTGAATGATTGTGCCTTCATGACGGTAGACACAAAAAAAACAAGGACGTTTATAAGTATGAATAGAAATTTCTTATTTTTCATACTTAATAAACGTCCTTGTAAAACTATTATTGCCTTAATGCCTTATTAAAAATGCTGCCGTTTATATAGAATTGCGCATTTGCATGAGACATTGTTTCTGTTTGTCAGACAAGTTGGTAGGCAGCTTTACGTTGTAGGTTATGATGAGGTCGCCCATTGTGCCGTCCCCCCTGTCGTAGCCTTTGCCACGCAAGCGTACTTTTGTTCCGTTCTGTGTCTCGGGTTTAACCTTAAGCTTGATTTTCGAACCGTTGCCCAACTGTATTATCACCTCGCCGCCAAGTAGGGCAGTATAGAGGTCGATGTTGACGTTGGCGTTCATCTCGCCCGTGTTTTGCCGCATTGTGCTGCGCATACGTGAGCTGCGGCTTCTGCCTGCTTTAGCTCCGAACAGATCCTGGAAGAAGCTCGAAAAGCCTCCACCTTCAGATCCGAAGCCCGAGAAGTCGAAACCTTCAAACGGAGAGCCTCCGCTTGCATTGCCGTCGGAACTCCAGTAGTAGCTACCGTTGCCGCCTCCGGCAGCACCTCCATTTTGGGCAAATGCGTCAGCCTCACGCCATTTCTCGCCATACTGATCGTATTTCTTACGCTTCTCAGGGTCGGATATGACATCGTAGGCTTCATTCAGGGCTTGGAACTTAGCCTTGGCTTTAGGGTCGTTCGGATGCAAGTCCGGATGAAACAGTTTGGCACGTTTGCGATAGGCTTCACGCACTTGGTCTTGAGGTATGTTGCGGTCAACTCCAAGAATCTTATAGTAGTCAATAAATGCCATAATTAATTTCTCCTTTCTTTTATATACCCCAATGCAAAATCCATGCCACGAGCTGACGTTGCGGCTGTTATTTGAACAGGCTGCGGAAGGCTGTAGGTATAGGCGTTGAGAAGTCCATTCGTTCGCCCGTCACGGGATGGGTGAAGCACAGCATATAGGCATGCAGACAGAGGCGGTGCAGAGGGTCGTCGCCATTGCCATATTTGATGTCGCCGCAGACAGGATGGCCCATGTCGGCAGAATGTACACGTATCTGGTTCTTGCGTCCGGTTTCAAGCTTGTATTCCACAAGCGTGTGCTCGGTAGTGCGGTTGAGCACATGGTAGTGGGTCACCGCATATTTGCCTCCGTTGTCTACTGGTGACGAGTAGGTGATGTAAGCCTTGTTGTCCTTCAGCCAATTGGCTATAGTGCCGTTGTCGTCCTTCATCTCGCCACTTGTCACAGCTACGTAACGTCGGTCGTAGACTATCTGGTGCCAGTTGTGCTCGAGAATCTGCTCGGTGTCAATGTCCTTGGCGTAAATCATCAGTCCGGATGTGTCGCGGTCGAGACGATGCACTACGTGGGCACGACACTTCTGATGCGACTTGGCAAAATAGTCGTCGAGTACCGACTTCACGTTCAAGGAAGAGTGTCCGGCAGCCATCGACAGAATGCCTATATTCTTTTCTACTACGACAATCCAGCGGTCTTCGTAGACAATCTTGACAAACTTATTCTTGAAATCGCACTTACGTTTGTGGCGGCTCACGCTAATGGTGTCGCCAGCCTTAAGAGGCGTGTCGAATTGTGTTACGACCTTGCCGTTGATTCTTATGCCATGTCCTTGCAGTATCGCCTTGGTCTTGGAGCGGCTTTCGCCAATGGTATTGAGCAGATACTCAAGTAGTGGAGCCGGCTGAGTGCCGTTGAATGTGTACAAAGTACAGTCGGAGTTGTTTCTTTGTACATTTGAGCTATTTCGTGTGTTGAAGTTTTTTGATGCCATAGTATTATTTGAATTATATTTTGCAAAGGTACATATTTTTGTTGGCAACTTGACATCAAGAGCAAAACTTCATATGCGAAAATCTGTTAATTATAGTCGGCTTTCTGAGTATGGTGGCTTTACAATATATAAATTCGATTTGTCTGTACGGAAAAAATTGAGTAACTTTGCACGCAAATACTTGGTTATTTATTAAAATTCAATTAATTACAAATAATAGTCAATGATAACAGTTAGCAATCTCGCGATACAGTTCGGAAAGAGAGTATTATACAAGGATGTTAATCTGAAATTTACAGCTGGTAATATTTATGGTGTTATTGGTGCCAATGGTGCCGGCAAGTCTACACTTCTGCGCGCAATAAGCGGCGACCTGGAGCCAAACAAGGGTTCGGTTGAACTCGGCCCGGGAGAGCGCCTTTCGGTGCTTGAGCAGGACCACTTCAAATTTGACGAATATCGTGTTCTCGATACTGTTCTTATGGGTCATGAACCTCTTTGGAACAATATGAAGGAGCGTGAGGCTCTTTATTCTAAATTGGAAATGACTGAAGAGGACGGCAACCGTGCGGCTGATCTTGAGCTTAAGTTTGCCGAAATGGATGGTTGGGAGGCTGAGAGCAACGCTGCACAGATGCTTTCCAATCTTGGTATCCCGGAGGCATTGCACGAGAAGCAGATGAGCGAACTCTCCAACAACGAGAAGGTGCGTGTCATGCTTGCAAAGGCTCTCTTTGGTAATCCTGACAACCTCTTGCTTGATGAGCCTACCAACGACCTTGACCTCGACACCGTACAGTGGCTTGAGGAGTATCTCAGCAATGTGGAGCAGACCGTGCTTGTAGTTAGTCACGACCGTCACTTCCTTGATGCAGTAAGTACTCAGACTGTTGATATCGACTTCGGTAAGGTTACTGTATTTGCCGGTAACTATTCGTTCTGGTATGAGAGTTCGCAGTTGGCATTGCGTCAGCAGCAGAACCAGCGCCAGAAGGCTGAGGAAAAGCGTAAGGAGCTTGAGGAGTTCATTCGCCGATTCTCTGCCAATGTGGCAAAGAGTAAGCAGACCACTTCGCGTAAGAAGATGCTTGAGAAGCTCAATGTTGAGGAGATTCGTCCGTCAAGCCGTAAATATCCTGGCATCATCTTCCAGATGGAGCGCGAGCCGGGCAACCAGATTCTTGAGGTTGAAGGACTTAAGGCTGTTGATGATGACGGAACAGTATTGTTCGACAACGTTAACTTCAACATAGAGAAGGGTGAGAAGGTGGTGTTCCTCAGCCATAATCCTAAGGCTATGACTGCCCTCTTTGAGATTATAAATGGCAATCGTGAGGCTGCAGCAGGTACTTTCAAGTGGGGTGTTACTATCACTACAGCATACTTGCCACTTGACAATACCGAGTTCTTCAAGAGTGACAAGAACCTCGTAGACTGGCTCTCGCAGTACGGTCCGGGCAATGAAGTTGTGATGAAGGGTTTCCTTGGACGTATGTTCTTCTCGGGTGAGGATGTGCTGAAGAAGGTGAACGTGCTTTCGGGAGGCGAGCGCATGAGATGTATGATTGCACGTATGCAGCTGAAGAATGCCAACTGTCTTATACTCGACACTCCTACCAACCACTTGGACTTGGAGAGTATTCAGGCTTTCAACAACAATCTTGTGGCATTCAAGGGAAATATCCTCTTCTCAAGCCACGACCACGAATTCATCCAGACTGTTGCCAATCGCATAATCGAGCTTACGCCGAATGGTACAATCGACAAGCTTATGGATTATGACGATTATATCTACAGCGAAGACATCAAGGCGTTGAAAGCGCAGATGTATAATAAATAATGTATAGTAATAGCGTGTCGTAGACGTGCTAACCAGTAAAAATATAATACGAGTAGGCAACTTTATGCGGACAGCCATCAATCGAAAAGTCTGCATTTTGGTCTATTCGTATGTTTTTCTGTGCATATGTTTCAATTTGGCAAGGATTTTGTAGTGTACTTTAGAAAAACGTATTTTACTAAGAACAAAAGCAAAATGAAAAATAACGATAAAACAGAAGAGAAAGACATTGAAGTTAAGGACGGAAATGTAGAAGCCGCTGCAGCCGAAGAAGCTAAAGAGGCAGAAACAACTGATCGTAACGAAGAAACGACAGAAGAAGGCAATGACGTAAACGCAAAGCTTGAAGCTGCCCAGAAAGAGATAGAGCAATTGCGCGACCGCTATTTGCGTACAGCAGCCGAGTTTGACAACTACAAGAAGCGTACGCTTAAGGAAAAGGCTGAGTTGCTGCTCAATGGTAGCGAGAAGACTGTTTGTGCTGTTCTTCCCGTATTGGACGATTTCGAGCGTGCACTTGCTACCGAAACCGACGATGCTCAGGCCGTAAAAGATGGCATGAAGCTGATATACAACAAGTTCAAGAAGGTGCTTGAATCAATCGGCGTAAAGAAGATAGAGACTGATGGACAAGACTTCAACGTTGACTATCATGAGGCAGTAGCTATGGTTCCTGGTATGGGCGACGACAATAAGGGCAAGGTTATAGACTGTCTGCAGACAGGCTATAAGCTTAACGATAAAGTGATACGACACGCCAAGGTAGCTGTTGGACAGTAAGTAGTTAACAATCCTCAATATTAATGCAATGGCAAAAAGAGACTATTACGAAGTACTTGGCGTTAGCAAGACTGCCACAGACGACGAGATAAAGAAGGCTTACCGCAAAATAGCCATAAAGTATCACCCTGACAAGAATCCCGGCGACAAAGAGGCTGAGGAGAAATTCAAGGAGGCTGCTGAGGCTTATGATGTACTGCATGATGCGAACAAGCGTCAGCAGTATGACCAGTTCGGCTTTGACGCTCCTGGTGGTGGTAGCGGTTTTGGAGGCTTCGGCGGAGGTGGCAGCTTCTCTATGGATGACATCTTCTCTATGTTCGGTGATGTATTTGGCGGACATGGTG
>OQWM01001855.1_pt1 | contig 14441 bp, 6 predicted proteins | sample 1691531 | NCBI WGS metagenome assembly OQWM01 (sample SAMN03418257, study PRJEB22391) | human gut metagenome | biome: human-gut; feature: organic feature; material: feces | host: Homo sapiens | place: Tanzania | collected 2013-01
CTTGTCGCTCTCTTGCGAGAAAATTCCGTCCCTCGCTTGTCGGAAGGGGTACATTTGTGCTTCCTGAAGCAGTAACGCTTGCTGCTTTCCGAAGCAGTATGTGTTTTACTTTCTCATGACCTTGCGCGTGTGGACGCTGCCGTCGGCCTGGATGTCGCGGATGATGTAGAGACCGCGGCCCATCTGGTCGGCCTCGATGCGCTTGCCGTCGATGGTGTAAACCTCGGAGCGCACGGTCTGGCTCTCCTTCGTCTGGGGCAGATCCTCGATGCCGTTGATGGCGTCGTTGAACTTAGCACCCTCGACATTCTCGACGGCGCAGCCCTCCACGTTCGTGGAATAGTAGTTGACGAAGGCGACGATGTTGAGGTTGTCTCTGTTCCACATGCGCCATGCCTCCTCGAAGTTGCCGGCCTGCACCTTGTCGTTCTTGGTGAAATAGACCGTGTTCAGACCCAGGGAGACCTCGTAGCTAAACTTGTTGCCGTCCCACTCGATGGGCTCGCCCCAGATGGAGTTGATGGCACGGGTCACGTGCTGGTGGGTGAACGATCCCTCGGCACCCATCTGGCCGTGGGCAGCGATGTTGTCCTCGGTCAGCATGACCGTGATGCGCGAACCATCCTTGGCGCTGCTGTTGCGCATACCCTCCACGCGGACCACGATGGTGGTGTCGTTGTCGCCGTAGCGTGCGGAGAGATTGGTGATGATGATATTGGCGGGATCGCTCTGGATCTGCTGGATGAGGCTCTCGATCTCCATGGCGGAACCGGGCATGTAGGTGCAGCACTTGTTGCCAGCCGTGGACATGGCGTCGAACCAGGCGTTGCGGCCGAACATCATGGCCGGAGCGTAGGTGCCGCGGTCGTTGTAGAGGGAAGCGTAGTCGTAGAGGTCGGTCTTGATATACTCGCCATTGACCACGCTGCGCTTCGTGGTGAGCCAGTCGGTGTAGTACATCACGTGGTGGGCGGCGGCAAAGACCTCGCCCTCATACTCGGGATTCTCCAGGGCGGTGTGGAGGTAGCCAGCCACGCGCGGGCAGTTGGGGCACGACTCGGTGGTAAACTCCTCCAGCAGCACCTTGCGTTTGAAGCCCATGGCGATGTCGAGCGCGTTGTTGGTCGGGTCGATATCGGTCTCGTCACCGAGGTCGGTGATGTTGACGTTGACGGCCGACTCGCCATCGACGCTTCCCAGCGTCGGGTTGATGGTCCACTTCAGGTCGAGATACTGGCCCGAGGTGATGGTCTTGTCGAAGGTCGTGGCAAACTTCTGGCCAGCCACGGTGGTGGTGATGGTGAACTTGTTTACGGGGCGTGTGGCCTTGTTGAACACCGTACCGCTCATGGTCACGGATCCCGTCGTGGCGTTGAGCATGGCCTTGGCGCCCGTGAGGGCCAGGTCATACTTCGGCAGGTTGTTGCCCACGATGACGGCCTCCACGCTGATGGCACCCTGTCCGTGGCGGTCGCCCCAGAAGGCGTCAGAGGTGCTCTTGTAGTGGAAGGAACCCGTCTGACCCGGCTTCACGACGGAGAGGGCAGGAGTGCTGCCGCGCTGCTTCAGGTCGAAGCCGATGTAGAGGCGCTCGCCCGTGACGGCGTAGGGTGCGTTGAGCTCCACGACGTTCCAGCCCTTCTTGATGCGCGTGTCCGTCTTCATGGTGATGTAGCCCTCGGCCAGGTTCTCACCCTTCAGCGTCTTTCTCACCCAGACGCGCAGCGTGTCGATGTTGGAGCGGGAGCACAGAGCCACTCTGACTTGAGCCACGCTGTTGCCCTGGTAGGCCTCCATGGTTTCGCCAGGAAGCTGGATCGCAGCCGATACCCAAGTGTTGCCTTTCTGGGTGGCCATACCTTCACTGGCCACTGCGCCCTTGCAATAGCCCAACGCCAGCGTGTCCGACTGAGCCAGCAGCGGAGCTACCGTCAGAAGGGCGAGGAGAGTTAGTAAAATCTTCTTCATAAGAATCGTTTTTTATTGTTAATAGAATATGTTGTTGTCGTGACTGGAAAACCATTGATGACGGCGCAAATTTAGGAGATAATTTTGATATGACAAAATAATAGTTCGTAATTTTTGCTTTCTTTTCCTCAAATCACGCTTAGTTTTGACGGATTTTGTTACCCTTCTCAAAGTTTGATTCTCCTAAAAGTTACCATTTGTCACCCGAGGTTGTTCTAAATTTCGGTAGTAGGCTCTATCTTGCCCGTATTTAACGAGATTTAACTTAGTTTCCGAGCATACTCGGTGGAAATTTGGCTATTTTTGCACTGAATCCAACTCAAAACGGTCTAAACGACCTCTTGAAAGGCGAGAAATCAACTAACAGTTTTATAAATATCAGCTTATGAAAAAACGAACCCTTCTCTTGGCAGTTCCGCTATGGATGCTGCTGTTCGTGCCCATACTTCCGATGTGGGCACAGGATTCCAAGGCGCAGCGCGTCTTGCGACCTGGCGTTGGCGACCCGGCCGGTACGCCCGCCAAGCGCGGCCCCATCGTGGGAGCCAAGCCGTGGCACCGCGAAGGAGGAAAACTGCGCAAGACACCGCGCTCGCTCGTGATGCCCAACCCCAACCAGCGCGTACGCCTCGCCAGTGCAGACGGCGTGGAGTTCTGGGGCAACGTCATCTATGCCAAGTCGTGGGACACCCTGCCCAGCGACGCCACTCCCTTCTATGTGGGACAGTTCCGCGGCACCAACCCCATCACGATCCAGAACCTCTGCAGCGGCGCTGCCCTCGACGCCAACGGTGGTGGTGTGTTCAAGGATGGCATGTTCCGCTTCGTGAGCTATTTCAGCTTCCTCGGCGAGATCATGGGTCAGTACTATGAGTACGACATGGACACCTGGGAGATGACGCGTACCGAGGATGTCAGCAACCGCCCGGACCTCTATTGCTTCGACACCGATGTCGATCCTATTACTAATAAGGTGTATGGTATCGCCTACAACAGCGATTTCTCGGGCTATGCGCTCAACGTCATCGACTATGCGACCCTGACGACGCAGACCATCGGCAACCTGGATGTCTATTTCCTCGGCTTTGCCATCAACTCCAAGGGTAGCATGTACGGTATCAGCAGCACGGGTAAGCTCTGCAAGATCAGCCGTACCACGGGTGCCGTGACCGAGATCGGTCCTACGGGTCTCTATCCGCTCTACCTGCAGAGTGCCGCCTTCGACCGCAATACGGACAAGCTCTATTGGGCTGCTTCGTTTGAGAACTCGCCCTCGGGTCTCTACGAGGTGGACACCCTGACGGCAAAGGCTACGAAGGTGGCCGACTTCCCCGACGGCGAGGAGGTCGTCTGTCTCACCGTGGCGGAGGCCCTGACCGACGTGAATGCGCCGGCCAAGATCAACGACCTCTCTGTCTCCTTCTCCAAGGGCAGCACCAGTGGTGTGGCTACGTTCACCGCTCCGACCACGACGTTTGGTGGCGATGCGCTGACGGGCACGCTGACCGCTTCCGTACGTATTGAGAATGGAGAGCCCGTGACCAAGTCGTGCCAGCCGGGCGAGAAGGTGAGCATCGACATCACGGCCCCCAAGGGCGACAACGTCATCTTTGCTGCCACCACCAATGCCGCAGGACGTAGCCCGCTGGCCAAGACCACCGCATGGGTGGGACCGGACAACCCCAAGGCTGTCTCCTCTCTGAAACTGAAGATCGACCCTGAGACGATGAAGTCCACGCTGACTTGGCGTGCGCCGACGCAGGGTACACACGGCGGCTATGTCAATGGTCCGCAGGTCACTTACGACATCGTCCGCTACCCAGGTCGCGTGACGGTGGCTAAGAACTACACCAAGGTGAAGTTTGAGGAAACCCTCGAGAAGGGCAAGCTCACTTCCTTCTTCTATGTCGTGACCCCGGTCTATGAGGGTCTGTATGGCACACAGGCCACCTCCAACAAGGTTCTCATCGGCGACGCCTGCGAGGTGCCCTATGAGGAGTACTTCAACACGGAGGAGGACTTCAACCTCTTCACCATCGTCGATGCCAACAACGATGGTAGCACGTGGGAGTATAACGCCACCAATGGCGTAGCCTACTGTACGTTCAGCTCGATGCAGGCCAGCGACGACTGGCTCATCACGCCGGAGATCCACCTCACCCCGGGCCGCAAGTACAACTTCTCCTTCAGTGCCCGCCGCGGTATGACCAGCTATCTCCAGCAGATTGGTGCTTCCTTCGGCGAGGGCCTCGATCCCTCTACCTATACCGAGATCGTTCCGAGAACGAACCTTCCCGAGAACGCATGGGTCAACCTCAAGACGACCGTGACGGTCAAGGCTGACGGTGTCTATCACTTCGGTCTCCACGACCAGAGCCCTGTGGACGGCTACCGCACCTACGTGGACAGCATCCTCGTCACCGAGGGCCCGCTGCTCAGCTCTCCTGATACCGTGACCGACCTGACCATCGTTCCGGGCGACTACGGAGTGGGCGAGGCTACCCTCACCTTCCGTGCCCCGACCAAGGCCATCAACGGACAGACGCTGTCTTCTATCTCCAAGATCGAGGTTCGCCGCCGTGCGGAGACTGAGGACCTCATCCACACGTTCACCAACGTCACGCCGGGTCAGCAGCTGACCTTCACCGACAATGGCGCCCTGGATGGATTCAATACCTATATTATCACCGCCTATTCGGGCGACGAGGCCGGCGAGCCTGCCGAGCGTCGTGCCTATATCGGATTCGACATTCCCGGTATGCCGACGGATGTCCGCGCCACGTCTGGCCTCGATGCCATCACGGTTGACTGGAAGGCTCCGAGCACCCTGGGTGTCAATGGTGGCTATGTGGAGCCCGATGAGCTCACGTACAATATCTATACGCTCGACCTGGAGGCCCTCGACTTCGTGATCCTCAAGGAGGGTGTGAAGGGTCTCTCTTACCAGCCGCAGGTTCCTATGTACGGCGTGCAGGATCTCCACTACTTCGCCGTGAGCGGTGTCTCCGACGTAGGCGAGGGCGAGTATGAGGCGTCCAACCTGGTCATCTCGGGTGCTCCCTACACGCTGCCGTTCAGAGAGTCCTTCCGCAAGGGCAACCTCGACAACAGCCTCTGGTGGGTGGATACCGACGACTGCTTCTGGCCGAAGAGCTACAACTCTGCCGACGATATCATCGGTTCTGCCGACTGGACGCCGAAGGAAAAGGGAACAGTGGCTTCCTTCAACTCGGGCAAGATCTCTCTCAAGGGTGCTGCCAATCCTGTGCTGCGCTTCTGGCACAATGGCGTACCGGGCCTGGACTACCACCTGCGCCTGGAGGTCATGACGCCGGACAACAAGACCGTCGAACTCAAGGACATCGACTACAGCAAGCTCACGGGCGACCGCCAGTGGATCGAGGAGGTTGTGGACCTTGGCGACTATGCCGCCTACGACTTCATCGTACTGAAGTTCCTCGGTGAGTGCAACGACAAGGAGCTCCAGCGCCTCAGCTTCGACGCCGTGGAGATCTACGACGTGCTTGGCCACAACCTCTGTGCCGTCAGCACGAAGCCTACGCTCACGGGTACGGTCGGCAACGTAATGGAGGCCGGCGTCACCGTCCGCAACATCGGCGAGAACGTGGAGGACAACTTCACGATCGACCTCTACCTCAACGGTCGCAAGGTGGCCAGCCAGAAGGGTGGTCCGCTGGATCCGTTCCGCTCAGAGACCTACTACCTCAACTTCACTCCGAAGGTGGAGGATGCAGGCCAGTGTGAGGTCTATGCTACCGTACAGCCCGCCAGCGAGGATGATGATCCCAGCGACAACACAACGGCGAAAGTCAACATCAACGTCAAGGAGCCGGAGCTGCCCACCGTCACCGACCTGTCGGCTAAGCGCGAGGGCAACAACATCAACCTGGCCTGGACGAAGCCGACGAATACTTCCCGCACCGTCGTGGAGGACTTCGAGAGCTACCTGGCTTGGAGCAATGGCGAGAAGATCGGCGACTGGAAGACAGTCGATGGGGACAAGCTGCCGACGATCGGTATCAGTGGCTTCCTCTTCCCGCATTGCGGAGATCCGATGGCCTACATCATCTTCGATCCCGTCGAGATGGGTCTCAGCTCTCTCCCGCGCTTCGTAGCTCACTCGGGCACGCAGTATATCTCTTCTTGGGGTACCTACGATGAGGCTGCCGACGATGGTGGCAAGAGCGACGACTGGCTGATCTCTCCGGAGCTCGACGGTCGTGCACAGAAGATCGACTTCTGGGCCAAGGCTGCTTCCCTGACCTACGCACCGGAGGCCTTCGAGATCCTCTACTCCACCACCGGCGACAACGTTGAGGACTTCAAGCTCCTCAGCACCCACGAGGCTGAGGGTGACGCTTGGTACAACTACGAGGCCAACCTGCCCGAGGGCACGAAGTACTTCGCTATCCGTTGCGTCAGCGAGAACAAGTTGGCTCTCTTCATCGACGACATCACCTATCACGAGGGTCAGTTGACCATCCTCAACTACAATGTCTATCGCAACGGCGAGAAGATCGGCACGGCCAACGCCAACGCCACTTCTTTCAGCGACGCAGGCAACGATGGCGACATCTACACCATCACCATCGTCTATGACGAGGGCGAGTCAACCTTCAGCAACGAGGCCGGCATCACGCTCGGCGTAGAGGAGCTGACCCAGGGCCGACTCAATGTGATGACAGGTCGCGGCACCGTGACCGTCAGCAATGCCAATGGCAGCGACGTCACCATTCTCACTACCGACGGACGTCAGGTGGCCAAGGCCGACAACGTCGATAAGAAGACCTTCCATGTGCAGCGCGGCACCTATCTCGTGCGCGTCGCCGAGCATGTCTTCCACGTGGTAGTCAAGTAATCGGATTCATAGCAAGAGGACAAGCAGACCAACCAACGCTCCCAGAGCGGGTCTGCTTGTCCCTTTAACCAATCATTAAAACAATAATAACTATGTACAGAATCAGACATCTGCTGCTCCTGCTCACCGTGCTCTTTGCCGGATACAACGTACAGGCGCAGACACAAAGTCCGTACAAGTACGACTTCAACTCGCCGATCGACACCTCCGACCCGGAGTTTGCGCCCTTGGGCTGGGGCCATATCGTCGATGCGATGGTGGTTCGCTCCAACACCTACTACGTCCAGTACGCCTATCAGGCTACGGGTGGCGTGGACGATTCGGGCTGCCTGCACATCGGTTCGCAGACGGTGACGGACAGTCTCACCCAGACCCAGACGCTCAACGACATCTTGGTGCTTCCTCCTGTCGGAGGTACGGTCACCGTCGATGTGAAGGCGTTGAACTATGGTAGCGATATCAAGTTCTATTATGTCAACTTCGAGGACGGTAAGTTCACGACCGATGGTCTCATCGACATGCCGGTTCCCGAGCTCTCCGAGGACCGCTTCTGCACCATCACCGTGCCGGAGATGGCCGAGGGCACTTACATCGGTATCCGTGGCAACAGCGTCTTGATCGACAATGTGACGGCCACGACGGCTGAGGTGACTCCGCTGCCTCGCATGAAGGTGCTCAAGGTGAGCGATGCCAATCCCGAGTATGTGGATGCGGCAAGCGATGGCAACTTCACGCTCAACTACTCCGTCCAGCTCCGCAACAACGGACAGCGCGACCTCAAGGTGGGCGATGAGAACTACTCGCTCTCCCTGGTCAACACCACGCTCAACAACCGTGTGGTGGGCACGACGGCCATGACGGAGGATCTCGCCCTCGGCGCTGAGACCACCGCCACGCTGACTGTCACCCTGCCTTACGCTTCTTATCCCAAGAACTATGCTTACGCCGTCCGCGACAACCTCACGGGCGAGCTCACGCCTTGTGGCGAGCGCCAGGCCTATCCCTACGAGCCCGTGGCAACGATGCTCGACCGTAGTGGCAAGCCCGTAGGCGACGCCATCGACCTGGGTATTGTCCAGGGCGAGGTCACCTACTCCTATCTCCTGCGCAACGACGGTGCTACGCCGCTCGATATCACCAATGTCTCGATGACGGGTGGATTCTCCACCGCCTTCAAGGCCCAGCAGGTCGCTCCCCACGCCGCGCTGACCTTCCCCATCACCTTCGGACAGGTGGGTACGGAGAACCAGGGCACGCTGACGCTGGAGACCAACAGTGGCACCGTGGAGATCGCGCTCTCGGCTACCTCTGTGGCAGCAAACGAGATGTATGCCAACTTCGAGAATGGCAAGATGCCGGCTGGCTACATCGTCGGCGAAAGTTGGTTCATCAGCGATTTCCCCCTGCAGGCCAACCTCCCCAACAACATCTATTGCGCCCAGGCGCAGTATGACGTAGAGCCTACGCGTCTGATCACGCCGATGCTGAAGGTGAAGAGTGGCGACGTGCTCCATTTCGATGCTGCCCGCCGTGACGACGCTACCTTCCTCCGCGTTTACTATTCTACCGACAGAAAGAACTGGACGCTTGCCCACACCATCGAGGGTACGGGTACCGACAACAACACGTTCAGTCCCTTCAACCTCATCTCCGACTCTCGCTACAGTGGCGAGTTCCGTTCCTACACGGTCGAGAACCTGCCCGCAGGCAATCTCTACCTCGCCTTTGAGTCGGCTGGTGCGCGCCTCGACAACATCTACGGCATGGGTTATGCGAAGATTTCCCACGACGTGATGTTCCAGCTTCTCAACCTCCCCACCGTGGCTACCGTCAATAGCGAGAGCCAGGCCAGCGTGAGAATCGTCAACAACCACCCGGCCGATATGGCCAAGGGTGCCTACGCCGTCAGCCTCTACCGCGACGGCAAGAAGGTGGCTACGGCTGCCGAGGCTGAGTTCCTCGCTGGCGAGAGCCGCCTGTTCGACCTGACGTTCACGCCGCACGAGGGTGGCACGGCCAACTACTATGCTGCCTTCGAGGTGGGTGGTCAGATTCTGTTCACCTCCGACACCGTGGCGGTGCAGGTACTTGCCGAGACGAGCAACAGCTTCGTCCAGGTCGGCGAGCCCACCTTCCCCGTCACCAACAACAGCACCCCCGTTGCTCCTTATTATAAGCACAGCGAGAGCGACGCCATCTACAAGGCCGCTCAGTTGGGTCTGGAGCCTGGCACCCGCATCAAGGGTATCATCATCCGTGGATGGAACGAAAGCAAGGAACTTCCCACCAACCTGAAGGTGTGGATGTGCAACACCGACGATGCCGTGTTTACCTCGCCTTTCGCTGTCCACAATACCGACACGATGCAGCAGGTCTTCGACGATGTCTGCACCTTCCCGATCGCTGGCAACAAGACCGAGACCGCGGAGATGATGAACATCACGTTCAAGAACTCCTTCGTCTATGACGGCCGCAACCTCAGCATCTTCATGCACGCCGACGTGCCGTCAGGCTATTCCAACGTACGCTTCGAGACCGACAAGTCTTACCTTCAGGGACAGTCTGTTCATCGCAAGTCTGATTCCGACCTCGCCGACAAGGACTTCACTCTCTCCGAGGATGGTGCTCCTGTCATCACCTTCGTCACCGAGAGCACGGCCTCTACGCCGCTCACGGGTGTGGTGACTGCTGAGGCCGACGGTACGCCCATCGCCCATGCCAACGTCACGCTCACTGCCGACAACGTGCAGTACGCCGCTACCACGGCCGAGGATGGTAGCTATCAGCTCAACGTCTTCAAGACCGACCGCGCCTACACCTTCCGTGCCGAGGCCATCGGCTACGAGCCCTACAAGCAGGAGGTCAGCAGCTTCGCCGATGCTGTCAACGCTTCCCTGAAGGAGGGCCACGGAGTCTATATCGACAACGTCACGATGCCGGAGACCTTCACGGTCAACAACCGCTCCAACATCTTGGTCGATGTGATGAACATCGAGCCTACCGACCTGGAGGCTGGTGCCTGGACGGCCAGCCTGGTGGACGGCGAGGGCTATGAGAAAGTTTCCTATGCCACGCCCGCTCTGAAGGCAGGCGAGAAGGCGACGCTCAACTTCCGCTACACGCCGCACGCCGAGGGCGAGATGGTCCTCCGTGCCAAGATCGTTGCCCATGGCACGACCACTCAGTCTGCGCTCTTCCAGTATGTCGTTGCTCCGGAGTCAACGGGTGGCAGCGTGCAGGTGCTCGACTCGACCAACCTTGCCGACTATGCCGTGCCTGTCCGTCTCTACGACAAGAACTCTGAGAGCCAGACCATCTACACGGCCGATCAGCTCGGCATCCCCGCTGGTTCTACGATCCAGCGCATCGCCTTCCGCGGCTACCAGAGTGGCTTCACCACCAAGGAGTATGAGGCCAACCTGCGCGTCTATATCGAGAACACCGACGACGACTACGAGCTTGGTTTCGTCGCTGCCGACACGACCGCTATGACCCGCGTCTATAACGGTACGCTCGAGGTCAAGAAGGATGGTACGAAGAAGAATCCTGCCGAGGTGATCGTCGTTGAGATCCCCGAGGGCTTCCGCTATACGGGCAAGAACCTGCGTCTCGCCTTCCATGTTGAGGCCAGCGAGTACACGAAGATGGCCTTCGTCACCGACAAGAAGGTGAGAAACTCCTTCTACCGTGGCGATGACAACCTCGACAAGTTGGCCAATGCCTCTTGGGACCAGAACGAGTCGCCGGTGATGTATCTTGAGGTACAGAGCACGAACGAGCTCTCAGGCCATGTCACCAATGGCAAGGGTGTGGCCCTCGCCAATGTCTTCGTCCAGCTCCAGAGTGGCGACGTCGTCTATAACAGCATGACCAATGAGGAGGGCTACTACCAGATGAAGGTTGCTCAGCCGCTGCTGAAGTACAACGCCATCTTCAAGCTCGACACCTACAAGACCGATACCGTCGCCGTTGACTTCCTCAAAGGCGATGTCGTCCTCGACCACCAGATGGCTCGTCCGTTCCGTCTCACGGGTTGCGTGAAGGGCTTCAATGGTGCCACCACCGACGTTCTCGACGATGTGACCGTGAAGCTCGTCCAGGGCGACATGGTGCTCATGACCGAGACCAACGACAATGGCAATTACGCACTCGACGTCCGCGATGCCGAGGGCGAGTACCAGCTCATCTTCGTCAAGGAGAAGTATCAGAGCGACACGACCGCCGTCACCTTCGACCAGCAGTCGCTCGTCCGCGAGGCTACGCTCCTCCGTCTGAACACGCTCTCTGGCACGATCTACGCCAAGCGTGGCGAGGCCGATCCCGAGCCGCTGATGGGTGCCACCATCAATGTGCTGGGTCTTGCTGGCGCCACGGGCAACTTCCTGCTCGAAAGCGATGCCGACGGCCACTTCTCTGTCGATATTCCTGCTGGCAACGGCCTCTATGGCATCTATGTCACGATGGTGGGTCTCAACGCCGCCAACAAGACGGTGACGATGAGCGCCGACGATTTGCAGGCTCCCGACATCATCCTGCTCGATGCTGCCGCAGCCGGAGTTGATGGTGTCGAGATCAACGACGCTGCCCGCCAGGGCGATGTCTATACGCTCAATGGCGAGCTGGTGGGTCGCAACCTCGACCTCAACACGCTGCCGAAGGGCCTCTACATCGTCAACGGCCGCAAGGTGGTTGTCAAGTAATCGACTTCATTTGTAGTCTGGGCGACTACTATGCGCGCCCATGACTTCCTTCTATTTCCCTTCCCCTTTCGAGGCATCAGTCCTCGGAAGGGGATTTTTTAGTATGCGCCACTTGAAATAATTCTCCACTTTCTTCGTTTATATTACGACGTAGTATGTCGGTCGCCTATATTACGCGTAGTAGGTCGATAGCCTATGATGCGGCGTAGTATGTCGATCGCCGAAGGTCCGCCCTTTTGCTGTGGTGGCAGGGGAGGGGACCGTTTGGCACGAAACGAACAAGAAAGAATGGAAAAAGGAATCAAAGGTTTTGTCCGCGACTTGGTGTCGCTGGAGAAGAAGCCCGTCCGCGGCCTGCTGGTTGTGGAGTGGGTGGTGATGGCCTACCTTGCCCTCACGCTTTTGCTGATATTGTTCTTATACACGAAGTTGCCCGAAGCCAATCTGCTGGTGATGGGTCGCATCCGCGTGCTTGCTATGACGGCCGCCCTCTGGCTGGTCTATCGTCTGTGGCCCAGCCGTCTGACGCGCCTCTTCCGCATAGCGGGCCAGATGAGCCTGCTCGGCGTGTGGTATCCCGACATCTATGAGATCAACCGCGTGCTCCCCAATCTCGACCACGTCTTCGCCACGCTGGAGCAGACGCTGTTCGGTTGCCAGCCCGCCTTGCTCTTCCACGAGTGGCTACCCTCGCCCTGGTTCAGCGAGGCCTTCGATATGGGCTATTTCAGCTATTACCCCATGATAGCCCTCACCGTGTTCTACTACTTCTTCTGCCGTCCCCGGGAGTTTGAGCGCGCGTCGTCGGTGGTGATGATCTCCTTCTTCCTTTTCTACCTGATCTTCATCTTCGTGCCCGTCGTGGGCCCCACGTTCTACTATCATGCCATTGGCATGGAGAACGTTGTAGCGGGCGTCTTCCCCAGTCTCCACGACTATTTCAACACCCACACCGCCTGCCTCCCGTCCCCTGGCGACCCTGCGGGCCTCTTCTACCAGCTTGTCGAGGAGGCCAAGGAGGCTGGCGAACGTCCCGTGGCTGCCTTCCCCAGTTCCCATGTGGGCATCAGCACGGTCTGCATGCTCCTTGTCTGGCACGCCCGCAACTACAAGTTGCTCCTGGCCTTCGCCCCGTTCTATGTCCTCCTTTGCTGTGCCACGGTCTATATCCAAGCCCACTACCTCGTCGATGCCCTCGTCGGACTGCCTACGGGTGCACTCTTCTTCGCCGTACTGATGTTTGGCTCGCGACGGATGGTGAAAGCCAAATAGCAAAGGGCGGAGTGTCCAAAGATGGAAACCTTCTCGCGCCTCTTTTCAGGGCAGAGCTGCCTTTGGGTTTTCTGTGGTTTTTTAAAGTGGGCTCATCCCTTAAGCAATTTAAGATACTTATCAAGGACTAAAAACGAGATGATTTCTTCTCGCTTTTTGTCCTTGAATTGTTTAACATACTCATGAGCATGTTCTATAATATTTTGAGCTTCTTCAGGGTGAGCGGAATAATAATCCATCTTTTCCTCCAAGTCAGACAAATCCGGTTTTACTTCTATATAATGATAATCAGGCTTGAGTGTCCCCTCCATAAACCAAGTTTCACAAGTTGGTTGCGGCATAATTGCAATAGAATTTGAAGACATGATCCATTTCAAATTGCTTGCAACATCATTACCTTCCAAAGCCATAACATACTTATATTTTAAATGATCATAAATAGAGATTTTCACGCCTTTCCATTCAGGCTTTATTAAATCTATTGTACGAATATCAAAACGAGAATTTTTAGACTATAAGTGGAATGCACAGATTTTGCCTTTACAAAATTTACATAATATGTTATAATTTAAGAGTGATATTGTAAAGGAGATATGGGAGAAGGAACATCAGGACCGGCCCTTGCCCCCTGATATGTGAGGAGGACTTTTTCATGAAAAGACTCATTTCCCTGCTCATTGCCCTTGCACTTATTTTGCCGGCACTCCCGCCTGCGCTGGCCTCCGGAACAGTTCCCGGCACGCCCCCCATCCCTTCCGTCGGGGACGTATGGGATGGCTCTGCGGAGCAGCCTGTCAGGCGGGGCAGAGGGGCCGCCGGGGGGGCGGCGGCCTGATTCCCCCTTGCCAAGGGGCGGAAAAGGAGTATAATGGAAAGTACTGCAGTAGGATATACCCGCCGGTATGCCAAGGCGTACCTGGGTGGAGACGGCCTGCCGCCGGGGCCGGAAATGGTCCGAAGAGAGAGAGAACCGGAAGGAGAACCTAAACTTATGAGATCAAGAGGCGTCAAACGGCTGGCCCTGGCGGCCATGTTTCTGGCCATCGGCCTTGTGCTGCCCTTTTTTATCGGCCAGATCCCCGCTGTCGGCAAGATGCTGCTGCCCATGCACATCCCCGTTCTGCTGTGCGGCCTGATCTGCGGCTGGCAGTGGGGCTTGGGCGTAGGATTCATCCTGCCCCTGCTGCGCTCCCTGCTGTTCATTATGCCCGCCATGTACCCCACCGCTGTGGCTATGGCCTTTGAGATGGCCGCCTACGGCGCTGTCACCGGTTTTCTGTATGCCCGCAGCAAGTGGCAGTGCGTCAAGGCCCTTTACAAGTGTCTTATCCCCGCCATGCTGGCCGGTCGCCTTGTATGGGGAGTCGTCATGTTCCTGATGATGGGTCTGGGCGGCGGCACCTTCACCTTTGAGGCGTTCCTGGCCGGCGCTGTCCTGAATGCCGTGCCCGGCATCGTGCTGCAGTTGGTGTTGATTCCCGCCGTGATGGTGCTGCTGGATCGTACAAAGCTGGTTTGTTTCGTGCACCCTGACCCCTCCCCCGAGTTGGTATGAGCCGCGTTGACTACCTCCGTTTGGTGCTGGCCATCCGGCGGCAGCTCCTGCGCCGGGATCGGGATCA
>OQWM01001861.1_pt1 | contig 14421 bp, 13 predicted proteins | sample 1691531 | NCBI WGS metagenome assembly OQWM01 (sample SAMN03418257, study PRJEB22391) | human gut metagenome | biome: human-gut; feature: organic feature; material: feces | host: Homo sapiens | place: Tanzania | collected 2013-01
ACGAAAGAGACCAGCCGTAATCAGCGGCATTTTTATAGATCCATTGTCCATCTGGTTTTGTACCAATATTAAAACTATTCTCTTTATACTGTTTAATATTGATACCCTCTTGTGCAGCAAATGCATTTCTCAAACAATGTTCATGTCCCATAATTTCAACACTATTCATGATAAGATCAATAGCTTTATGAACAATTTCCATACCCTTATCCTTAACATTTTCTATAGGAACATCAGATAAGTCACAATGGATCAATTTATCATAATCTGGACAAGCATCCATTAAATCAATACTATCTTCTAAGTTTAGAGTATTAGCTAAGAATAAAGAAAAATCATCTACATCAATAAAGTTATATAAACCATCAGCAATGATATTATTCATTAATCTATTATCGGTAGTTGTTCTTCTTTTTAATATAAAGAATTTATCTATAAACTTCTTTATATCTTTGCTAGTAATATGATTAAGGAATACTAGATGATATGGCTTAATTGTCTCATCTCCCAGAGCAATAACATTATACCAAAGAATAAGATTAAAATAATAATCTGGTATAGTTAGATCAACTATTTCTCCATTACCAAAATCTATGGTAACAAAAAGAAATTTAACAGGGTCTGATTCAATACCGTCTTTCATCAAGCTTAGAATTCCATCATAATGATTTCTCCAATTATTAATATTAATGGAATCAGCTTTGACTACTAGACTACCTTTTGTGATTAGTTCATCATAAATGTAATAATTATTATGATTATCCAACATAAAACATATCTTCCTTTCTAAAATAGATAAAAATAAAACTCTCTTATAAAATTGTTTTTGATAGAATAAAGAGTTAAACTCCTTATAATATCCTCCTTTCTATTCTATCATTTATATAGTATATATTTTATTTTCTTTTTAGTAATTATGAGACAAAAAATACCGAAGATACCAATTAAGGTATCTTCGATATTTCGAGTATAAAACAGTAATACAAATATCCAATAGGGAGGAGGATCATAAAATAAATTTAAAGTAGCAATTAATTATTTTACAACCATTATTTATATGTTTCTAAAAATCATTAGCGAAGATTTCTAGTATTCATATCAAAAGCCCTTGGAGAAAGCTTAATTAATCTCTTCTGGCTCTTAACTGCATCACGCTTTACCTTATTAGCATACTTCTTATAAATACGATCAAGCAACTGACGCTCCTTGATACGATTCTTACGAAGAGCTTCCCAATCAGCATCGCCCATCTCTTTAGCCTTTTGAAGAGCTGCAAGGTGAGTACGACGAGTAAGGTCATCATACTTAGTCATTCTAACTACAGAACGACGACCAACAACACCTGCTTCTTCTAACTGATGGAACTCATCAGAATTCAGATAAGCCTTACGCTCTTGGTCATTCATCATAGAAACATGTTCAACAATAGCAGACTCAAGTAACTCATTCATATTAGCAATAGAAGAATTACCAAGTTCTTCATCATCAATCATATTTACGGATTCATCCAAACCCTCTAAAGATTCTCTAAAATTAAATTGCTGCTGATCACGATCAACATCATTACTTCTGAAAAGTGGCATAATTAAATTCCTCCTAATTTTAAATTTAAATTCTAATACCCTAATTCTGATTTTGCAATATAATAACTTAAATGATTTAGGGAGTACTTATAATGATGTTTTCAAATTATTCTTTAAATTTATTTTATAAATATACTATAATTATAAGAGGGAGGAAAAGGAATTGGATAAGAAATATTCTAAAACATCAATGTGAGAAGGAGATGAAATTTTTTTAAATGGAGGATTTATAATTATGATTTATTATGGGGAGTTTATTGATGGATTAATTTTTGTAACAGACTTTTCTAGGGGAAGTAGAGCATCTTTCTCTAAATCTTATATTTATTATGATAATAAAGAACTTTGTTATGAAAATACAAATATTTCCTCAATAGGTTCTAATGCTAAGAAACAAAAGAAAGCTTATGATTCCATGCTTGAAAAAATTTATAAGCGATTAAAGAATGAAACGAATTATATTTATAAAACTAAAAAGACTAAAAAGAAAATCAAGAGATATGTATCATCAACACTATTATCAGAGTTAGAAACATTAAAACATTATTAATTTTTAAATTCAATAGGGAGGAATTTAAATGAATGACAAAGAACTACCATCAGGAGAACTTATACAAAGGTACAAAAAAGATATGTTTAATATCTTACAAAAACTTTGTCCTAGATTAGATTTGGTAGAATTAGACGAAGCTATTAATTATTCTATTAGTAAGCATTTTAAGAGTCAAGATGCATTAATTGATAACAATTATACCAAGAGAAAAGCAACTATGGATTTTGTTTCATTAGCGAATCAACTTCTTAAAGGTGATATTATAATGACCACTCAAGGAGTATTATTTCAAAAACATGGAACAGTTAAAAATCCATTTTATAATTTCATTCAGTATCTTGTTGATAAAAGAGATGAAGCAAAGAATGAAATGAAGAAACATCCAAAGGGATCAGAATTATATAATAAATATAACTTACAACAATTGAACTACAAGGTATCATGTAATGCCTTGTATGGATGTGCTGGTAATTGGAGTTCTATTTTTTATAATCTTTATTTATGTACAGCTGTTACTGGTCAAGGAAGAGGATGTATTTCAGCATCAATAACAATGTTTGAAGGATTATTAGCAGATAATATGAAATTTGAAACATTGACTGAAGTATTTACATTTATGAATAATATTTGTAATGATCAGAAAAAAGAGAGTATGCATAAGTTTAATGATTATGATATATTAGATCATAATGTTTCATTAGAACAAGCATATCTTAAGATTGTTCGTAATTGTAATTGGGTATTTAATGATAATACAAGAGATGCTATTTGGCAATATATGAGTAATCTTGACCAAAGAGAATTAAATGTTATCTATTATAAAAATAATCTATATGAATTTTGTTCTAATTCAAGAATAATTAAACTTATTCTTGATATTTTATGTAAATTAGAGGAACCTTTCTTGGATCCGAACAAGCCAAATCCAGAGATTAAGGATGATATACATTTATTGCAAGATATATTATTTGAGTATGTATATTATCGTCATATTTGGATTGATAAACTAGAACGAGTTTATACAATGATAAGAGATGTAGTATTGATAACAGATACTGATTCATGTATAGTTTCTCTGGATGAATGGTATCGTTTCGTTAGGAAATATACATTCAATGTTCCTATGAAAATCAAATATACTAGAGAACAGATAAAGAAGAAAGCTGGGGAAATAATACTTCAAAAAGAACAAACTGAATTTCATAATGAATATGATTTTTATAATGATGAGATTGTAGAGAAAAAGAGAGTTAAATATCCATATGTAATCATTGAAGAGGATAATCTTAGATTTTCTATAGTTAATATTTTGAGTTATATAGTTTCACAATTCATCTTAGATTATATGGTTCTTTTTGGAGAGAATTATAATACAATGAATAATCATGATCGTAAATGTTTATTGATCATGAAGAATGAATTCTTATTCAAATCTTTATTGCTTACAGAGAGTAAGAAGAATTATGCAAGTTTGCAATTACTTCAAGAGGGTTGTATAATTCCAGAGAATCAGCAATTTGATATTAAAGGTATGCCTATTAGTAAAGTAGGAATACCAGAATCTACTTCAAAACAATTAAGTGATATCATAGAATATGATATTCTTAGAAATGATTTTGTGGATCAGATTGATATCATTAGAAAATTTGCAACTTTAGAAAAGCAAATATATAATTCTATTGCTCAAGGTGATAAAAAGTATCATAAACCAGCAAGAATTAAATCTGCTAGTTATTATGATAATCCAATGATTATTCAGGGAGTTAAAGCTTCAATAGCGTATAATGAAATACGTTCTAAAGAAGAAGAGTATATTGATTTAGAAGAAAGAAATACAGTTCTAATTATCAAAACCAAAATAGATAAAAAGAATTGTAATACTATTTCTAAATCATTTCCACATCATTATTTAAGATTAGTTTCTCTTCTAGAAAGAAAAGAGTTTAAGAATGGAATTACTTCTATTGCAATTCCACTAAATGCTGTTATACCAGAATGGATTAAACCATTTATTGACTATACAACAATTATAGAAGATAATCTTAAATCATTCCCATTAGAAGAATTAGGAATATCAAGACAGAAGAACAATTCTGTAGTAAATTCTAATATTGTTTCATTCTAATCAAGCAAAAATCCCTAGGAGTTAATTCTCCTAGGGAAAATAATTTATATAAATATACTATATTTATAGAAGAAGAAAAAGGAGGAATATTAAAATGATTGTTGGAGTATATGATGATGAAAAGGATTTAGAACTTTTGGATCCAATTCAAGATGAATATGAGAAGGTGATAGATGACTTTGTTAGTGTCAAATTGGATAAACAATCAAGTTTAATTAGAAATCACTATTCTATGCCAGTACTTCCAGATGAAGAGGATAAATTTAATAGTTTATCAGAAGATGATTATCTAACTATTCTATTTTCAAATCTGGGATTTAAAAATCATCCTGATAAGAATGATAATTGGTGGATGAATGGTATCAAATCTAATCTAGTAAAGTCAAATCGTTTACTTAGCAGTGTGAGAAAGGATTATTCTGATATCATTGTCCATAAAACAGAAACTCTTGATGAGATTATCAAAAAGATAAATTTCTGGTTTTATGGAAAAGTTAAGAATGGATATTTATTAGATTTAGAAAATTCATTCGATATTGATGAGAAGAAGTTAATGTATAATCGGCAACATAATATAGCTTCTAATCTATCTTTTCTATTATTAGAAGATGAATATTATTGGGATTCTGCTGAGATATTAAACAGCAGATTATATGACCTTAATCCAGATATAAATAAAGAGTATTTTGAATTCTGTATCAGGGATGAGGAATTATTACTATCTGTTGAAGTTCAGAATCCATATATTTGTTTTTTGTTGTGTGCTATCAATCCAGATATCTTATTTAGTATAATAAGACGTTGTGAGATTAATGCATGTATGGATACTTTTAGAGAACAGAATTTAGATTCTTATGCTTTAATAGATGATGAAGATTCAATTATTAAATTTGAATCTTATCTCAATAACATGTTAAATATTTGGTGGGAGGTGTATCAAAAGTTTGATGTTTCTGGTTTGGAATATATCAATGAATGGAATCTAAGAAATCAGGAGGAGAAGGATAATCAAGCATTATATGATAAATTATATAAATATGATTATATTACTCCAAGATCTGTAATGGATGTTATGGATAACTTTGATAAGATGATTGACGACTTTTCTCTGTTATCCGAATATCAAAAAGATCAATTATTTGCAAATATGGTAATGACTGAAAGTAAGTATATGTTTGTGAATAAAAGAGTAGATATGAAATATATTCCAAAGAAATTGGAAGAAGATGAAACTATGAGGGAGTTGGTTTATAGAAGATTGTATATTTGTTTAACTCAAATGGAAAAATATTATCCAGATCTTTTGGATGATGAGTGTGGCAAACTAACTATTGTAGAAGAGGGATATATTAATCCAATCCAGTTCTGTCTATATAATAAGAAGTATAATTGTTTTATTATATTACAGAAGAAAGTTTTACCAACTACTGGAGAAGTATCTAATTTTGTAACAGAAATTCATTCTCCAAATTCAACTGCAAGATTCTATTTAGAAAATTATAATATCCATTTTAAGTTAAGTTCTAAGGCAATGGCTGTTCCACAGAATCAGTCTATTCCAGAATATACTATTCCAGATAATATGAGTGTAAAATAATACTAATATTGTTACTTTATTTTAAAGGAGGTGATTTCATTTGGAAGATTTAGACAAACAACCAATCTTGAGATATAACAAAATCTCGGATAGTATTACGTTCATCAATAATAGTCTCATGATGAGAATGAATGTAGTTTTATATTCAAATTCAGAAAGATATGGTAGAAAATATTATTATTCCGAATATGGATATAATGACAAGAATGGATTTCCTACAGTTAAAATGAATCGTTCATATGATGCATATTTATCAATAGAGAGTTATGGAAAATCTTACAGATCTAAAAGATTTTTTATTCTTAGAGTAGGAGAATTAGAAAAACTAAAATATGAGATTCTACCTAAACTCAAAGATTGGCTAATATCTAGAGATAAATTAGTGGAAATCAGGTCAAATAATAAACTATATATGAGAGATTCATATGGTGCTTTAAGTAAAAAGGAGTGGAAACAATATATAGCACCAATTGTATTTAAATCAAACAATCTCTTATTCTCTTTTAGACCAGGAATTGATTCTACAAGAGATGAAATGTGTATAGTTATGATGTGTGAAGACCCACAAGAAGAATACAATATTGGTGTTCTTAAAATGTATGAGTTGATTAGAATTATAGAACAATTTGATATTTTTCTATATGCTTCCTCTATGCTTAATTATATAGGAAGACCAGAGATGGGAACTAATTATAATCATACTAGTAGTCCTTTACAGAGTGGTAGAACCTCAAATCCTTTTGAGCAAAAGGGTCGAAACAATTTAAAAAATCCAGCTACAAAAGAAGAAGTTGGATATTTTGCTAATTTGCTTAAATAGAAATTGAGAAAGGAGTAAACAATGGAATTTGAAATTTCTAAGAAATTTATAGACAAGAGTAGATTTATGAAGATCGATGAGGTAGATTGGAGTAAAGTACGACCTGGAACTGCATTTTGTATTAATACCATATGTAATGATGATGTTGATACAAAATTAAGTGTATGCTACTCTTATATATTTATTGAATATATTGAGTTATTAGATGAAATCCAATTTTATCATACCGTAAGTGGCAATATGATTAGAATGAAATTAATTGCTGCAAATAAGGTATATAATTTTACTATTGATGATTTTAGAGAGGATGATCTTAACAAAATACCAACTATATATTTGGATGATCTTAAATGGGCTACGAGATGTGTTGTATTTAAAGATGCTATTTTACACGGTTTTCCAGATCGTGATGAATATTTCTTTAAAACATCAAATTATAATCCAATGAAAAATACTTGTGATCTTATTAATTTCAAACGCAAATTTAAACTTAGAAATGTTAAAGTAGACTTTCTTACTTCAGCAGCAAATATATTTATTAGAGATGATTTTACTACTGAAGATAAAGTAACTACTGATGTCGATAGACGTTTTAAGCTTATTATTAGAACTGATGAAAGTAGAGGTAATAAAATTGTAATAGTAAAGAAAGAAGACCATGAACTTTGGGTACAAGTTATTCCAAAATCATCATTTACTCCTGAAATAGTAGGTAAAGTTATTAGTAGCAGTATAATTTATATCTTAACTAATAAAAAATATCCTTGGAATAAAAAATTGTTAAAGGAAGGAGAGAGATATTATCGTATTGATTATAATACTTTCGAGATACAAAATGCAGCATTTAGTTTGGATAATCCAGAAAGTCTTTATGATGTATATTTGAATAATGTATTCCTAAGCCCGTTAGATATTGAGGAGAAAAATGGTGTAGAAAAGGTTAAAGCCAATATTAATTTTAATGATGGATTTTTTGGTTTAAATCTCGCGAACAAAAGAAAGGAAGAAGAAAATAATGAAAATTGATTTAGTTAAATGGGACAATGTTAAGCCAGGAAGTAGAATTGATATTAACTTTATAAAATGGAAGAAAGTTATATCAACCTATTTTATTAGGAATGATTATGATCTTAATAATTTCACTGTATATAATCCTTTATATGGTGAGATTGAAAGTTATAACTTAGCTAAAAAGGATTTTATTGAGGTTAATAATATTGATGATAGAGAACACGAAACTAATTATAAAGATCCTAATGTAAATGATATAATAGTATTCAATGAGAGTATTAAAAACCCAGAGTATGCACTTACTCCTGAAAAGTTTTTTAAGATCAAGAATTGGGATAATGAAACTAAGACCTGTTCTCTTACTTCAATAAAAGGTAAATTTATTTTACATGATATTCACTGGAGTGATATCAGTTCAATTTCTGGTATTTTTAAATTGGATAATATTATTGATGTAGATGAAATAAATAGTTTAAGATTCAATAGTATTAGTAGTACATTTGAAAATAATTATCATCTTTATATCAGGAATGATAAGTATCGAAAATTTCTTATTATTATCGTTTTTGATGTAGATACTAGGGAATATGGGGCTAGTCTTATTGATACAACTCATCAAGATAAATCTTTTGACTTTAAAAACTATATTGAAAGTGATATTAGTGTTTGCTTCGATCAAATCTTGAATAAATTCCATTCTAAACCAATACCAAAAAGAAGAGAAGTTTATTCTAGGATAGATTGGAGAAATAATGAATCACTTGTAGAAATGAAGTTTAAATTTAAGAGTTGGACTTGTTTGTATGATTTGTTTTTCGATAATATTTTTAATAATACAGAGATATATAATATCAGTACTGATATGGGAAAGAGAATCGAATCTACAGAAACGGATTTGAAAAGTTTTGATGCATATTGTCAGAAAAAGATAAAAGGTCAAAGTATCATCTAAGTTTAAATAAGTTTAAAGAAGCATTGGAAACAATGCTTCTTTAATTGTTTTCATAGAAGAAAAGGAGAAGATCAAGTGGAAATGGATATTAAAAATTTAAACAGTGTTATTGCTAAAAGAGTAATTGACCCAGCTAATTTGAAGGTGGGAATGCTTGTATCTAGGATTGATTATGAGGGTAAAAAGATTGAGAATAGATATTATATCAGTTCTATTAAGTCTAGAATTGCTATCAATCCATTAAACAAGATTAAGAGGAAAGTGGTTTCTAAGGTTAGATGTTATGATATGATTGCTGATGAGTTTGTAGACTTTACTGGTGCATCATTATTGAATTTTATGCAACCAAGTAGTACTGATTTTTATGATTATCAGTTCACACCTGTTGGTGAAAATGATAATTTGAAAGAAGATGATTATGTTTTCTTTATGGAACCAAAGAAAATTCAGATGACTATCAAAAGAGGTAGACCAAAGCATGTATTTTTGATTACTGCACGCTATAAAGATAAATATGGTGAATATGCAGATCTTGTAGGTAGTAATGGTGATTATTTACTCAGTGTTCCATTGGAGTTTTTGGTTCCCGTAGAGTTTAGAGGATTTATTCCAGTAGAGTCTATAGGTAATAAAAATTCACAAAAAAATGATGAAAAACCAGAAGTAGATAAAAAGTCATATGCTTATCATAAGCTTGAGAAGTTTAAAAATAAAGTTGAAGGCTTAAATAATAAATTATGCTCATCATCAGATTTACCTAAGGAATTTGAAGAAAATAAAAAGGTAAATTTTGGTTTTTCTTTCAGTGCTAGTGATGCTGGACTCAAAATTAAATTTTATGATCAAAATCATAATTCTATGAGCCAGATTTTAATTGACCTTAGTAAAAATGATTCTGATAGTACTAAACAAATAATAGCAAAGTATGTTAGTGATTTGTCTATGCTATCTCTTAGTTTAAGTAAAATTAATGTTAATGAAAAGACTATTAGCAAATAAGTAAAAGTATTTTAAAAAGATTAGAGAAGTATTGGAAACAATACTTCTCTATTTATTTTTAAAAAAGGAGAAATAAAATGAAAAAAGATGAAATTATATTAAAGAAATGCTTAGATAAGTATAGATTGAAATCATCTGAATTAACAGAAGGAATGTATGTAGGCAGGATTAATTTTAAAGCGGGTAGAATTGATAATAAATATATTGTTGTTAATAAGAAAAAAATTATAACTAATGATAATGATTTCTCTAGGGTTATTACTTGTTATGATTTTATTGAAAACAAATTAGTTGATTTTAAAGCCCCTCTATTCAGTTTCTTAAAAGGATCTGAGGATAATGATGATTTTTATTACAAATTCAAGTACTCATCTCATAATTATTTTAAACAATTAAAAGTAGGAGATAAAGTAGTATTTATTAATCCTGAAAATATTAAAACTCGTCCAACTCCTTTATTTAAAATTGTTAAAAAACAAATAAAACAAGGAGATTGTGGACGTTTTGACTTAATGGATGGTAATGGTTATGTAATTCATAATGTACCAGGAATATTACTTTTGAAAGAAGTTAGATCTAAAGAGGAGATTAAAATGGAAAAAGATGAATTATTTACAAAATTCGAGGATTATGTATTAAACCCATCTGATTTACATGTTGGAATGTTTGTTGGTAAGATTAATTTTAGAAAGAAAATAATTGAGAATAAATATATTATAACTTCTATTAGAAAGAACAACGAAATCATTATTGAAATTGAATGTTTTGATTTTGTTAAAGATAATGAAGTTACTTTTGATGGGCTTAATATATTTACTTTCTTAAAAGTAGATCTTTATAATAAAGATGATTTTCAATATAAGTATAAATATTCATCTCATAATTATTTTAAACAATTAAAAGTAGGAGATGAAGTAGAATTTATTCAACCTATAGATTCTCCAATATCTCCACATTGGGTATTTAAGATTATTGAAAAGACTGAAGTAGGAAAACTTACAGATGGTCATGTTACTTTGGAAAGTAGATTGGGATTAAAAATATATAGTGTTCCAGGAATACTTTTAACAGATACTTACGAAGAAAAAATTAATAACAAATTCAATAGTGCTACAGGAGGAGGTCTTTTACAAATGATAGATAAAAACGTGGAGAAAAATAAAAAGAAAAGTAATGTTTTTTCAGCAGAAGATTTATTAGGACGAATGTTGGAATTTAAACCTAAAACACCAAGCAAGCTTAAGTTTAGTGTAGATATTGATTACTCAGATGATACTCCTATAGAGATTTTATTTAAAGATGGTAATAATTCTTCATATTCAAGAAAAGCTTTAATGTATGATGTACCTTTAGATAAAAAGATCGAAATTTCTAATACTCTTAAAGATGTTTTCAAAAAGATATTCTATAATGAAGATTAGAATATCACAAAGATTAAAGAAAAGTAAACGATTAGTAATCAGTAATAGAAGCATGGGATTTATTTCCCATGCTTTTAATTTTTATTTTTAAGGAGGAAATTAAAATGGATAAGGAAAAAATAACAAAAGATGATCTCACAGTTGGTACTACTATCTTTTTTAAAGAAAATCAATTAGGAGAAGGAATGCCTATTGCATTTATTCCCAGTGTATTAAATTATGTATGCCAAAATAATTGTATTAATGTATACAGAATTGATACCAATACTTTCGAAGACATTCCAATAGAAAGAATCTTTAGTATTGCGAATCCAATTAAATTGAATAACCCATCAAACCAAAAATTTCATTTAGGAGATATTGTTAAATTTAAAGGCTGTAATAAGAAGTTTGTAGTTTCACAAGCTTCTAGTGCTAATGATACTGATGATACTGATATGATATGCATATATGAAATAGAAGTTGGAACAAATATTTCTAAAGATATTAGCTTAGGTGTAAAACAAGACTTACTTGAACATGCAGAACTATATCATGTAATAGATTGGGGTAACGAAGAGTTTAGCAAAGCATTTAAAGATAATCCAAAGAAATCTTATAGAGATTATCGTTTTGGTATCAATATCAGAGTTTTGGATAGTTATGATAATCTTGAGAAATATAAAATTATCATTGTTCATAATATGGCATGGTTTAATATTAAAATATGTCGTGATGAAGAATATACAGATTCATTATTGTCTGAAACTATGCTATCTCTATTCAATCCATATGAGAGTTTTAGACTTCGTGATGAAAATGTTATCAAGGAGAATTATTGTCAGTATATGGAAGCAAGAGGAGTAAAAAAGAATATATATAAAGAGGTTATCAAAGAAGATAAATAATTATCTAGTAAACTAAATTTAGTTTATATACTATTATTATGAGTGGAGGATTAAAATCCTTCCAAAATAATAACAATATTTTTACAAAGAGAGGTAATGATCATGAAAAAGAATTACGAAATCACCCCAGCTACAAACTATTATAAGATTGGAGAAATGCTTACAGTTCATACTAAAGTTCTTAAGAAAAAGAAGTATTGTTCTGGATACCTTGTGGTTGAGAATTCTCAGCCAGATAAGTTAGCATTATTTAACGTCTTTACAAATGAATTAGAGTTTGTAAAGTGTTCAACTAAGGATGATCTCATTACAAGCAATATCATTGATGAGAGTATCAAAAATAATGATAATCTCAAAACTTATGATATAGTAGTATTCAAAGACACTATATCAAGAAAAAGAATGAAAATCTTTTTCGTCAATAAGATTCATAAGGATAATACTTGTGATCTTATTAAAGTAAATTGCCTTGGCCTTACAGACGAGAGTATTATACTAACATTGAAAAATGTCAACATGAATTTGTTAATGCATATTGAACATGCATTTCGTATTACTCATAAAAATAAATATGATAACAAGATCTACACTTTCCAAGATTACAAATTTGGTTTAACAAATGATCTTGAGAAAAACATTATTGTAGGTACCTTGGAAAAGGAGGAACAATTTGAAGGTAATAAAAACAAGAATATGATTTGTTGTAGTAACACCAATTCAGATATAAACAAAGAAAGAACTTTACTTAATCGTTGTTTTATTTATCTGAATGATCCATCAATCGTATTCAAAGCATCTTCTGAGCATATGAAGATGATATTTAAAGAGATTTTCCCAGATTCTCTTGATAATACTTTAGTTGATGACAAAGATTAATTGATGCTTTTTAAAATAATAATAGGGTATAATACCCTATTATTATTTTTTGATTATTTTATTTATATAAGGAGAATATAGTTATGAAGTATGCAGTAGTAAGAAATCCAAAGAAGAGAAGTCATGTACCATTTAGGGATCATGTAGGAGAGGTTATTAAGACTTATAAAGGTGAGAATGAAAATATCTATACCTTAAAGTTTGGTGATATTGAGGAGTATTTCTTTGAAGATGAAATTTGGATGATTAAAGAAAAAGAAGAGAAGATAGATACTACTTTGAAGTATTTAAAGAACTTCAAGCATATTAAGAGAGAGAATTATCCTAATGATGTTCCTATGATACCACAGGGTTATGATATTGGTCAATATGATTCTGTCAAAACTAATAATAATAGCGTATATTATTCTTGGGAACAGCCTATCATAGATCAACCTATATGCGAATATTTCGATAATAAAGATTATCTCCATATTCTTAAATATATTAGTGGAGATTTTTTTAGAACTGAGAATGATGCTAGAAACAATAAAAACAAGATTCTCGATTCTATTTATAAGAACTTTGATAAGATGAAGGATTGGGCTAGTATTGAGAGAGCTATCTTTAATGATGAAACTCTCAATCGTGGTTCTTTAGATAATATTAAATTATCTAAGTTCTTCAACCACAAAAAGTTTAAGCATTACTATAAGATTTGTTGTAATAGAGAGTTCAATACTTTTACTATTGAGAAACAGAATATCGTTTCATCTGCGATTATGTGTTTTGATTATGCAGTTGGTAATTTCTTTATTACCAAATCTGAAGCAGAGAATTCTGTTATGTATAAGAAGATGAAGACGTTCTTTAAAGAACAAAAGAATCATCGTATTTAAATATTAATCAAATTAAATTCCACTACTCCATAATGGAGTAGTGGATATTTTTTTAGTTAATAGTAAGAAGTACTGGTTGATTACGATTTGCTGCACTAACATAATTACTTTCAAGATATTCTATAATCTGTTGTCTATCTCTAGATTTCTCCTCTAAAGAAGACAATTTTAAATCTATATTAGAATATGTAGTTTCTAGATTATCATACATCTTTAATTGTTCATATAAGAAAGTAGCCACATCGGATATTGCTAATCTTTCAAATAATTCCATTTGTGTTGGAGGAATAGTTTTCAAATTATCTGCATGTTTTACAAATAGATTGATTGGTATTGTTTGGTAATTGGTTAAAAAAGATGAAGATATGATTATATTCAATTTTATCTTATTCGGAGGGACAAATTCAAGATATATACCATTAGAAAATGCAGATACATGGTCTGCCATCATTTGTATATCTGTAAATGTCTCAAAATCAACTCCACTAGTCATCATATCATATGAATTAACTCCTCCATATAATAATCCTGGATAATGAGCACTCCATGCGTGCCAATCAATATCACCAACTCCTAATATCTGTACATTATTACATATAGACTCATCTATTAAATAATAATCATTTTTTTTATTCTCAGGGCCTAATACATAATAAATGAGCTACATTTTTAATTATCGAAAAAGGGAGATAACCACATATTTGTACACTCCCTTTTTA
>OQWM01001862.1_pt1 | contig 14419 bp, 10 predicted proteins | sample 1691531 | NCBI WGS metagenome assembly OQWM01 (sample SAMN03418257, study PRJEB22391) | human gut metagenome | biome: human-gut; feature: organic feature; material: feces | host: Homo sapiens | place: Tanzania | collected 2013-01
AGTAGTCAATTTCCAATAGTGGTCAATTCGTGGTCTGACTACCGTTGACCACCGCGTTTTTGCAGGCACAAATCACGCTGTATCGAGCAAAAGCAAGCCTAAAACCTGCTCTGTCGCAGTTGTCGGAGAACTACGACAGGGCAGTGTAACCGGACGTAGGAACGTGAATTTTGTTGGTTCTGCACAGTTAACTCAAAAGCAAGAAAAAGCCCATTGTTGGTTGTCACAACAGGCTTTTTGGTATTTTGCAGTACCTCGGCACAGTAGTGGTCAAATGGTGGTCAACAGTGAGGGGGAAAATGCCGGTAAGCCCGCAAAAGTCAAATTTGAATAAGGCAAAGAGCTGACAGCACAGTTTGCGGGCTTGTTGCTCTTGATGTACCATACAGTGTGCCAAAATCTCGGCAGCTAAGGCATGGACTTCTACCTGACCATTAATTCCCAATCAGCCAATTCATTAAGCCGACATTTGCATCAAGATAGGCCAATCTTGGAACGGAAAAGTGGTCGGCCTCATCAAACACAGTGATTTCTGCATCGCTGCCTGCGTTTTTCAGTGCGGCAACAATTTTCTCGGATGCCTCCGGCGCAACAATGCTGTCCGCAGAGCCAACAAAAGCCCATATATGTGCATTTTTTAATTTGCTGAGGGTTTCCGGAGTGCAGCGAATGCTGCCGGACAGTGGCGCTATCCGGGCAAACAAAGTCGGATACATACAGGCCAGATGCCATACCCCTGTGCCGCCCATGCTATGCCCTGTAAGCGAGATATTGTTTCTGTCAATTGCATAGGTTTCGGCGGTGGTATCAATCAATTCGCAAATAGCATCAGATATACTTTCCCAACTTTTCTCTGAACTTGGAAGCTGTGGAATAATGACATAGGATCTCACATCTCCCAATTCACCGTTTTGCAAATATTGCGGGAAACCGTCAGCTGCTGTAACGAGCTCTAAATCGTCGCCTTTTTCAGACCCGCCGTGTAAATATACAATCAGCGGCATATCCTCTGTGGGGTTTGATGGAATGTAAAGCCAATAAGAAAGATTTCCCATCTGTGTTGTGTTGATGGAACACGCATTAAAAGATGCCGGACTTTCGCTGCTTTGCGGCAGACTCGGTTCTTGTTGCGATTCTGTTTCTGGTTCTGCGGGGACGCTATCCGGGTCGCTTTCTGTTGTGTTTTCCTCACTTATAGATTCTGCCGAGATGCTGATTTCACTTTGCACCGCAACGGAACTGCTTGCAGCTTTTTGTACTTCACTGTCTGCGTCCACAACGCGTTCCGTATTTGCATTGCAACCGCAAAGTAATCCTACGGCCAATACTGCGGCAATTGATAATACATTCATATGATACATTTTCAACTTCATAGTCTTTTCCTCACTTCTTGCCATTCTGCAAAGAAAGAAGTTCCAGTAACTCTTCCTTCGTCTGCGGTTTGGCATAATAGTAGCCTTGAATCATATCAACCTGCCACTCGGTAAGCAGTGTGGCTTCTTCTGCGGTTTCAACACCTTCCGATACAATTTGGTATCCCATCGCGTGCAGCGTATCCACCATGCTGTGATAAAATATAGCGGCATCACCGCCATCACAAACGCTTTGCAGCAGGGAACGATCCATTTTGATAACGGAAAACGGCAGCCGCAAAATACTGCTGAGATTGGCATAGCCGGAACCAAAATCGTCAAGGCAAAGGCTGATTCCGGCTTGCCGCAAAGTTTGAATGCACTGCTCCAATTCGGGCGTGTACTCGGTGGCTGTGCTTTCTGTGATCTCAAACTGAAATTTTTCAGTTGGTATATTGTACGAGCGGATAATGGCAATCAAATTTTCGCAGTAACCCTTCCGTACCAACTCTGCGGGGGACAGATTCATCTTTACCGTTTGCAGAGCTTGCTGTATTCCCGGGTTGGTTTGCAAAAATCTGCAAATGCGGTGAAGCTGCATTGGCATCAGCTGAAAAATTTGCCCGTTGCGCATGGCAAGCCGGATAAAGAGTTCTGGGTTTATCCAGCCGAGTTTTGGGTGCTGTAAGCGGCTGAGAGCCTCTACACCGACATATCGCCGCTCTTTCAAAGAATAAATCGGCTGATAGCGAATCTCAAACAGGTTTTGCTCCAGTGCTTGCGGCAGATACTGCTCTACCTGCTTTTCAGCGGCGTAGTCGGCGCGCCGCAAGGGCGTGTCCTCTATAACTTGTACATCTATCTGGTGTGAGCCTTGCCGAAGCAGTGATGCTGTATAATTCAGACATTCATCCACATTTTCAAAGCCTTTTTCTGCGTGCTCCACAACGGTCAAGACTGCCGGGCAGCGAATGCTGCGCCCGCATACTGCAAATTCGTCCGAAAATATCTGCTGCAGATACTTGAGCAAAAAACGGCAGTCTGTTTCGTTGTCGGTGCAAAGTGCGTATTTGTTGGTTCGGACGCGGAATACCCAATGCTTAGGGGTGATTTTCCAAAGCTTTTGTGCAATGAGTTCCGAGAGCTCCCGGTCTGTCCCGTACACGGAGCGGATGCGCTCCAACTCTGTAAGGTAAACAGCAACTATATAGGTGGATTTCTTTTTGGCTAGTCGTTCCCAAAGCCAGTAGTTAAAATAATCCGCATTGAAAATGTGCGTCGCAAAGTCGATATAGGCAAATCTGCTTTGCATGGAAAAATACAGCACGATGATTGCCAAAGAAGCGGCAAAGCCGGTAAAAAGTTGCAGCCGAAGTACATTTTGTAAGAGCAGCCCAACGAGCATAATCGCAGCAGCCTCAATCAAAGCATTTGCTTGACGATTGCGCATCTCTTTGCTGTAGTATAGGATGTAGACGCAATCTACCATATACCAAAACGCAATGGTTCCGACGAACAATTCATAACAGGCAGAAACATGAATCAATCCATCTGCTTGCGGTGCGGAAATGATACCGGTCCATGGGTTGCTCAGAATCAGAAGGTTCCCCACACACCAAAGCAGCCGCGCGGTTCTTAATAAGGGCGATGTAATATGGCGACAGGTAAAGGCAGTTATTTCTAATAGTAAATACGGCATGGAAAACTGTGCCAGATAAGCCCCCAGCGCCGCAGCCTGTGCAACAGGATGGGAAGCCGCCTGCTTCCGCAGGGAAACCGTAAGAATAAGCCCGCAAACCGTTATGAGCAGACTGCAGCACATCATGGCATACAGCGTAACGGTACGCTGATCATGTAACTTGCGCTGCAATGCAAAATGGAAAAGTGATAAGAGCAGCAGACAAGCTGCAGCCCAGAGAAAACTGTCGTTCAGCGGCATAAGGCTCCTCCTTTTGTGTAATGTATCTGTCAAAAATGCTGAACAAGGGTCAAGCTTTGTATTTATAGACGTACACAGATTTTTCTTTTGTCTATTCCATAAGTGACAAGTTTTGTGGTATGATACAGGAAACAACCCTACAAGAAAAGGAGAGAAATTCGTTGCGGGTCGCTATCGTGGAAGATCAAGAAAGCAATTCCGCGCTCTTACAAGAATATTTGGAGCGCTACGGGCGAGAAAATGGGGAACCGATACGCTGTGCTGTGTATCACAACGGTATGGAGTTTACTGCGAATTACCGCCCTATATGGGATTTGATTTTGATGGACATTGAAATGCCGCGGATGAACGGCATGGAAACCGCGCATTTCATTCGGCAGACAGACACGAATGTTCTGATCATCTTCATTACACAGATGGCACAGTATGCCATTGAGGGCTACTCTGTTCAAGCGCTGGACTATGTGCTGAAGCCTGTTCAGTATTTTGCGTTCGCAGCCAAAATGCAGCAGGTCAGCAAAATATTGGCGGCAAGAAGTGATGCGCCCCTGCTCATTACAAGTCGAGAGGGAATGGTCAAGCTGCCGCTGTCTGCAATCTACTATGTAGAGGTGCGGAATCATACCCTTTGCTTTCACACGAAGCAGAATACCATTGAATCCACCGCCGCCCAGACTATGAGCGGACTTTCACAGGAGTTGGCGGGAAAAGACTTTGCCCGCTGCCATCAGGGATACCTTGTAAATCTGCGTCATGTTATGGGATACGACAGGTCCTGTGTGAAGCTGCCGGGCTGCACGCTCCCCATGAGCCGTACCTATTATAAAGGGTTTGTGCAGGCTTTGATTTCCTACTGTGCAGAGGAGGGAAGTCTTTGATGGCTGCTAAAATCTTTACCTTGGGCGTCATGCAGTGCAGCTTATTGGTTGCAGCACTGTTTATGATTCCGCTGCCAAAGAAGCGTGGCTTTCCGATACGGTTGGCTATCGGAGTGACGGCAGGACTGCTGCTGGCAGTACCCATATCGCTGTACCACAAATGGGTAAGCGCTGCCGCAAGGCAGCTTGCTGTAGGCACAGAAGCAGCTATTGTGGCAGGCTCGCTGCTGGAACTGGTGCTGTACTGGGCGTGTATCACCGCACTGTTTGCACTTTGCTGCGAGGGAAATCTGCGTTATAAAGCCTATTGCGCTGCCTGTGCGTACACCACGCAGGATTTTGCCTATACAATTTTTGTGATTCTCTTCCCGGAAGGGGCACATCGCGGTGCGAGGCCGGGCATTCCCGGTACACTGTGCATGGAGCTCTTGCTTATGGCGGTGTGCTATGCCATTTTTTATCGAATCATTGCGCTGAAAATCCTGACTATGCGGGAAGAAATTGAGCGCAGCCGCGGTGCGCTGCTTTACGGTGCCGCTGTAGCCTTGATGGGGCGTGCGATGGGCACGTTGGCAAGCGTTCACTATTCGCCGGAAGCGCAGGAAATGTTCCGCATCATCACGATTTACGATGCCGTTTTGTCGCTGTCGCTTTTGTCTGCGCAGGTTCTTATTTTCCGGCAAATCACCTACAAGCAGCAGATCGCTATGGAAAACCGGCTGCGCAATCAGGAATACCAGCAGTTTACCATGTATCAGGATTCCGTGGAAACACTGCGCCATAAATGCCATGACCTTAAACACATTCTGTTTGCCTTGCAGCAGGAAGATACCACCGGTAGGGGAGAGAGCATTCTGAAAGACCTGCAAACGGCGGTTGGCAACTATGATGCGACCTTCAACACCGGTAACCCGACACTGGATGCCTTGCTGAACAAAACATGGAATAGCTGCGAGCAGCGCGGCATCCAGTGGACCTGTATGGCAGATGGAACGGCACTAAGATTTGTGGATCCTTTTGACCTGTATATCATGCTGGGCAATGCGTTTGACAATGCACTGGAGTGCGTTTCTGCGCTGAAAGAGCCTGACAAGAAATTCATGTCGGTAAATATCCGGCGCAAGGGCAGTCTGGCGCTGGTTTGCCTGCGCAACTACTGTGACCATGCACTGACTTTCTCGGATGGGCTGCCCATGACAACCAAAGCGGAAAAGTCGGAACACGGCTATGGGATGAAGAGCATCCGGGAAATTGCCGAAAAATATAACGGAACGGTCTCCGCAAAAATTGAGGGAGACATTTTCACCTTAACCATTATGATTCCGATGGCTGAATAATCACAAAGACGGAGAAGCACAGGAAGTGCCTCTCCGCTTTTTTTCAAGATGCAAGCAGACCTACCAGCAGGTGACGGCTGTTGCTCATCCCAGTGGATGCACAGGTGGACAGCGTTACAAAGCGGCTGTTCACAGAAAAGTCCTCCTCTGTAAAGTGCGCGGCGTGGCTGCGCAGGTAGGCAAGCAAGGTGGGGGCATCCGTCAGCGTGGTGTCGTACAGGACCGGGTCATAGGCATCCGCCTGTAAGAAAGCAAAAAATATGACCGTGTGCCACGCCCCACCATAGTAGACCGAGCCGCTGCGATGGCTTGCAAAGAAGTTGTCATCGGCAAAATCTTCCATTGGACCGAACATGGAATTTTTATCCATGTGATGCCCATACAGAATATTGTTTGTTCCGGAAAAATCCGCTGCACAGCGGTAATCCAGAAAAATGCTGCCGGACAGGGAAAAATTGCCAAGGACATCGCTGTTTACATAGGTGAAGTTATCGCTGCCCTGCACCAGGGGGTAATTGATGGCTGTGCCGTCCACCCGCAGCCAGCCGAAAATATCCGGGTTGAGGCGGCGCAGTTCTTCAAAGGCAGGCGCATCGTCGGCTTCCTCCGGAATGTAGGCGGCGTAGACGGCGGCATCGGCGCTGCGGTAAACCTGCTCATTATCCCAGACGGTGTAAATCCCTACGGCAGCCAGCAGCAGAAGAAACAAGGTCAAAAGCCATTCTGCCAGAAAATCTGCTATGTGCAGCAGACGGCACAACGCGTTCATCAATTCTTGCGGCGGCGTTTGCAGAGCGTCAGCAGAACCAGTGCGACTGCGGAAATTGCAATCAGCATAACGGCGGGCAGGTTGTTCAGCACAAGGCCGGTAACGGGGATGTCATCGTAAGTGTTGGTGAAGGTGGCGCTGTTCTCGTTCTCGCCAACGAGGTTGGTTAAGCCAGAGCTGGCACTGGAAAGGGCATCAGCATCATTGGCGGTAAGGGTAGCGTTCTGTACGCCATTTTCCACAACACTTACGCTGGGCTTATAGCCGTCCGCTGCGGCAGCTTCGGTGACAACATAGCGTGTACCGACAGGCAGTTCATCAAACACAAGGCTCTCGCCGTCATGCAGGTAGAAGGTGGTTGCCGTGCCAACATTACACACAACATCTTCCGTCCCGATTTTGCCGGTGTAGGAAGTCACAGAAGCATCTTCCGTGCCGGACTTGGTGAAGGTGATGGTGAACGCAAAGTCCTTGGTCTTGTCGGACATAGAACCCACGGTACTCTTGGAGATGGTCAGACTTGCGTTTTTGCGATAAGTATTGGTGAAGCCAATTTCCGACTGCTTTTCATTGTCTTTTTCTGCGGTAACGGTTTGTACTTTGAGGCTTCCATCGTCTTCGTTGACGACATATACGCGCAGTTTGTACTCTGCTGTATCGTAGGTGATAGCATTGTCATTTCCGGCAGTTTCTTTCACAGTATACTCATACATACCGGCATGTGGAAATGTACCAAAAGTAATGTCGGCGTAGGTATCAAGCGTATATTTTCCTTCTGTAGCTTCACCCAGCGAGTATTCGGTATTATAGTCAACCTCTGCAATCGTCGCAGCAGGTGCATCTGATGTCACCGCCGTGGCCGTAAAACTGAAGGTCTCTGCGGGAACGGCAAGCCCTTCCGCCATCACAAAATGCTTCGTCACCTGCGGTGTTGTGTCAGCCAGTGTGGCGACGTTATCTGCATCTTCCGCATAAGCGGGCATTGCCATAGCCACAGCCATCAGTGCAGTTGCAAACAAAATTTTCTTCTTCATCGTTCTTGTCCTTTCTTCCTCTATTTTATATATCCCTATGCCGCAGCAAAGTAATGGCACAGCCACGGATCTCGTCCTGTGAGACAGTTCCGTAAACGCGGCTGTCCTGTGCATTGGTGCGGTCATCGGCCAGAACAAAATACTCACCTGCCGGAACAGTGAGCGGGTAGGTCACATCCCCTGCATAGGGGAGTGTCTGGGTGTATATCCCGGATTCCTGCTGAAAATAACCGTTCAGCTTCAATCCGTCTTCCGTAATTTCCACCACATCACCGGGCACGGCGGCAATGCGCCGTATCTGTGGTTTGCCGTCCACGGTCAGCACAACGACCTGCCCGGTTTGGCAGCTTTTCTGGGTGCGGTCAAATAGAATCAAGTCGCCGTACCCACACGCAGGTGACATTGTGTTATCGGGACAGCGAACCATGCCATACAGTACCCCCAGCAGTGCCGCCAAAAGCAGCGCTGTCAATACCAGCTTAGCGGTCAGAGAGAGCAGGGTGTCTTTTATATCCTGCGTCATCGGGCAACCCGCTTTCTCTTGCACAGCGCCAGCAGGAGCAGCGCCCCGGCAGGGAACAGAACCAGTGCATACGGTGCGCGGTTGTTTGCGGGCAAACCTGTGTCGGGGGCAGCCTCCGGCAGATACAGACCCATATCGTGGTATTTGGAGCTATACACCAGCGTGGTCATTTCCTCGGCGGTGGGCATGGAAATATCGGCGATAAAGCCCTGTGTCAGCCGCGCACTGCTGCCATCGTAAGTGGGAACAGCATCCGAATCGCGTGTGTCATCGCCAACATCGACGGATGTGGCTTGGTAGCCGTACAGCGAGAATGTACCATCACTGAATTTTACGGCGAATGTGCCTGCGGGCAGATTCGTGAACAGATACCGCCCGGTTTCATAGGCGGAGACTTCGCCGGTGATGACATTCATCTGTTTGCCGGTGGAAATTACCGCATGGGGATAAGGCTCATAGTCGGATTCCTTAGTCGGGTCGCCGCCGTCTTTCAGCTTCATCAAGGTGATTTTTACGCCATTGACAGCCGCCTCACTGTCGCTGCGCTGGCCGTTCTTGTCGGCATCCAGCCAGACAATGCCTTCCAGTGTGCGACTTACCACATAGCAGTTGGCATCACTTTCCAAGTCGCCGCGCGTCAGGCAGTTTACCACATGGTCGCCGGGCTGTCCGTCCGGCAGACGCATTGTTATATGTAGCTGCAATATCTGGTTTGCGGGAAGGGTGCCGACAGCAGCAATGGCTACGGGGTTAAAGTCTCCCTGCGGAAGTGTGACCTTGCCACTTGTTGAATCAACGGTAAGGCATTGCCATGTACCCGTATCTGTAAAACTATCCGCCGTATAGTTTGCACTGGTCTTGCCACGCTCACTTTCCTGTGTGGTGGCATACAGTGTTAAGCTGCTTAATAATCCCGGCGTAGTTACCGTGATTTCCGTTACGAAACAGTTACCCGTAAACTCCGAACCGTGGCTGTCGCCGTCATAGGGCAGTGCATCCACTGCGATAAGCTCCATCGAGTTCGCGGCGTTGTTGCCGATATGCAGGGTGAAGCCCATGTCTTTGCCGGCATCCACCATCGGTTGATCCGCCAGCTTTACAAGGCTGATAGCATTGTTTTTGGTAACAAGGATACTCATTTCAGCCAGATTACCGTTTGCGGCAGAAAAGCCGCGCTTTTGTTCAGCGCTGCCCCAAATCACAGCCGCATTCAAAAGCTGGTCATTGTTTTTAACGTCGGTTTCCTCTTCGCCGGGGGTACCGATGCTGCATGAGTAGTAAATAGAAGCCACAGATGTTACTTCCTCAGCACCGACTGCCACATTCGGCAAAGTCCAGTACAGCGTTGTTGTGCCATTGCTGTTTGCGGTAATAGTCGGCTCCATCGGTGTGCCGTCCTGCACTGTGCCTTGCTTTCCTTCAGCGCTTTGTACATAAGTGCCGCCCCAATAGGCCGAACCCGGTACATAGTGCAGCCCGGCAGGCAAGGTGTCCTCGATATACAAGTTGGTGGTAAAGGCCGTGTCACCCGTAATAGATTCCCCGGCAGTGCGCATAATGGAGGGGTTCAAAACATAATCCACAATGCGCTGGTTTGTATCCATGTCATAGGCTGTCTTTTGCCCGCTGCTGCTTTTCTGCGCCACGGTTTTGGTCAGTTTGGTCGCATAGGCCACAACAAGGCAGGAATCGCCGTAGCTGACACCCGCAGAGCCGTTCACATAACCGCTGGCATCGTAGCTCGATTTTTGATAGTTGCGCAGTCCATCGGTTGTTTCGGTGTTGTTGTTCCAAAAAGCCGTAGCGTACTCATCTGCGTAACTGTGCGGCTGGCCATCGGCGCGACTGGGAAAAGCATCGCTTTGCATATAAGTAATGTAGTCATCATCGGTAAGCGCGGCGGTGTCTTTATCGCACCATTCCGCTGCCAAGCTGCTGACATTGTTTTTATTCCACGCCATAGCAGAGTGGGTCACCATGTACACCGCGTTGCTCTGGGCAGTGTCGGCTACATGGCCTTGCAGGGCAAAATAGCAATTTGTAGACTGGGCACTGGCAAGACCGCGCACTTCCATAAGAACGGCCACGCAGGTGTAGCCTGCCTCCTGCAGGTATTCCAGCGAGGTAAAGAAAATCAAATCATCGGCAGTGGCACTCATCATCTCGGCATCGTAGCCTGCATCCTGCGGCTGTAAGTTATGATGATCCCACCCGGTTTTATCCGGCTTTGCACCGTACAGATATTGGATTTCCATGTTGTTCATACCGGCTTTGCTGCCTTCTTTGATGCCTTCGATAACAAAGAAGGCATCATCAAATTTAACTAAATCGTCATAGGCAACGCCGGTGTTGAGTCCCTCGGCAGAGTTATGCTTGAGCATTTCTTGAATGCCCAGCTGCCCACCGGCCACAACCCAGTCTTTTCCGTCCTCGTAGCACCCATCCGTCAATGCAGTGCCATATTCAACCACATCATATTTCTGGTAGGTGACGGAGTGATCAATACTGCCCGGCTGCTCAAGGTTCATCGGCAAAGCGCAGCGGTCATCTTCGCCTTTCATTTGGTCGGGGTTCGTGCCATCATCCAAAGTGAGATTGCTGTCCGTTACGGTGAGGGTAAAGGTTCCTGTGCCGTATCTGTCCACAACATATTCGCCGTCAGCATTGTAGAACGGCTGCACCAGCCAAAGCTCACCGGCTGAGAAGCAAGCGGTCTGCACTTCCCAATAATTTTTGATTGCGTTGGGATTGTAATAATCGTAATTGGATGAATTGCTGTTACTGTTTGTGTAGGGCAGCTGCTTTAAGTCGATTTGGTAGCCGCTTACGGTAATGGTTACCGTACTGCCGGTCTGTGTTCCTGCCCATGTGCCGCCATTTGCACAAGTATAGTAATCATAGTTGTTCGTATTGAACGGTGCGCCGCCCGCTGCAAATTTGTAGGCACCGGTCAGTGCGCGCTCATCATACTGATGCTTCGTGTGGTCGTTTTTGTCGTTTCCCTCAAGGCTCCATACCAAGGGGGAATATTCCGTAGTAGTATCGTTGGGCGTTCCGTCATTTCCGCGGAATTCGTCGGCAAGGGTAAGTGTGAATGTCAAGGTATCACTGCTCGGTATCTCGCAGCCGCGCAAGCCCAGTTCTGCACTTTTGCCCATGATCTGCACGGTGATGCCCAAAACATTCATGCGGCCATACACATCACCTGCATTCTTGTTCATGGCGAAATCATTACCGGTAGAAAAATCAAAGCTGCCCACATAGGCAGCGCGGGTATCGCAGGTTTTTAACTGGATATTGTAACGCGGTGCGGCGGTAACGGTGATGGGCGGTGGGGTGATGGTTTCCGGTTCTTCTTCGTTGTGATCCGGGCAAGAGCCGTCCGCCGTGTTGCCCTCCAGCCAATAAGTGAAGCTGGGTTGAAGTGTGTCCCCCTCGTGCATAGCAAGCACACGGATGGCGATATTCAACTCTTGGTAGCTTTCACCAATGGCGGAAGGAGTATCTCCACTTGGCTCTAAAAGAAAACTGCCGGTCAGCACCTGGCAGGTTTGTTCGTTGATTTCTTCGGATGTGATTTCATAGCTGACATCTTTTTTGGCATTCAGCCAGCCCATGGAATCGGTTTCATATTGGGCCTGTGAAGGGTCACCGGGCAGAACAAATCGAAAATAAAGTGTCCCTGTCCTGTATGCTTTACAGGGGGCACCATCACGAACACTGGTCCGGAAGTGGGTCGTATAGCTGACAAGGTCAAAGCTGCGAACGATATTGTCTGTATCACTCGTATCATTACCGGCTTTCCCGGCTTCTTCGGCATCGTCCCAAGGGGCGGTTCCTGTGCTGATTGCGTATTTAGAGGCAGTATTTTCGTCTGATACCAATCCTGCATCCGAGATATAAGCATAATCGCCGTCAAGGCGTTCTCCGATTTCTGCACTCACCACCCGTGGAATAACGGCGGCTCTCAGCACAGCAGCACTCCCCGGGGTGCTGATTTCAAAGCTCTCGGATTCCTCCCTATCAGATTCTAACGGTTCGTATAAGGCAACTGCGGAGTCCTGTATCACTTCGCTATCGTTAGGCGCAAGCGATACTTCTTCTGCATAAGCATAGCTGTTAAACAGCATCAACCCTATGTACGATAAGCACGCACACAATGCCTTTTTACGATGTGCCATTTCTGCATCACCTTTCTGTCAAATTTTGCTTTTTGCGATAAAAAATTAGCACATCGGGCATTTTATAACAATGCAAATTTCGTAACTGGTATATTTATTAGCGTAACTGACGTGAGTTGCGGCTGCATAGGGGCAGGTCGGAGGTTGTTTGAGCAGTGGCACTGATAGACTGCCAATCGGTATAGCGTACTAATCTTATCCTGCACCAGCACCTTTACAATTGAATACACAGCATAACAGATACTTTACTCTCTCGGTGGGGCGTACAGCAAGGTCAAGGTCAATCTCTTGGAAGGGTGCTTGAATCAGTGTGCGGATGAGAACGGCACAATAATGAAGCTGAAACGATTCCCGAATGCAGATGAGTTCTTGAAGGCAGATACCCATGCTTTTGATATTGTATTTATGGATATTGATATGCCGGGGAGCAATGGAATCAATGCGAGCCGAGAACTTAGAAAAACCAACAAAGCAACTGCGTGTGGGTGCCTGTGGCCGGTCTGTTCGTGCCGGACCTCATCTACAACATTGGTACGACCGTGCTGAACGGTGGCGTGTCTATGGTGATTTTCTTCTTTGTCAATAAGATCATCCGTCCCGGAAAGCGGGAAGCGATGGAGAAAATATCACTGTACGAACGCCGAAGACGATTGATTACAGTGCTTTATGAACGGCAAAACGATACCGTTGGCAACCTTGCCTTTGAATTTGCTGTAAGTTCCCATACAATTCGCAATGATTTGCGGGTACTGGAATTGGAGCATCCTATTTATACTAAGGTTGAAGCAGGCGGTGGTGTATTCATTCTGGATTCAAGCCGCTTGCAGCAACGGCGGCTGACAGTACGCCAGCGGGAACTGCTAATTGCTGTGTGTGGTGCTTTGAATGATGAACAAGCCTTGCTGATGAAATCTATCATAGGCGGACTGGCGCCTTGAATTGTGAATGCACTGTAAACAATTAGCACTCGCCATTGACAGATTGCTAATTGCCGGCGTATATTAAACTTATAGATTTATTCTGTATAGCACCTTTACAACTGAATACACAGCATAACAGGTACATTACTTTCCCGGTGGGGCGCACAGCAAGGTCTTGGCAGACCTTAACTCACGGTGGGGAGAGAATATAATGATACTCCAGATGCCCTACAGCTTCAGATAGGGTGACCGCGCAGGGGTTGGAATCAGTAAGATCCTTGCAGAGTCAGTGTACGGTCGTTGCCAGCGGCTTGCCTGTTATGTTCCCATGTCTGGGGGCGAGCGGCAAATTAGACATTTTTCTCAGCATTTATTTTGATGTACACGGTTTCTTTTCTTTTATTTATTATTATTTATGTAACCGTGTGAGTGACGCTATTATGCGTATTATTTGATTTTTATTGAATTTACATCAAAATTTGCGGGGAAAGTGTACCCTCACAACCGGATAAAACAGAGAAACTATATAAAGAGCCCGGAGGGCCTTACTAAATCGGTAAGGTTCTCCGGGCTCTTTTTTCTCCTCCGGAAAGTGTATTCAAAAGGGTCACACAAAGCAACAAAAAAGGAGATGAGACTATGATTAAACAAAATCAACAAGATTGTATGAAATACGCCCGTGGGCCGCCGGAGTGAATCAGTTCTGATTCACTCCGGCAGGGCAAAACCGAAAAAGTGAATCAAATCTGATTCACTTCCACATCTTGCCCAAACGCGGCCCGTGTGGGGCGGATGCTCTGCGTCGCACACGGACGCAACATCACCCGCAAAGCCGCCATTTGGCGCGTTTGTGGGGCTGTGGAGCGGCACAGACGTACAACTTAACACTAGAGAGTAAAACTTACTACACACAAAATTACGATACTATGAGATAATAGATGTATGCTAAAACAAGAAAGGATGATGCAAATGACTACCACAAGATTACCGAAAACTATTACAGCCGGAGCGTTGCTTGCAACGCCGATACCTCCCGTAAAATGGATTATCCCCGGTTTGCTCCCGGCAGGACTGGCAATCTTTGCAGGCCCCAGCAAAGCGGGCAAAAGTTGGCTGACACTTTGGCTCTGCTTGCAGATTTCACAGGGAAAATCTGTGTGGGGCCGCGAAATAGAACCGAGAACCGTGCTGTATTTCTCGCTGGAAGATACACTGGGCCGCCTGCAGGAGCGTCTTTATCGACTTGTTGATGCGGAAGAAGACCCGGAACGGCTCGTTTTGCAGACCGAAAGTCATGGAATTGGGCAGGGATTGGAAGAACAAATCGTCAGTTTCATCCATACTTACCCCGATATTAGCCTCATCGTCATCGATACCTTGCAAAAGGTACGAAAAGGCGACCAGAATGGTAGTATGTATGCTAATGATTACAAGGATATTGGTGCATTAAAGGAGCTTGCCGATAAGTACGGCATCTGCATCCTGC
>OQWM01001865.1_pt1 | contig 14414 bp, 7 predicted proteins | sample 1691531 | NCBI WGS metagenome assembly OQWM01 (sample SAMN03418257, study PRJEB22391) | human gut metagenome | biome: human-gut; feature: organic feature; material: feces | host: Homo sapiens | place: Tanzania | collected 2013-01
GGGGTACGTCTGCTCCCCTCAACCTGTGACTGTGAATTAATTCAGCAGACCCTAAGTAGAAAGTGGTACACTTTTAAGTTAGAATCCACATTGTGGCAACATTGTGTTGCTGTTTTTTCTGTTTATCGCTGTATATATTTTCCGATTGGCACATCGTGCCAATGCTTAAAATTCAGATAAGGCAGTAGAGAGCTTGCTCGCTTAAGGCTTTGTCTGAATTTTAAGCAAGCCGTGGACCCGGAAAATATATACGGGGTTTTTAAATGTTTTTGTATAAGCATTGGACAGAATCCCCTGTTTACATCACTACAAATATCGGATGAGCCAAAAATTATTTCTGTCGCAACGGAACGATGTCGGCATATTTTTTGTATTTTTGCACCTGTACGGGGGAGGATTTTCCTCTCACAGGCAAAAAAAACATATACACACAAAAGTAGATGAGATTATGACACTACAACAAATGGAATATATCGTGGCTGTGTATCGGCTGAGACACTTTGCCAAGGCGGCGGAATCGTGCGGCGTGACGCAACCTACGCTGAGCGCCATGATACAGAAGCTGGAGAAGGAACTGGGAGTGAAGATTTTCGAACGCTCCTCGCAGCAGGTCACACCGACCGCCATCGGAAAGCTCGTGGTGGAACAGGCATGGAGGGTTATCGCGCGCGCTAACAAGATTAAGGAGATTATCGCCGAGGAGGAGCACTCGCTGGCGGGCACCTTCAAGATAGGCATACTACCTACCATAGCTCCATATCTGCTGCCGCGCTTCTTTACGAAGCTCGAAAGGGAGAACCCCGACATAGACTTCCACATAATAGAGATGAAAACTGCCGACATCAAGAAGGCGCTGAACCGGGGAGAGATTGATGCCGCCATCGCCGTAAGGCTTGAGGAGCTGGACGTTTATGAGCAGACATCCATGTACTACGAGCAGTTTATCGCCTACGTCGCCAAGAACGACCCTCTTTATGCCAATAAGAACATCAAGACTTCCGACCTGAACAACGAGTTCCTGTGGCTTCTCGACGAGGGCCATTGCTTCCGCGACCAGCTCGTAAGGTTCTGCAATCTGAAGTCGGCTACGGAGAGTAAGTCGAAATACTCGCTCGGCAGCATAGAGACCTTCATGCGCATGGTGGAAAGCGGACAGGGCGTGACGTTCATCCCGGAGCTTGCCCTGAGCCAGCTCTCCGAGCAGCAGAAGGAGCTGGTGCGCCCCTTCGCCCTGCCGATACCCGTGAGGGATGTGGTGCTGCTGACGACGAGAAACTTCGTGCGCCATTCCATTGCGGACCTTATCGTGAGGAGCGTAAGGGAGAACGTGCCGCAAAGCATGCTGACATACAACAATAGGGAGCAGAGAATCTGATTCCCTGCCCCCCGATTGATGTGAAAGTGTCTGCTATAGCTTTATGAATTTCTTCCCGTCCCGGATATATATTCCGCCACGTGTCGGGTTGCTTACTGCCATGCCCTGGAGATTGTATATCCTGCCGTCTGCCATCTTGTCGCAAGCGGCGGCATCGGCTATGCCGGCGGCGTCTTCATACGTCTGGTTACCACTCAGGAGTCTGCCACCCTCATTCTCCTTCACCATGATGTCTGCCACGAGACTGTTCATGTAGCGTTCGAGATTGGTGTAGCCCTCGGCATCCGTCAGGTTTCCGTCCTCCTTGTTGTTCTTGTCAAGTCCGTTGGCATCCTCCCAATAGTCGGGCATACCGTCACCGTCGGTATCGAGGATACTGACAGAAGTGTCTGTCAGGAGATTTGGCCATGGGCTCCAGTCGGCGGCAGCTCCAGCCGGTTTGTTGTCGTCCTGCGAGTTTATTATCCCTCCGCTGTTGCCTGAGCCAGTCGATGTGGCTACGCCGTTCTTCGTGTCGCTAACCATCTGCTCGTCAACCCAGTCCCTGCGTAGCGACGCTCCGGCATAGGCAAGAACGCGGTCGAAGGCGTCCTGTGCGGTATGGGTCGTCACGGACTCGAATGTCATGGGGGCGGCAAGCTTTATGGCATCGTCGCCGGGATAGGTGTTGTCGTTGCCGCTCTTGTCTATCTGGTCGGCAACGCCATACTTGAAGTTGTCGCGGTTCATGGCATCGGAGTTGGGGTTGTAGTTTCCGTACACGTAGAATTTTCCCCACGTATGGAGCATCTTCTTCCATTCGTTCCAGGAGACGTTTACCTTTGTACCGTCAACGTCAATCTTGTTTGTCGCCATGTCGATAAGGTATTTCTTTCCCTTAATCTCCACATAGTTGCTGGTTCCGTCAGAAGAGCCACTCACGTCCTTTTCGCTCACGGCTATGCCGGTAGCGGTCTTGTAGCTACTTGCTATGGACTTCTTGTTCAGACAATAGTCCACGGTACGGATGCCCGGAGCGGCAAGCCGGTATCGAATGGCCTTGCTGCGCTTCAGTGTGGCAGGACCGGGTTTGTAGTAGTTGTAGGCTATGTTCACGTTCATTCCCTCGCCACCATAGCATCCGTTTCCTCCCCAGTTGTACATTACGTTGTTGCGCAGGTCCATGCGTTCGTCGGTCTGCGTGCCGGGGCGCGGACCGAGGCGTGGCACACGGGAGTCGTGGTGGGCAAGCAGATTGTGATGGTAGGTGGCTCCGCTGCCTCCCCAGTTGCCGCCATAGCCATGGTCTTTCTTTGAGTGGCCCGAAGTCTTCAGGCTCTGCGATACGATACACCATTGTACCGTGATGTTGCGGCTGCCGTATACGGAGAGACACTCGTCTATGCTCCAGCTCACGGAGCAATGGTCTACCATGATGTTCTTGCGGTCCATGCCGCCCAGACCGTCGCCCTCGTGCTTGTCTACATGGCGGTTGCCGAGGCGGAAGCGCAGGAAGCGCAGGATAACGTTGTCGGAATCGATGGTAAACGGATAGTCGGCAATACATATTCCGTCGCCGGGGGCGGTCTGTCCGGCAATCGTCACGTTGCCCTTCTTCAGCTGCAATGCGCTCTTGAGGAATATCGTACCGCTCACGTCGAAGACTATCGTCCTCACGCCCGACTTGTTGCATGCCCAGCGGAAGGTGCCTTCCGAGCCGTCGTCGTCAAGTTTCGTAACATGGTACACGGCTCCTCCTCTTCCTCCGGTAGTATATCTGCCGAAGCCCTCGGCACCAGGAAAGGCTACGAGCTGGTCTGAAGCAAAGCCTGCGAGAGGCTGCACGGAAAGTGCCACGGCTGCGGCACCCGCAAAAAATATTTTCTGTAATTTCATTTGTTTATATTAGTTTTCAAAACGTTTTTAGCTATTCTTTTTTTAGCTGTTCTTTCTTAGCTATTCTTTTTTAGCTATTTTTTCTTCAAACAGCTTTTTCATGCTACATAAATTATAAGACCACATGCTGCGATCATATAATTTTCATGTTGCGAAATTATAAAATCCTGATGAAAGCTACAAGGAAAACGACTTTATAAATTCTTCATATATATAAGGATATAGGATTTTCACCCTATTTCCGGATTATTTTCCCCGACAGACGAAGCGGCGGCAGGCTCGGAAAGAGACCAAGACAAAGCGGCGTCAGACTTTGCCACAAGGGGGAAAAAGGAAAAAGAGGGAAACGGCCTTTCCAATCCGCTCCCCTCTTGCTATTATATAAGAAACATTATTATTCTACGAAACTATTCTGCAGGAATCCAACGTGGGTCGCCGAGATTCTTGTAAGTAGTGTTCTGTACGGTAAAGTCGCCACCATCGGTTGCAGGGTTTGCCCAAAGCTGAGCTGAGGTCTCTGAAATCTGAGAACCGATCTCATAACCAGAGTTCCAGTTGAAGTCGCTTGTATATACAGTGCCAGTAGCGTCGATGTCCTTCAGACTGCTACCCTTCACTGTCTGCGTTGCATCCTTGAAGTCGTAGTAAGCTCCGATGAGGGAGTTGGTACAAGCTACTGTAACTCCTGTCTGCTTCTGCAAGTCGAAGTATGGCTTGCCGCTTGGTACGCAGTTCCATATTGTACAATGGTCGAGAGTCAACGAGAAGTTAGGCTGACTCGTATTTGTCAATACGGAGCTGATTGTGTTGAGGGTAGTATTGGTGATGCTGACAGAACCCAAAGTAAGGGTCTTCTGGTCCTTAGTGTTTACTACGCCGTATGAACCGATGTTGGTCAGAACGCAGTCTTTGATCTTGATTGCTCCAACTGTAGAGTTTACGATGCTCTGGAAACGGAAGATACCACGGATTTTCTGAACATTACACTTCTCCATTTCGAGAGAATTGAGAGTGAATGTGCCAGACTGGTTCATTACGTAACCGTCGCCTGGATCTCCATACTTCAGGTTCAAGTTGTAGAAACGTAAAACATCCATCTGCGAGCTTTCGAAAGATATGCCCTTGAAGGTTACAGAAGGCTTGCTGTCGCCAGCAGCTCCCCAGAAGTATACCGACTTGATGTTCTCAGGAACCTTGATGGTAGAAGTCTTACCGTCCTCGCCCAGAGCAGTGAAGTCCATTCCCTGTGGGAACACAACGACAACCTTGTCTGTTGCAGCATTCTGAAGAAGAGTGCGCACGTTATCTCCGTCGGCAACAGTTATTACCTCATATCCCTCAGGATAAGCCTCTGTGGTCTTGAACTTCATCTTGCCGCGAACGTTCTCGCCGTTAAGAAGCTGTACGGTATAAGAGGTCTTTGCCTGCAGACCGCCGATGGTCAAGGTGCCGGCTGCTACCTCGTCAGCTGTTACGTCCTTCTCGGAAACGACCTCGTCGTCCTTTACCACCTGTGCCTTGGTAATGGTCTTACCGGCTGTAAAGCTTACAACAACCTTGTTTGAACCTGGCACGACCTCTGAGATGATCTGCTCCGCCTTGGTGGTGAAGCTGTAGTTGGACTCCGTGTCATCGAGATACTTCCATGTAGAGCCCTTGCCTGTTGTGGCGCAGCTCTTGATACGGAAGTAATACTTTGTAGAACCCTCAAGTCCTGTCATGGTATAAGGAGAAGTTGTGATTCTCGCATCCTCCTTGTCGCCATAGTAAATGCTATGCTCAGTTGTCTCCACCTCGTCGAAGAGAGTGTCGGTACTGATTTCTATCACGTAGTACTCCGCATTAGGCATCTTCTTGAATGTAACCTCAGCCTGGTCCTCGCCGGCGCTCACACTCACCTTTGAAGAGTGGAACAGACGGTCGTAAGCCGGGTCTACATCCCAATCGTTCGTCTCAGTACAAGCTGTGAACGATGCACCACCAAGGAGCATCAAAGCTCCGAAGAGTGCGTTGCTTATAATTGATTTATTCAGTTTCATTGTAATTCGAAATTAAATATTATTTATGGATGAATCCATAAGAGTTCTGCAATGAGCCTTCCGACTCGTTGATTGTGCTGCTATAGATAGGCAAGAGATAACGGTTCTTTACAGGTGTATTAAGACCGCCGCTGATGAACTCAAGGTTCGCAACATTTGTCTTCTTTGTATTTGACTCCTTGCCCTCGTCGCCCCAGAATGTGACGTACTTATAGTCCGCTGCATTCTCAGGAGCCTCCGTGTCGTACCAACGTACAGAGCTCATGTCAATCTTTACAAGTCCGTTTTCTGTATATGTCTTGTAGTAGAGCTTTGTAGGATACTCATAGATCTGAGCCATATAGTCAGCCTTCATCTGGTCGATCTTTGCGCTCAGCAGGTTCCAACGCTCAAGCTCATACTTGCGCACGCCCTCACCAGCAAACTCAAGTGCGTTCTCGTCAACGATAGCGTTGAAGAAAGCATCCTTGTCAGACGAGATGGCGTCGATATAAGACTGTGCCACGGCCTTGTCGGCATCTGCGTATGCACGCTTATGAACAAGGGCGAGAGCCTGACGGGCTGTCATGCCGCAGCCGCCTGTTGCTACATCCGGATTGCCGTTCAGCTCGTTCATAACCTCAGCATACCAAAGGAGAACCTGAGAGTAGCGGAGCTTCACGAAGTTGATACCTGTACCGAACTTTGCATTCTTGATCTTTGCGATAGCCGACCAGTCGTTGCTGAACTTGCGAACGTCCCACTTGCCACAATAGATGTTGAATGGCTTGTTGCCAAGCATAGTCTCCGTAGTAACGCCGTTGTCAACCTTGATTTCGAAGTTTGAGCATGTAACGTCGCGACGGGTGTCCTTGCCGCTATGGTCATACTTCCAGAAGAGGGTTGAAGGCAGCTGCACGTTGGCAGAAGAGTTTCCCTTCAGGGCGTAAGCGCAGTTGTCGGCGAAGCGTACGCCAATACCATAACCAAGCTCGCTTGAGTTGCCAAGTCCCATAGGCACCTCGAAGATGTTCTCCTGATACTGGGTGTCGAGAGTCTGACTGTTGATAAGCGTCCACTCGTTGTCGAAGCTTGGGTTGAGCTGATGCTTGCCCGAGCTGATTACTTCATTCAGATGTGTCAAAGCAAGCTTGTAGTACTTTGCGCGGTCCTCATCGCTACAACGTTGTGTAGGATAAGTAGGGTCGCTATTCTCTGTAGCTGTTACATAGCCATCCTTTGCAGCCTCGCGGATTGCCCAGCCGGAACGCTGGAGAGCGATTTGTGCAAGAAGAGCATGGGCATAGCCCTTTGTAACGTGCTCGGTAGTATAGCTGTTCTGACCTGCCCAAGGCAGATAGTTGATAGCCTCCTCAAGGTCGGCGATAAGAGCGTCCATTATCACATCACGGTCGGTCTTGCCCGTGTTGATATTCGAGAGGTCGTTCTTTGTAGGTTCTGTCTTGAAAGGCACGTCGCCCCAGTTGCGTACAAGCTCGTGGTAGAGCATGGCTCTGAGAGTGAGAGCCTCACCCTTATACTGGAGGAGCTGCTTCTCGGTCTTGTCGGTTGTCTGAGGGTCTATACCGTTGAGTCCGGTAATGATATTGTTGCAATACTCTATGCTCTCGTAGATATGATCCCAAGCGTCACGAGACTTTGCAAACGAAGCGTCGTTGTCGGCATAATAGTTGTTCAGGTCGCGTCCCTTACCTTCTGCCTTGGCATTACTCTCGCCATAGGCATTTGCAAGCTCAACATCTGAGTTTGTCATGAATGTGTAGCAGAACACCTGAGAGTAGGTATAGTCCTCACAAAGCAAGCCGTATGCCTTGTTCAATACATTCTGGGTATAGTATGTAGACTGCCAAACGTTGCTGGCATCGGTATCTGATGGTGACTTCTGGTCAAGGAAATCGCTGCATGAAGAAAATGCAACAAGAGCGGCACCTCCAAATACTATCGTCTTTATTATATTTTTCATTTTGTTTTACTCCTTATTATATATTAGAATGAAACATTTACTCCGAATACATACAGACGGCTCTTTGGATAAGAAGCATAGTCTACACCTGGAGACATCGGAGATTTCTTGCTACTTGAGTCAACCTCTGGGTCATTACCTGAGTAGCCAGTAATTGTGAGCAGGTTGTAACCTGTGAAGTAGAAGCGAACGTTGTTCAGGAAGATATTCTTCAGCAACTTCTTAGGCAGGGTGTAACCTACGGTCAGGTTCTGCAGACGCAGGAATGAAGCACTCTCCACGAAGTAGTCTGTAAGATACATCTTGGTTACGAGTACCGGGTTGTAGATTGAAGCGTTTGCATTAAGCTCGTTCAAACGTGCGATAACGGCTGCCTCTCCACCCTCGTAGTACTGAGCCACGTTTGTAGGATTAGCCAAAGAAAGACCGTTTGCCGGGTCGATGCTTGAATAACGGTTCAGGAAGTCTGAGTTAAGGTTGTAGCCCTTACGTGTGTCGTGGAAGAAAGAAGATCCCATCTTTGTTCCGTTGACAATCTTGTTGCCGAACTGATAGTTGAAGAATACAGAAGCGTCGAAGCCGTAGAATGTAGCGTTAAAGCCGAAACCACCTGCCCAAGGAGCGATAGTATTTCCGAGCTTCTCCTTTACTACATCACCATTCTCGTCAACCTTCAGCTTTGGAGAACCAGGCTGGAGAGTACCCATGATTGTAGAGCTCTTGTCGAGCAGACCCTCACGGAGAGCCCACTTGCTACCTGTCCATACGAGTTCGCCATTAGGATTCTTCTCTGCGTCGTATGCTGTATAGTAGCCACGGAGTCTGTAGCCCCATACCTCGCCGAGAGAACCACCCTCTACGACGCGGAAGTTCTGTGTAGTAGCTGCATCAGGAATGCCATAGTTGGTATCCCACTCAGCACCTGTGTTCAGCTTGTCAATCTTGTTCTTGTTGTAAGAGATGTTTGCGCTTACGTTGAGAGTGAAGTTCTTCTTCTCGATAATAGCGGCATTAACAGCAAGCTCAACACCCTTGTTGGATGTCTGGCCGAAGTTCTTGTACATATAGCTGTAGCCCGAGCTTGAAGAAATCTTGCTCTTCATCAACAAGTCCTTTGTTGTGTTCCAATAGAAATCCAAAGTACCGTTGATGCGGCTGTTCAGGAAGCCGAAGTCAAGACCTACGTTACGTGTGATTGTTGTCTCCCACTTCAAGTCTGTATTCGACTTTGTGTTGCCGAGTTCCATAACGGTTCCCATGGTGCCGTCGAAGTATGGCTCCTTCAGCTTGCTGTAATCATTAGGGAATGAGAATGGCTGGTAGATACTTCCAGAAGGAATACGGTTGTTACCTGCCTCACCATAGCTGAGACGAAGCTTCAAGTTAGAAAGCCAGTTGATGTGCTTCATGAAGTTCTCCTCGCTGATACGCCATCCGAGAGCCACGGCTGGGAAGAAGCCCCAACGGTTGCCGGAAGCGAACTTGCTTGAACCGTCGGCACGGAACGTAGCTGTCAAGAGATACTTGTCGGCGTATGTATAGTTTACACGTCCGAAGAATGAAGCCATATTGTCCTTTGCACCAATCTTGTTTGCGTTTGGCTGAGAGTCGCCAGCTCCCTGGTGTGCAAGGACCTCTCCGATAGTGAAGTCTGTTGGGAAGTTGATTGTTGAAGAATAGTAATCCTTCTGCAGAGAGCTTGACCACTCCTGACCGACGAGTACATTCAGACGGTCACCCTTGGCGAATGCATTCTTTGTGTCATATGTCAAGGTATTTGCGTTACGCCAGTTGCGTACGTCTGTACGAGTGAATCTTGACTTAGGAGCACCTGCACCTATATTGTCGTTACGTGTAGCGAGCTTGTCCCAAGCCTGGTCTGTATTCTCGAATCTCCAAGTATAACCGAACTCAGAACGGAAAGTAAAGTGCTTGAATGGTTTCCAGTTCAAACCTGCGTTGTAGTCCTGACGGAAACGACGCTGCTGCTTGTAGGTACCGGTCATACGGTCGTACGGATTGATATCCGTATTTGATGTCTCATCAGCATCATCCTCGCTTGAAGCGTTCAACGGCTCAACTGGACGGTATGTGATTGCCTTGTTGATAATAGAGTTGGAAGCACTCGCATCGTTGGTGTCGCCACCTGAGTTCAAACCGTTGACTACAGAATATGCCAAACGGGCATTAAAGTCAAGGGTCAGCCATTTGTTCAGCTTTGTATTCAACTTGGCGTTGATGTTGTCCTTCGTAAAGTCAGAACCCATCATGATGCTCTTGTCATCGGTACGAGAGTAGCTGACATTAAACTTCGTTTCCTTTGAACCACCACTTACAGAAAGGTTGTAGATCTGCTGCAGACCTGTGCGTCCGAACAGTTCATCCTGCCAGTTGCTTCCTGCAACAGACTTCCAGATGTCCATGTCTCTCCAGTCGCCATACTCCTGGTCTTTGCCATACTGAGTCTCATACTGATACTTGGCATAGTCGTATGGAGAAAGTACTTCAAGCTCCTTCATCACCTTGCGGATACCGAGAGAAGCTCCGAAGTTAACCTGTACCTTTCCTTCCTTACCGCTCTTTGTTGTAACGATAACAACACCATTGGCACCACGCGCACCATAGATAGCGGTTGAAGAAGCGTCCTTCAATACGTCGATGCTCTCTATGTCGTTAGGAGCGATGTCGCTAATAGAACTTACAGGGAAACCGTCTACGATATAAAGAGGTGAGTTGTCCTGTGAAAGAGAACCTCCTCCACGAACACGAATCTTGACATCTGCATCAGGTGAACCTTCTGTTGTGGTTACAGTTACACCAGCCATCTTACCCTGAATAGCCTCAGAAGCCGTAGAAACAGGGATGTTGGCCAAGTCCTTTGCAGAAACAGAAGTAACGGCACCTGTCAAGTCTTTCTTCTTTACAGTACCGTAACCGATAACTACGACATCGTTCAATGTAGTAGCCTCGTCTTCCATTACAACGTTAACACTACTCTTTCCACCGACATTTACAGTTGCTGTCTTCATACCGATGTATGATACCGTAATCTGCTTGCCGCCGGAAAGGCTAATGGAGAAGTTACCGTCAAGGTCAGTAACTGCCATGTTCTTGGAACCCTTCTCCTGAATGGTAGCGCCGATGATTGGTTCACCGTTGCTATCCTTCACATTTCCTTTTAGTGATTGCGCCGACACGCTACCCACCAAGAATAGCATGAACGCAATAAGCCCTAGTCGAAAAGTTTTTAATTTACCAAACATAGTTATTACATTAAATAAAATAATATTAAAAAGATTGTGCAAAGATAGTTATTTTTAATGTAGAAATTGCAAAATCAATAGTTAAAACGCATATTTACATCAATTTACACCCTAAATGTAATTATTTTTACCCCTGAACCCTTTATAATTCATTAATATTTCCATCTATCTATCTGTTATTATTCAAAATACAAATAGAGTATTTTAACCCCCAAACGGTCATTAGGTCGTTAAATGCATTTTTTACAACTGCTTGCAGTCTTTTGTTTTTTATTGTTCCTGTTTCACAACGAGCATAAAATTATCTGTAAAAAACATACTTAAAACCTTTATAAAATCATATAGGGCGACACCCAACGGATGCCGCCCTATATATATAATAAGGTAATATCTTACTTAACGACCTTGGTAGTCTTGATGCTACCGTCTGTCATCTTCTGAACCATTACGAGAACACCATGCTGGCTACCGTCAACACGTGCGCCCTGCAAATCATAAAAAACAGTTGAAGCTACGCCTTCAGCATTCACCTTCAAGCTGTTGATGCCTGTTGTAGTTGTAGAGCCATTACCGAAACCACCCATTGCGTTTGCCGCACGTACAACGAAGTCATCAGCTTTCTCACCTGCGCCAAGAGCCCATGTCGTGGCAGCAGTCATACCAACAAACCGTCCGTTGTTGAACACAGCGTATGCCTTGGCTCCCTCAACGGCAGACCAAGAAATGCTGTTGTCGGCAGCAGTCAGGAGTCCGAGTCCGAGCTGCTTTGCATCAGCAGCAGGAGTCCATGTCGGGAATACCTTGTCGAGAGCATACTCGGCAGCCTGCTCAGCTGTAAGGATAGTCTCCATCTCGTTGACCTTCTTGTCTTTTGTGAACTTCAACACATTAGACTCAGGAGAAACAACATTACCCTGAGCATCAACAGAATGATACTCAACGAACTTGTCTGCCGGTACATTCATTCCGCCTGTTGTGAATCGAGTAGCGCTAATCTTCTCCGGCTGGAGCAGAGTTGTGTTTATATAAGCAAGACGAGGAGTACCACCCCATGCACGGCCGAAATTGAATTTCTCCGACTTGGCGTCTACCGTACAGTCATTCATCACATAACCCCACTTGCAGCCATTGTCTGTATAAGGAGCAGCAATAGTACACTCGCCCTTACCGTCAGCCTGACGAAGCTCAGTAACGAAGGTACACCTATTATAATATACGTCACCTCCACCGCAGAGGAAGTCTACAGTACCGTGAATATCAGAATCTTCCCAGTAGTATTTACCATTACCGTTGCTGTAGTATGTATCCTGATAAGAAAGCATACGAACGTTCTTGCATATTGTATTGTCTCCCTTATCCTGCAAGCATACAGCACGTCCGGCAGAACCAGAAGCATAATAGTCGAGAGCATTCTGTAATGTAAGATCCTGCAGATACAGATTCTTGCCTGTAACGAAGAGAGTAGCTGTTGTGCCGATACCCTCATTCTTGATGTCCGGAGCATTCTTGATGATAGTCTTGTCCATGCTCTGACCGATGATAGAGATATTGTTTCCCGAAACAGTTGTCAGCACGGTCTTGCCAAGGTCGTATGTACCATCCGGAAGGAAGATGCAAGTACGCTCCGTAGCACTACTGTTAGCATTTGCAAGATCAAGCATAGTGAGGAAGTTTCCTGCGTTGCCAGCCTCACACACATAATATCCGAGTTCGTTTTTCTCTGTTGAAGCATCACCAAGGTTAGCCACAACGAGCTTGTGCATATACATTCCGCCATCGGCAACAAGAGTAAGAGTTCCAGCCTCACCTGTATACTCTATGCTCTGCATCACGCCGTCGCTATTCTTGTCGAGAGTGATAGAGCCAACCTCTGTCTCGCCCTTCATGAGTTTGATGGTTGAAGCGTTTGAGTATTTACAACCTGTAACGAAGATAAGAGAGTGGCGACCAGAGATGATGTCAATCTTGTCGTCCGCTCCGAATGCCCAGCCATGCTGTTTGTCATGGAAAGCGCCACCTGTAGGGCGGAAGCCTTCATGGTCTTCTGCGTAGAAGTACTGATCCGTGAGACTGTATGTGTAACGGTTCACGTCGCTTGCCACCTCTATGTCTGTAGCCACGGCATACAGACTTGTAGGACCTGTCACGATGTCGTCTGTTGTATACTTGCGTCCGCCGTCAGCCTCAACAAACCATCCGCGGAATGCCTTTCCGTCAGCAACGATAACGCCGTCGTTGTTTCTCAATGTCGCAATAGGAGAATCCTTCTCCACCTGCTGTGTAGCCTCAAGCACGCTACCGTCTGTATTATAATAGGTAAGAGTATAGTCTGGCTTGAAGGCAACTGTAAATTTATATGTCAGAGTCTGGTTGCCGGCTGTAACCACTACTGTCACGAGAGTGCTGTTGTCATCCACCTTGGTATATTCGATACTTTGGATGTCTCCATTGTCAGGAGTACCGAAAATGATAGGATTGGAGTCCTTGTCAACCATCTTCTCCTTCTTTGATATTTCGATAGTCGCACACATGTTTCCATCGTTGTCCTCTCCACAGATGTCGGCTGTCTGATAGTCAACGCCGTTAACGGTTATCTTGCCGAGAGCCGGAGTCTTTGACAAGTCCACGAGTCCGTAGATTGCAAGTTCCAACAAATAAGCGTTCTGGTTTGTCGTTATATTCTCGAAACGCAACTTACAGTTGGTCTTGTTTACGTCTACATCAACATCACATCCCGATGCCGGGTTTGCCACGCTGCTGGATACTACGACCCAGTCTGCATCGCCATCACCCTTAGCAAGCAGTTTCCATCCGCGGTTTCCGCCTGTTGCTCCATGACGGAAATGCACCTTTGTGACAGATGCCAAAGCAGAAGTCTCAACATAAGGATTGTCGCTCTTTGCACACATCAGCATACCGCCTGTCCAATCCGGGAACTTACCTGTATTGAAGTTAGTAGCGCCAATCTGAGTGTTGAAGATAGAGAATGTAAGATTCTCATGACTGTACTTGGTCTTCCATTCCACGTTAGTCACATTCTTGTCGTCAGCCTTCTGCTCGTATGCTCCCCATGTAGAGAAGTCTGTGCTATAGAGTTCTTTTTCACTTACGGCAGAAACGAAAGTCACCTGCACGCTGTACAGATATACTGTTGCCGTAGCAACAATCTCCACATAGCCCTTTGCCACTTCATCTGTTGTGGCACGATGCTCGTTTACATCTGCTGTTGCAGCCACTCCTCCTATGGTATAAGACTGATAGTTAGGATAGTTCTCTACAACAACCACGTCGCGGGTTGACTTTACCGGCACCTGAAGTACCGTGTTCTCATTAAACTGCGCATTATTTCTATCCACGCAATAGAGCTTTCCCTTTGTAGCATCAACGTGCATCGAAACGCCCTCCACGGTAGAAGGTATGTCTACAGTAGTTTTCTGGTAGTTTGTCGCAGCCTGGATTCCTTCAGGAAGGTCGTTCTTGAAGTCCCATTTAGCCGTAACGTCTCCCTGTGCCATCGCAACGGCAGCGGTAAGGAGCATCATGACGCAGAGCGTCATCGACTTAAGTAAATGTTTCATATTTATTTTTCAGTTAGTTTGTTAATAGATGCGCAAAGTTAACAATTTTATCATAACCTACAAAACTTTATATATTTTTTTGCATAATTCAAGCTGTATTGGATAAGGTTGACGAGTTGACAAGGGACAAGTAGACGAGTAGACGAGTAGACGAGTGACGAGTAGACAAGTTGACGAGGGAAACAGACGAGTAGACAAGTTGACAAGGCAAGTTGTCAAATAGAAAAAGAATGTTTCTCCTTCCTTTGCCATACATTTTTAGTCACTGAAAGTACGTATTTTTTATAAGTGATTGAGAATGAGATAAGTTTTTATCTCATA